>Ga0210043_1001204_pt1 | contig 23241 bp, 33 predicted proteins | sample CryGeymet201501t_FD_183990 | JGI IMG/M metagenome (GOLD analysis project Ga0210043, IMG submission 183990) | Groundwater microbial communities from Crystal Geyser aquifers in Utah, USA - Crystal Geyser metaG 2015-01t (SPAdes) (version 2) | ecosystem: Environmental > Aquatic > Deep subsurface >... | reverse complement strand
TTGGCGATACGCGATTGGCGAACCTGGACGCGGCAGTGTCCAGTCGCAGCACCCTTGCGGCGGGGGCGGAGATGGACTTGGTGGCCGCACCGAACGCCACGGCGGTGACGGCGATCCAGGCGGGGCTGGCCACGGCGGCGAACCAGACGACCATATTGGCTCGTCTCGGGGCTTGGACCGGATCGGGTGTTAACACTCTGCTTGGCGCGTTCAAGGCGTTGCTTTCTAAGGTCGCTACGATTCCAACGGACATCGGCGGGACGTTCGATCCGGCGACCGACTCGACGGAGGCGATCCGCGACACCGCGCCGTTGGGCACGGCCATGCGGGGTACGGACAGCGCCTTGTTGGCGACCAGTTACACCGCTCCTCCGACCGTCGCCGAAGTGGACACGCAGCTCAGCGGGGTTCACGGCTCGGGAACCTGGGGCGGCGCGGCGGGGACTGGTGCCAGTTCCGTCACCTTGACCATCGACGACGGGACCGACCCGGTAGTAGGCGTCAACGTGGTGATCAAGAACTCGGCGCAGACCGCCGTGGTGGCCGGGCCGCAGACGACTAATGCCAGCGGGCAGGTGGTCTTCAACCTTGACGACGGGTCCTACAAGGCTCTGGTGGTCAGCACGCCCGCCTACGCGACGCTGGCGGCGCAGACGTTGACCGTGAGTGGCACGACGGCGGCGACCTACAGCCTGACTGCGTTCGTGGCCGGAACGCCCGACGACCCGGACCAGTGCCGGGTCTACGATTACCTGTACGACGCCGAAGGCGATGCGCAGGTCGGCGTGGTAGTGACCTTCACCCCGGTCTCGGCCGGCCCGTCGGACTTCCCGGAGGTCGGCAACATCACGGTTCACGCCGTGGCGGTGTCCTGCACCACCGATGCCAACGGGTACTACTACGCCGACCTCTATCGGAGCAGCGAGTTCGGGACTGCCCGCAAGTACGAGGTCTACATCGACGCGACGGGGTTGAAGCGGAGGATCAGCGTGCCGGACGCTACGAGCGTGGCGCTGGCGACTCTGTAATCGCCCGCAGGAGCAGATCCGCCGCGCGATGCCCTGCTGCGCGCGCCGCGTTGACGATCAACTGCTTCTCGCGGCGCGAGGCGATGATGCGGCAGGCCGCGATGTTGCTGTTGAGGGCGGTCAAAGCAACCTCCCATTCCCCGTCAGTTGCAACTCCATCCGCCGATCCTTGGCGAGTTGTACCAAGACCCAGTACCGCCCCTGCACGCGGGCGATCAGCGCGTCGAGCCGGCCGAGCCGGCGCTTGGCGACCCGCAGTTCCTCTTGCTTGGCCTCGGCCTCGGCGCTGACCATGTCGGCCAGCATCGCCTGCCGTAGCCGTTCCTTCTCCGCCAGATACGAGGCGTCTGCCTTGGCCTCCAGGGCGAGGCGGGTCTGCGCCGGGCACTTGGTCCCGTCGGCGGCGTAGGACGCCTCCAGGCGGCGCAGGGCGGCGAGGTAGGCCACGTCGCAGGCTTCGTCGTAGCGTTGGCGGCGATGCTCGCTGCAGGCGGCCAGGCGGCGAAGCAAGTCTCCCCACTCGGCGTCGAGTCGTTCGACCTCGAAGATCAGCCCGGCCTTGATGTCCAGCAGTCGCCCGGCGGCGATGGCCTGCAACTCCAACTCCTCGAACGGGTCGGCGTTGCGGTCAATCTTCAGCCAGTGGTTGACCGCCTGGCGGAACAGGACGTTGTTGCTGTCGGGATCGCGGATGACTTCGGTGGCTTCAGGTCGGTCGGTCATGGCGTCAATCCTCGCACCCGAAGCGGATGTAACCCTCGCGAGCCAACTGCAGGGCCATCATCCTCCCATCGATCCGTTGTAGGTCGTCATCACTCGACGCGGGGTCCTGCTCCAACTCCAAGCGCCTCGCCTCGGCCGCTCGAAGCCGGTCGCAGATCCACTGACCGCACGTCGGTTGGTCGTGTTCGTAGCTTCCTTCGCCATCGAGGTAGCCGTACAGTTCGCGGCACTCCTCGTAGCAGGCTTCCTCGCGAACCTTGCGGGACAACAGCCCGGTCTTGCGCCGGCGATGGCTGAACAATCCGCCGTTGAGGTTGAGGAACTCGAACGCCGCGAGGCTCTGCACCGTGCGGTGCAGGAAACCTTCGACCGCCGCCAACTCCAACGGCGTGAGCGGCGAGAGCGCGTCCAGCAGTTCGCAGACCAACTCGTCCATCGCCGTATCGGCCGCGATCATCAGGTCGGAGAGTTGTCCGTTATCGTTCATGATTCGGTCTTGGCTCATAGCTGCTCCTCCTAGATGTCCACCGGCAGCGCCAACTCCAGCGCCGCTGGATCCCCGCTTGCCAGCGCCGCCTCGCAGGCCGGCAACTTGTCGCACAGGTATCGCAGGTCGCGCTGGATGTCCGCGATGCAGGCGTCGTCGCGCTCGATGCGCCGAACCACGAAGCGGCGGCGCAGGTCGTTCTTCGGGACCCGGTGCAGTTCCACCGGGTTGGTCTTGTCATCGCGCTTGTAGCCGATGGCGTAGACGCTGTCGCTCCCTGCGCACCACGCCTGCGACTGCAACTGGCGGTAGAAGTACAGTCCGCGCGGGTCGTAGTCCGGATCGGCCAGCCATCGCCAGGCGAAGAACATCAGCGCCTTGACGTCGGCCGGGGCGTCCAGCCCGCAGTCGTCGAACAACAGGTCCGGAGTGACCCGAAAGTGCAGTTCCGGCCGGCAGAATACCGGCTGCGTCTCGATCGTCCGATCCCACGTCTGCAGCGCCGCGTCGGTGACCATGTCGAAGTACGTCCCGAACCACAGCGCCTCGTTCCAGACCAGCGGCTCAGCCAGCCCGAGATACTCTTTCATCATCCGCCGCGGCGAGTATGGGAACGACGCGCCCTTCTTCTTCGACTTCAGCGACGACGCACCAAACCAGCCACGGCGATCCTTGGTTCGCCACGGGGACTCCTGCGGCGGGTTTCGGTAACAGGCGTCGAGGTGGTCCACCAGATGATCGATGATCGGGTGGCGACCGATCCAGACGGTGGTTGGGTCGGTGGCGATCATGGCGACCATCCCTTCTCCCGCGCGACTTCCTGCGCCGACATCTGCAGCAGTGGCGTCACGAAGATCGTGCAGACGCCACTGACCACCACTTTCACCACTTTCACCAACCACGGCATTGGCGAGAACCAACAGGCTACGGCCCAAGCCAACAGAACCGCGCTAAGCAGGAGGCTTAACAGAAGCATCGCGACGGTGCCGGACTCCAGTCCGATCCATCGCCGACAGACTTGGTTCGACCAGGTGGCGAGCCAGACGACGATCCGCTTCATGATGTCGCCTCACTCGCCAGGAACGCCCGCCGCGCCGCGCAAAGCCGCGTGATCGCTTCGGGGTCCTGCCGCGCCCAGTCCGTGAGATTGACGATCCTCGGAGAGCTGAACTTCAGCCGCCGCTCGCCGATCTCCGTGGCTTCCGAACTTGTCCGCTCCGGGTTCGGCGCGGTCTGCGGCACCGACGTGTAGCCCATCTGCCGGGCCGCGTTGAGCACCCAGGAGGTCATCACGATACGGGTCAGACCTGGCAGCACCGCCCGCTCCTCCGGCGACCCGGAGATCCGCTCGGACGGGGGCCGGTCGGCATCGTCCAACTCCAGCAGTTGCCGCGCCGGTCCCTTGAAGCTGTCGTAAACCGACTGCGCGATGGTCTCGGGCGTCGACATGTCCCACTCCGGACGCTGGCCGGGCTCGCCGGCGAGTTCATCGGCGGACGGCAACGGCCGTTCTGGTCGACCGTAGATCGCCGGGGCAGGCTCGGGCACGTCGGTCTCGGACTCGTCGCTCAAGTCAAGCCAGACAGCCTTGGACAGGTCATCGTTTTCAGGCACCCACAGGCAGTCGAGATACCCCTCATCGCCGATCCCGTACCCGGCGAAGGCGCGGGCCGTGGCCTTGGTGATCGCGCTGGCCAGCCTGTCGTCCTCTTCATCTCCGAACATCTGCGCCGCGTCCTGCTGCGGCTCCAGCCCTCGGATGCAGACCTCGACCACCGGCACCGACGGGTCAACCACCTCTCTCGACCACAGGCCGCAGATCAGGTCGTTGACCGCTCGGATGACCATCCGCGCCCGATAGCCAAAGAACCGCTGGTAGACCTCGTTGCCCTCGTCGTCGAACTCTCCCGACGGGATGTACCCGACGTACAGCGTGCGGGTCGGGTGGCGCCGTGCCAGATCCCGCAGATGGTCGTTGATCTCCCAGATGATGCTGCGGTTCAACGGGACAACGTCACTCGGCTCCGACTGGTTCTCGTTCATGGACTCGCTCCTCGACTGCGGTCACCGCCGCATATAGCAAATCGATCTGGCCCGCCTCGGCCGCCGCTTCCGCGAACGCCTCGAAGTATGCGGCGGCATGTTTGGGATGGGCGATCGTCCGCAGGATCGCCGCCGGAATGACCGGCTTCGGGTTCGGGCGCGACTCGATCCGCCGTCGCTCGGCCCGCAACTTCTGGATCGTCCAGCCGCCCTCGGAAGCCTGCGCCAGCAGGCCCATCGCGGCGACTGTCGGCAGCGGTAGAACCTCGATATGGTGTTCGACGGTCAGTTGCTCGAAGGCCGTGGTTTCAGCCGCAGCGAGGCGTTCGATCTTCAGGTTCGCTTGCCACTGCGGGTTCCGGGCATCGGGTTCGAGCAACTCCATGACCACGTTGATGTAGTCGCTGAAGTGTCGCTCGAACACAGCCGCCAGTTGCTCGAACCGGCGTTCGGTGATCCCTACATCGTCGCGCCAGTAGCAGGCATTGACACCATGCCGCTGCTTGGCGACCCAACAGATTGAGGCGCGCAGCCAAGTCTTGACCTTGTCGTCGCGCGCACAGACATCCCATTGCTGGACCAACTGCTGGTCCACACACTGCGCATGGATCTGAGGGCTGCCATTGGCAATCGCGTAGACCAGTTGCCGCTGCCAGACTGACATCGCGATCTTGCCTGCCATTCGTATGATCTCCCCGGCGCTTCCCAACACTACTCAACGGCTGAGGGGGGGGCTGGAATACAATTCTGCGGCCTGCCCTGGCCCCGCCCCTGTACGACAGCAAGTCAACGCCCCGCGGCAACACGGGTAGTTCCGGCGGATACCCGGCAAGTAGCTCGGGAGTAATCCCGAGAAGCCCCCGGATTCATCCGGGGGAGTATCACAAGCAGACAGGCGGGATCATGTTCCATCCCGATCCGCCCACAACGCGCGGATCTCTCCGATCAGGCGTTCGTGAACGATGCTGAGCCTCGCTTCGGACATCGCGCCTGACCAGTTGCAGGACAACTTGAGCTTGTTGATGGCCAACTGCCCGTCCGGCTCGTACTGGGGGCAGAAGGCCCCCGCGCGGCCCGCCATCGCGGTGACCTCGTGCCCGCATTCGGGACAGTAGCGCGGAAGTGTGCCTTCGATACGATCCAACTCGTCCGCCGTGAGACGCCGTGCGTTCGACTCGGTGATCATGCGTCACCTCAACCCCAGTGCCTTCATCGCCTCGGCCAACAATCGCTCGGCGATGCGCTGAGAGCGACCGACCCTGTCGAACCATTCCACCCCGAGACAGTCCAGCGCGTCGGCCTTCAGGATCGCCAGGGAGAGGTCCGCCAAGGACGCAGCCGGAAGGCCGATGATCTCGGTGTCGGAGCCAGTCTCGCGAAAGATCACCGTATCGGCCGACGGCGGTCCGAACAGATCGTCCTGCAACTGGCCATAGATGTCCGGGTGGTTCAGGACCTTCAGGAAGTCATCCACCCCGCGAAGCCCGAACGCCTTCGCCGCGTCGTCGGCGTGGAGCAGGCGAGTACCGTCCTCCAGCACGTAGCACCGGATTGCGACATCGATCCCATCGAAACAGAATGCGCCCTTGAAGGGGGCTTCCGGGATATGACTCATGCGTCACCTCCAAACCGCGCCCGCACCAGTTCCGCCAGCCACGGAGCGAGGTAGTAGACCCGCACCTCCGGCCCGCGCGTGACCTCGACTCGTTGCTCGATGATGTTCGGCTCCCCGAACCGTACCACGGCGACCTCGCTGCGGCGTTTCCCGAACATCCGGTCAAGCGTCATGGCGGCGGCGATGGCTGCGAGCTTGGCACCTAGCGCGGTGGTGCTGACCGGCGGGGTCCAGTAGACCTTGTCCATGGCGTGGAACGATCCGGATATGCCGCCGGTGAACGCCCCGCCAATCAAGCTACGGTGCAGCCCGGCTGCCGTTCGCACGTCCGGCTCTCCAAACAGCTCGACGTAGTCGTCGATCTCGCCGGGCTGCACCAGGTCGCCATGTGCCTCGTCGAACGGGACGTGGTGTTTGTCGTGTCGGTCGCGCAGGTCTTCGGGAACGCAATAGTCACTAAAACCGTCGCCGAAGAACGCGGTCTGTCTGGCGCACTCCTCGGCCTGACTTCTGAACTTGTAGGCGATCCGCATCCAGACGCAGGACCCGTCGGTCAGCAGTGCCCCGGACTCCCAGCCGTCAAGCACCTCGCGGATCGGCAGATCGGTAAACATGTTCGAAGCCTCGCAGGTTCGTTCGGGGTTGGTCATGGCTAGTCCTTTCAGCGCGTCCAGCGGTCACAGACAATCAGCAGCAGGGCAGCGGTCACAGATCGTCGCCCATGCACTAGTGATACTCCCCATGATGAATCCTGGGGTAGTTGACGCTCGCCTCCTCAGTTTAGGAACTCACGGTGTTCCGCCAGCCAGTCCGCATGGCTCCGCGTCTGCAGCGCCGCGATGGCCTTGCTCGTCTGATCATGCACCCACTGCGGCGACTGCTGCAACTCGCGGGCTGTCTGCTTGACGTTCAACGCCTTGCCCTCCAGTCCGAACCGCAGCGTCAGCACTGTTGCGCCGGGTTCGCCCAGGCTGGCAACCATGGCCCGCACCATCTCAGGCACGCCGGCGCGTAAAAGCGTGTCCAGTGGCCCGTCGTTCTGGGTCGGGCCGATGTCGTCCAGGATCTCAGATGTCTCGACGCTGGGCATCCCCGCTCGCAACTCCTTGACCTTCTCGACCGGCAGTCCAACCCGTGCCGCCACCTCTTCGTTGGTGGCCGGGCGTCCGAGTTGCTGCTGCAGTTCGTCGCACAACTCCTGGATCGCGCGAAACTGCTTGACCGACTTGCGCGGAACCTTCACCAGCGGTTCGGCCTCAACTTGATCGACCATCGCCGATTGGATGCACCGGCGAGTGAAGGCTCCGAAAGGATTGCCGCGGGCGGGGTCGAACCGCTTGATCGCTCGGAGCACGCCGAGTTTCCCGTCCTGCACGCGATCCTCAAGATCGGTCTGGCCCTTGTACTTCCACGCCGCTTCATGGATCAACTGCCTGGCCAGCCCGACGATCTGGTCGGAAGCGGACTCGCTGCCATCCTTGGCCTGTCGCACCAGCGCCAGGAGCAGACGCGGGTCGATGTTGTCGAGGTTGGTCGGTACAGCTAGTGTGTCCGTTGTGGCGACGCTAGGCGGAGGATCGGATGCTTCCCGGACTCGCTCGGGGAAGAACGCATCGCGGCGACGTGCGGTCGGGTCGACCGGCACAGTCAGATCCTCGCCGGTAACCAGCAACAGCCGAGCCGGCAGCGTCCCAGTCGGGTCGGCCAACCGGATGACGTACCCGGCCTGCTCCAGCCCGCACATGCCGCGGCGAATCGCGTTGAGCGACAGCCCTGTGATACGGCGAAGCGGGCGGTACCCTATCGCAACCTCGCCCGCCTCGTCCGCCTCGGTAGCCAGCACCAGCAGCAGGTGGTGGGCCGAACCCCGAACTTGAGACTGCCGTTTCGCCCATTCGATAACGCTCGTGACAACTCTCCTGGATAAATCCGGGGGCTTCTCAGGCAACGCATGAACATTGGCTGACTACATTGCGCCTTACCAACTCCCTCACTTCGGCCCGACCAGTCCACGTTGCTGCAGGTCGGTCAGCAGCTGGGGAAGGTCGTCCAACGTGACGGACTTGATGCTTACCTCGGCCGGGATGTCCAACTTGGTGAAGCCCAAGATGGACACATCGACTTGGAGATTGATCGTCACGGTAAGGTAGGACGGAGCCTCCAGCCGCGCCATTGGTCCAAGGCTGCCGCGCGGCTCGCCCCAGATATTGCATATTTTGGTGGCGTCCATCCCGCAGTCGTCGAGGATGTCGCGCAGCCGCTGCCTAAACTCCTCCTTGTACTTTCCTGCGGCGACTTTGCGCTCCTCGTACTGCTTGGCCGCCGCCACGGCTTCAAGGATGGCCGCGATGACTTTCTCGCGGTTATAGGTCCCGTCCTTGCGCAGCGGGAAGATGCGGGACTGGAAGGTCACGCCGTAGTTGCAGGCTATGGTGATCCGAGGCTCTCCAACGCGGCCAAACTCCCGCCGCGCCTTGCACTCCGCCTGGATCGAGATCGGACTTGCTTCGGCGAGATGGACCTTCATCTCGCCGTGGGAGCCGTTTGTTTTCAACTCGACGCGGCACATCCCATAGGCTTCGCTGACCTGCTCGGCGGCTTCGTCAAGGATGGCCTTTCCTTGCGCCTCGGCTTGTTCACTGCTGAGGTTCGCCATGCGCTACTCCTTTACGTCCGCCAGCATCCGCCGCACCTTGTCTAGTTCATCGTCCGTGTGAACCACTCCGCCGGCGTTGATGTCGAGGTACCACTGCAGCACCTCGGCCTCGGTCGCAAGGTCGTTGACGTGCATCCTGAAGCGCGGCTCCATCGGATCGTGCCCACCATCGTACTCGCTGAGATGCCGTCCGAACGCCGTTACCTCGTCGTTGATGAACATCCGCACGGATGTCAGTCGCTGCTTGCCGTCGACCAATACCATCGGATGCCGCTCGATGCTTGAGCCGTGTTGCCAGTCCTGACAGTTCCAGAGAATGTCGTAGCCCGACTTGCCCCGGCGCAGGCAGTGTTCGATGAACCGGCTGCGCTGCTCCATGGTCCAGACATGGCCGCGCTGGAACGGCGGATCAAGATCGGCCCCCCCTGCCTCGTTCCACGCCTCCAACCAATGATCGATCGACCACCAGGACACGTCCACGGCGTAGGATCCCCATGGCGTGTACGGTTCGATGTCCCGCAGGCGAGCCATTACTCCCTCCCCAACTTCCACCACCTCCGCTTCGGCGTGGCGAGTGCCTTCGCTTCCCTGGCGTCCCGCCCAGCCTCAACCGCGGCCTCCCCGCTGGCGAGGACGCGGGCTTCCAGATCGTCCCAGTGCATTGCGAAGCCAGTCATGCGGGCTTCGAGTCCACCTGTCCTTGCCACCAGCGCGTCCAATTGATGCTCCAACTTCGCGTCGATCTGACGCTGCAGCCGGTCGTTATCCCGGCTGGCCTGTACGGCCTTGTCCAGCAACTCCCGCAGTTCGTCGAGTAGCGGTTGGACGATCGATAGGATCCGCTGCCGTTCCGCGAACTCCCGCGCCTCGGCCTCGGCCAACTCGCGAGCCTGACGCTCCAGATCCGCGTGCATCGCCCACGCTTCGTCCTCGTCCGCCTGGCGTTGCTGCTGGCGTTCGGCGAGGCGGGTGTACTCCTCCTGCATCGTCTCGCGCAGCAGGTCGCACTCGGGGATACTGAGCAGCGCCACGGGCTTGCCAAGCTGCGTCCAGGCGAAGCGTTCGGCGTCCAGTCCGAGGTCGGCGGCGCACTGATGCACCGCTTGTCGCTCGGCCTCGGTCAGCATCCGGCGGCCGGTCGGGGTTGACGCATCGTGGGTCGCGTCGATGCGAACAACCGTCGCTTGGACGATCGTCGTGCCTTCGTCATGGCCGGGGTCAACGGCGAAGGCCGTCGGCTTGCCAATGTCGCGTAGCATCTGCTCAGCGGCTTGCGGGGACAGGAACCACACCCCTTGTGAACATCGCTGCGCCGGGCGCTTTTCCTTCTGATCGTCGGCGACCTTTTTCGCGATGTACGTGGCGCTGTTGGTGCTGCTGTATCGGAGACGCGGGTAGAGCGATGAAGCGCGCACCCAGTCGTCACGGTTCGGGTCGCGTTTGGCGACGCCGTTGGTTTGAGGCTGGCCATAGCGTGCCAGCGCGGCGTTCATCACCTCGCGGGGCACCCACAGTTCGCGGCACTTGCCGCCGGATCCCATCCGAACCTCGATCCCGTTGGGGAAGTTGCGCCGCACCCAGTTGCAAACAGCCTCGCAACTCTTCGTGATTTGTGGGTAGATGTCAGCCAGCCGGACCATATCGCCCTGCGGGGCGGGCATAGCAACCATGGAATCTTTCTTCCTTCCGTAACGGGCCAGCACGGCGTCAGCGACGTCCTGTGTGACCCACATCTCGGTGTCGCTACGGTTGGGGCGACGACGCAATTCAGCCCTCCCGTCGCTGAAGTTCGTCTTGACCCATTCCAACACAGCTTTGCGGTGCTGCCCGCACTGCGGGTAGAGATCGGCGAGGCGAACCATCTTCGGGCGCGCGTCCGGGACTGCGTCCAACTCCGGCGTCCGCTGCTGCTCGGTGGTTTCATCGGGCGCGACGGACAATAGAACCTTGTCGTCCACATCGCCGATGGTCACCTTGGCCTTACTGGCCCGCTCCTGCTCGCCAATCTCCGCGACCCATGCGTCGGGGATGCGACTCAATAGCGCCCATTCGTGCAACGCGCTCCTCGGCAACACCGTGGACAGGCACCTCAGCGATGCGTTGTAGACCACTGGAAGGAAGTGAATCGAGCCATCCGGCTCCTGCCAGCGAACGCACCACTCCGACTTGCGCCCGTCGCTGCGGCGTATCCATCGCACCTGCTTGTGGCGCGGCGTGCTGTTATCGCGCAGAATGGCCACGATCGTGTCGTGAAGATCCTCGGTGTAGTCGAGGTTGGTTCGCTGGCGCATTCGCATTCGGACATGCGCCTTCGACTTCGCGATCCGATCCTCGCGGGACACTTCGCTCGGGATGGTCTGGGCCATGATTGAATCCAATCTTTGGGCAGCCTAGCATTAGATCAGGGGGGGGTCAACATCAACCCCGCAACGTCCGATACATCGCGAACATGTCGTCTTCGCTGATCTCCTCGCGTGACCCACCACTGAATGCCGGGTGGACTACGCGCAGCAACTTGTGCGCGAACCGAAAGGCCAGTAGGCGTTCGCCGAACCATTCCTGCACACCGTTGAAACCCAGCAGGAACCCCTCGTCGGGGTCGGGCGCGATCCGCAGGTCGCCGCGCGGCGTGCCCATCACCCAGGCATCGCCGGAGCGGTACCACCCGAACTCCACCGGGTCATCCGCCATGGGCTGCGAGTCGCCACTGCGAGCCTGTCCGGTGAACGGGCGATTGTCGACCTCGCGACGCGGCGCCCGATGGCTATGTGGGTCCTTCGGCTCGGTTTCCAGTTCTGGGCCAAGCAGGCTCGGTGGCAATGCCAGCGGAAGGCGACAGGTCCCGACGTAATCGACCTCGACGCAGCAGGTCTTGCGCCGCTGCAGCCCGAGGTGGTCGCCGTTCCAGGGCAGCCCGTGCCGCTCCATCTGCGCGTCCCAGTCGTCCGCCGACCACGACCGGGCCACCCTTCCGCCGCGCTGGATACGCCGCGTGTTAGAGCGGGTCAGGGCGAGGTGGAAGGCGATCCCAAGGGACGGGATGTTCGTCCCTCGGGTGAACACGTCGCAGTTGCAGACCGCTTGGAGTTGACCCGCCTTGAGCCCGTGGTAGTAGACCTCGCGCAACGCCTTGGGTGTCTCGCCATGGACGCAGCAGCTCCGCACACCTCGCGCCCGCAGCCGCTTGTCCAACGCGATGGCGTGGTCGACCGTCGGGCAGAAGAAGATCGCCTGCATCGCCGCGTACTTCGCAAGGTAGAGCTGCACCGCCGCATCGCTGACCTGGTTGGCCTCGATCCTCCGCGCCCACTCGTTGTCATCGACCTGCCCCATACGATTGAGCGGCACTTCGATGTCCAGATACTGCGCGTCGAGGGTCGGGTGAACCAGAATGCCCGACGCCTCTAACTCCTCGCGCGATACTTCGTCGACCAGCTCGTCAAACAATCCGACCTCGCCGGTCAGGCTCACGCCGTCGTGCCGCTGCCAAGTCGCCGACAAGCCCACCTGCCGAACCGAAGAGTCGATCCGCCGGCCGGCTTCGTTGACGACCCCGAAGTGCCGGGCGATGTTGCGGGTCTGGAGATTGGCGACCGCATTGCCGTCGCCCTCGTCCCAGATGATCGCTGCGAACTCGCCGGGCCGGTAAGCAGTTAGCCGCCCTTCGCGGGACCGGCCCAGCGACTGTAGCGACCCAACGATGATCCGCTCGCCCTTGGGGCGCGGGAAGCCGGCCTTGTCGATCCCGATCCGCTGCCCGCAGGTCTCGGTCAACTCGTCAAAGAAACTGGTCACGATCTCTTCGGACGGGGCGATGAACAGCACCCGTCCCATCTCGGCCAAACGCAAGGCCAGCAGCGCGCCGATCTTGGTCTTGCCGCCGCCGGTGGCGCACTGCAGAGCAGGGTTGATGCCGCGCTGGATCCCGTTGTACAGGGCGTCGACGGAGCGTGACTGGATCCGATTCCATGCAACGATGTCGGCCATGGCTTCTCCGGGCAAAAGGAACCCCGCCCGGCAGACCGGGCAGGGCGTGGGCGTGAAAGGGGTACCCGCAGCGGCTTGTCCTGCCGCTTGACGCCTACTTCAACGGCTCTTCGCCGAACAAGTCCGGGGGCTTGAGGAAGTCCGCCAGCCAGCGGTCCATCGGTGTGACCTGCGTCTGGTACGCCGCGCCGTCGAGGCCCTCGTAGCGCTTGGAGCCGAGCGTCTTGCACACATACCGCATGTGCTTGTTGACGCATTGGCGATAGGTGTCCATCAGTTCGTCGAGTTGACAGGACAGCAGCCGGCGGGAAAGTAGGGCGATGACCGTATCCTCGCGCTTGCCGACCCGCACCCCGCAGCAGCGCCAGTAGCACCACCACAGGAACTCCTGTTGCTCCGCATCGCTGAACATGCCCAGCCCTTCGGGCACCGATGATGCTATCGCGCAGATGCAGGGGTCGATACCGATCTTGAAGTGGGCGTAAAGGGCCACGCGGTCAACCCACCAGAGCGGCGGGCCGAAAACAGCCGCCTCTGCATCCTTCTTCCATACGGACTTCAGGCGCGCATCGCCAGACCAGCAGAGGATCGTATCGTCCATGGTGGTCCCCTGGTGAGCGCAGGGGGCGGTTGTCCTACCCGCCTACCCTGCTACCCCACCTACCGGTCAGTCCTGGTAGCCGTCGCCCGACGCCACGGCGACCTCGACCTGCCGGCGCGGTTCGTCCGCCAGTTCGATCCGGGGCTTGTCCGCCGCGCAGATGGCGGTCATCTCGGACTGCAACTCTTCGGCCATGGCCTCCATCAGATCCTCGCTGGGCGTGACCTCGAAGCGGTGGATGACTGGGTTAGCATCGTCCCACGCCTCGCGATGCTGGGTGTCGAGCCCGGCGACCAACGCCTCGAACTCGGCGCGGCGGGCCATCACGTCGGGATGATCGGACTTGACCAGCGACTCGACGCGCTTCTTGTCGACCTTGACCGAAGGTTCCCGCACGACGAAGAACTTCTCGAACAGGTCGGGGGCGAGGTGATCCCGCAACGCCTGGGCGTCCGCGTCGCCGTACCGGCGGGAGTACCGCTTGCCGTCCGACACGACGGTCGCCGTGCCGTACCGCCCGGCCTCGCCGACCATCCTTAGTTCCGTCCCAACCACCGCCGGGTTGGTTTCGAGTTCCGGCGCCAGAGCGGCGAGGCGCGCGTCGATCGCGGCCTTGCGAGCTTTGAGGATCGCGACTTCCTGCAGGGTACTCTCGTTCATCAGTGATTGATCCTTTCCGCGCCAATAAACTCAGCGGCAACTGCGTCGACGGAGCGGCGCAGTGCTTCGGCCCCGGACGGCAGATCATCTCCGTCGTATCGGGTTGGGAACAGCACGTCGTCCCACAACTTATCAACCCAGCGCAAGTGATGGCGGGTGGCGACGTAGACGATGGCCATGCGTACTCTGCCGGGCAGACTGAGATCCTCTGCGAACCCCGTCAGCGCCACGTCTCACCGCCCTGTATCAAATGGGGGACCTGGCGGGCTCCGACTCCCGCGTCACGGTCAACCCGAACAGCATCGTCTACACGCTTGTCCGACTGCTCAGACCAACCTTGGCCGTGGGGATGGGCACAGTCGGCGAAGCAAGCCCCACGGTTGCAGCCTTGTCACATCCGCCGTTCGGCACACGGCGGCAGGCCCCACGAGTGCGCCGGGGCACGCGCTGCTCACTGGCTAGGCCGCGCGAGCGAGAGTGACCTGTCCGCGCTCGGCGCGGTAAGTGGCCAGGTCGACCACGTTGTCGGTGTTGCCACCTTTGGTTTGCCGGTGGATTGACGAGGCCAACCGGCGTCCTCGGCGTGCGAATACTGCCTGCAGTTACCGCTCGAATCCAATTCAGGCCCGTGTTGTCCGTCTTACGTCCTAGCTGCACAGACCGCGGATCTTTATGGCTCTCCTTTCTTGCGTGACGGTCGTCAGAAGAGCGCGGTCGCGCTAGTTAGCCGTGCGTACTCCGTCTGATACGCTACGAGGTACAGCGCCAACCCGATGATCAGCCCTGCGTAGACCAGAAGGTTGGCGGTCGCCGCGGTGCCAAACGACCCCTCCTCGTCACCCGAGCCGTACTTCGAGTTGGCGCTGATGCAGCATAGTAGCGCCGCCAGTCCGGCTGGCCAACAGACGCAGGCGGTCACAAACCCAGCTCCGACCCACGGGATATGCGGTGCGGCTTTGTGGTTCACGGCTTACCTCTCTTCCTCCTTACGACCGCGGCTATTGCCGCACAGGCCGGGGGAGGCTCGAACTCCCATCATCGGGATCCAGTCCCGGCGCCTAGTCCACTTGGTTGACCGGCCGCCGCCCGTCTTTCCGGGCCGTTACGCGGCTCTGCGCTATGTAGTCTGCATCGGCATCTGGACCATCTGGAACGGCTCCTCCGACACGCCCCGAACCATTATCGGCTGGTTCGGCAATGTCAGTTCGATCCGCACTTCGTCGGCGTCGATCGTTGTCAGCGCGTCCATCAAATACTCGGCATTGAACGCGATAGCCAGTTCGTCCAACTCCCCGCCGTTCCGCTGCACGTCCAGCCCTTCAACCTCTTCGTCGCACTTACCGACCTTCGAAGACTGCGCGGCGAGCCGCAACCCGCCATCACAGGTCAGGGTCACAAGGATCCTGTGGACGTCTTCGCGTGACACGATCGCGCAGCGCCTGACCGCCTGCAGCAGATGCCCGCGGTTGCCGCTGATGCTCCACGCATGTTCGGACGGCACCACCTTTTTCCAGTTCGGGAACTCGCCCTCGATCAGCCGCGACACGATCGTCAAGCCGGCCTCGAAGGTGAACTGCACCTGCGACTCGGTCATCTTCACGGCCACGATCGAGTCAGCGTCCTGGATGGCCCGCGCCACCTCCGCCACCGCCCGCGCCGGGATGATCATCCGCAGCGGGGGCATGTCCTCATCGACCGCCACAGTACCCGTCGCCAGGCGGTGCGTGTCGGTCGCAACGAGGCGCAGGAACCGCTCCTCGGCGATGACCTGCATCCCGGTCAGCCGCGCCCGTGTCTCATCGCTGGAGACCGCCACGAGGCACTGCCCGATGCGGCGCTCGAACTCGGCGGCCGGGATATCAAACGCGTCCGTCCCCTTGCACTCGGGCAGGGGCGGGAACTCCTGGGCGGGCAGGCCATGGACTTCCAGCACGGACTTGCCGGACCGCAGGGTCACACGGTCGTTTTCGTCGACGCCTATGGTGATCGCCTGCCCCTTCGGCATGGCGGCAATGATTTCGTTGAACAGTCGGCTGGGCACGGTGGTCCGGCCGGGCTGGATGGTGTCGAGCGGGTTGAGCGGCACGCCCTGCCGCATCCCGATTTCGAGGTCGGTCGCCGAAACGACCAACTGCTCCTCCTCGACCACCAGTAGGATGTGTGACAGGATGGGCAAGGTCGAACGGTTCGACACCGCCCGCGCCACCGTGGCGACAGCCTTGTTGAGTACGTCCTGATTGGCAGTGAACTGCAAAATCGGCCTCCGTTTCGGGGATCCTACGCCTTCGCCAGGGGGGGGGATTGGAAGGTTTCTAGCCGGCCGCTCCGACGGCAGGCGCGCGCTGCGCCAGGATGAACTCCCGCGTGAACCGGAACAGTCGTGCGCGCTTCGGGTCGGGGTCGCCGAACCGTTCCTTGCGGAAGACTTGCTTGGCCCGGAACGCTTTCTGATCGTCGTCAAAGCCGGTGATCTCGAAGCGCCACCAGTCACCGTCATCCAAGGTGGCCGTGCGTTCCCGCCCGCCCGGCAGGATCTCGGTCAGTCCCTGCGGGGCAAGATCGAACTGCGCGCCCTTCCACAGCCGGGCGCCGTCAAGGATGAAAGGCTTGCGTCCGATGAACTTCTCGTAGGCAACGCAGGCCGATGTGTTGATCCACTGCGCCCGACCATGGCCGCCATGATGCGGATGGCTGCAGGCTTCGGAGTAGATCCACTCGCCGAGGTCGACGTAGTAGTGGCTGAAGTAGGCGCAACGCGTTTTGGCGATGTCCTGCAGCCGCGAGAAGTCATCGCGGTCAAAGCGCAGGCCCATCTTGATCGCCGCGCCGATGGCGGCGAAACTCAGATCCCGGCGGGAGATGTCGGACCTGACCTTGAAGGCGTCGTACCCGTGATCCATGCAGTGCGCAATCATCGCCAGCGCCGGTGACATATCGGTTTCTGCCATTGGATCCTCCTCAACCTCCGAGCCACGCCCGTACGCCATACACGACCTGCATCCCGGCCAGCGCCGCCCAGGCGAAGCTCATCGCGAGCATGGTTTGGTACGGCTGCCGGCGGTCGTACAACCGCACGCTCCATCTCCCATAGTACAAACCAATGCCTAGGAACGCCATGGCGGCGAGGAAGTTGATGCTAGGCATGTTTGGCCTCCAATCTCTGCCGTTCGGCGTACAGTTCGTCGGTTCGGGCCAGCTCCGCACCGACCCGCAGGTAATCGTGCCAGGTCGGAGCGTCGGGCAGGAACGAAACGATGTCGGCGTGCTGCGGCGGGAACGGCGTCTCGCGCAGGATGCGCAGGTGGTCTTCGGGCTCCTGATTGCGCAGTTCGTCCCACACCGTCTGGCGCAGGGCGCGCTGTTCACGACGCGCCTTCAAGTCGTTACACATGGGTCACCTCTCAAGGGCCGCCTCGCCGCCCGTGTTGATGCTGGCGGCGACTCCATCCAGACCGACGCCGGTCTGGATCCGGGCCGGCATGATGCAGATCAACTTGCGCCGCCGAAGGCTGTCAATGGTCTGCCGGGCGACCTCTTCTCCGTCGGCGAAGCGGTACCTGCCACGGGGCGGGGCGTCGCGGCGGTCGGATGGTCGTTCCAGACGGTCTCCGGCTGCCATTCGGCGCAGGACATGACGTTGCACGGGAGTCAAGCGCATAGCATTCTCCAGGTAGGGCTACCAATGCCGCGCCCCGTTGACCGGGGTTAGGCCAGCGTCGGTTACGTCGTGGCCATCGATGGCGGGCCACCAGTGCAGCAGGTTGCGGTAACCCTGCACAGTGCGCAGCACGCGCCACCGACTGCCGTTCCCGAGTCCCCAGCACTCGACCACCTCGCCGGGATAGGCCGGATTGCCCATCGAGTCCCACATCGAGGTCAACGTGATCGTCTCGCCCGCCCGGTGTGCAAGGCCCTCGACGACGTAGCCGATCCGACTGACGCAATCCGTGCCGGGTGCAAAGGCGACTGCCACGGCTTCCTCCAGCGTGCCGTCGAAGCGCGCGTTGCTCAGATTCCTCATGGCCTACTCCTTCAGGCAATCCAGCAGATAGTCAACATGACACGCACCGTCGAGCGGGCAAAAGCAAGACAGATGCTCATGCCCCCGGCACTCGGCCATGATCTGCCCCAGAATCTCGGGGTTCAGCCGGCCGAGGGTGTAGGCGTACAACTCCATCGCCGTCTGCCGCGCGCATTCGATCGTCGGTTCCAGCCAATGCCGTTCCTTAGCGAAGTGTACCGTTGGCGGCAGGCCGAGCCGTTCCCACTGTTCGGTCCATCGCCCATCGCCCCAACGCACGGCGTAGACCGCACCATGGCGGATGGCGATGAACGGGTTGCCCCTTCGCGTCGGCCGCCCACAGTAGAGCGTTGCCTCGGGCAGCTTCGCGCCCTTGGCGCGGGAACGTTGCACACGATCCATGCCTACTCCTAACACCACCACAGCACGACCGGCGTTTCCGGTGGCAGGTGGTCGCAGAACTTCAACGCCGCGCGGTTCCAGTTCGTGGTGCTCAGCGCACCGTACAGAAACGCGCCGAGCTGGCCCGCCTCGACGTACATCAGCGCGTCGTCATAGGTGTCCCGCGTCCGCTGCTCAAGACCGTCATCGCCGTACCACGACAGGGCACCGGGGATCGGCTCGGCCGGCAGATCGTTGAGGATCCGGTCGTACAGTTCCGAGTCCCGCTCGGTGGATAGTCGGGTGTAACCGAGCCAGTCCGGGCCGTTCTCGGGCCACTGGATCGGCACCAGCGTCAGGTCAAGTCCCATGGGGCTACTCCTCCGGCGCCGTCACGTCCCGCTCGATCGCCTTGCCGTCAATGTTGAAGACCCAGACCCGCAAGCCCTGCGGCGGGTACTCGGCCTGCAAGGCGCCAAACGCATAGAGATACTCCGCGTACGCCCTCTCGGCGCGGTTGCGCAGGTGTTCCTTGACCGGGTCGAAGGACAGCCCGCTCGCGGAAGGGCCAAGCAGTTCGATGACGTCCGCGTTGCCAAGCCTTACCACCAGCGCATCAACCAGCGCCTCGGCCTCGGAGTCTTCGCCGGAGTTGAGTCGGTCCATCAGTACGTCCCACAACAGAGCCTTAGCCTCGGAAGCCTGCTCGGTGGTCAGGCAATTGCAGTGTTTCATTGGCTACTCCTCTCCTGATCGGATCCCTAACTTCCGCTCTGAGCATGGCCGGGGCTACGCCACTCGTTGCGGCGCAAGTGCCGTTTGTTGATGTCAATGACGGGCTGCGGATGGCTGATGGGTCCATCGAATCGCGCTCTGTCGCGCTTCCACATCATTCCTGCCGCGTCGGCGTAGTAGTACGTTCCCCTGCCGTTGAAACCCATGCTGTAACCAACCTTCACCAGGTCGCCTTCGGGTTGCACCTGCATGGTCGTTGTTCCTTTCACGCCATCGCCCGCCCGATCACATCCCATCCCACGCCCGCCGCCGCCAGACGCCCGAGCAGATCATTGACCTGCGCCACGTCCGACCCGCGCACGGCCTCCGCGCTCCGAGCGAGGGGTTGATGGACGGCACCCGGCCCGGTGCTGTTGCTTCATCAAATCAGGACGGCAACTCGTAGATCTTTTGCTGCGACCCGCACATAGATGCGGAGTGGTTACGGCGCAGCCATCGCCAGCTTGGCACGGGCAAAGCTCGCCGCGTCATCCTCATCCCAGCCGGCGGCTTCCAACGCCTGCCGCACCTCGCGTTCGTACCCGGCCCACACCTCATCATTGTCCCCATCAGGATCGGCGTATGCGCGATCGGCGATTTCCAGGATCGCCTCATCCAACTCCGACTCCAACTCCGACTCCAACTCCGACTCCAACTCCGACTCCAACTCCGACTCCAACTCGGTAACTTGTTCATCCGTCAGGCACCGGCCATGGTTGTTCATCGGCTTACTCCTCTCGCTCTCCTCGTCCGGCTGGGTGACGCACTCGAAGGCGTACCCCGGTTCGCCGTTGACCTCGGCCTCGTTGACGGACCACTCGCCGCCACTGGGGCGGTGCCGGATCCACAACTGGTCATGCTCCTCGACCAACTGCAGGTCCGCATTGAGGATCCGCATGGGGATGCTCGCCGACTCGTAGTCCTTGCGGAAGGCTCGCTTGATTCGCAACTCTTCGGTAGTCGTCATGGTCGTTCCTTTCCTACCCGCCGTTCACGCCTCGGGCTCGATGGTCACCTTGTAGCTCTGCGACCCGCGCACCTTGCGCTTCCTCAGCCGGCCGTCAACGAACGCCTGCTTGAACTTCCGGACGGCGCCCCGCGCCGCCGCCATCGCCGACCCGTGAACCGACCGCCACAACAGGTGGCAGCAGTCCCATCGCGCCGCTTCGTCGCCAATCCCGGCGATGTGATCCAGCAGGTTCGACTCTCCGCTCCGCGACATGTCGTCGGCGATCAGCCAACCTTGGCCGGCTCCGTTGCGCCAGCGTAGGGCCACCTTGCGACGCCGGGTCGGCCCATCCGTGACCTGCTCGAAAATGTCATACCGGAAACTGTCCCCGGTCCATTGGGCATGGTTATCCCAGCCGCACAGGCGACCCTCGCCGAACGGCGCTGCAAACGTGGTGCCAGTCGGCTGTTCGCACCTCGAACGGCGGCCGATCGCTGTTATCCGGCGGATCGAGCCGGTAGCCCTCTTCGACCTCGCGCATGAAAGGATCCATACTGCCTCCTACCCCATCGCCGTGGCGATGATATCCCAGCCGACCCCCGCCGCCGCCAGACGCCCGAGCAGATCATTGACCTGCGCCACGTCCGACCCGCGCACGGCCTCCGCGCTCCGAGCGAGCTGTTCGGCCAGCAGTCGGCAGGTTTCCGCATGGCGCTTGTTTCCGTGCCGGGTGGCCCATTGTTCGGCCGCGCCCCGCCAGAACCCTGCCTCGGCCTGCAGTCGCGCTGTGGCGCTACCACGGAAGGCCGGCGGTTCGTCACGGCCGGGCAACGGCGGCAGGTCCGGCTCGAACTCCACTAGCGTCGACGCCTCCGCGCCCCAGTCGCCGTCGAACATGCTCCCCTGCGACGCTTGCCGATCCTCTACGGCCGCTCGCAGGTCAGCTAGGTGCGATTTCCACCATCCGACCGTCGGTTCGGGGTGCCGGGCCAGGTGACGCATCGCCTCCTGTTGCACCGGGCCGGGCAGGTTCGCATCGGCCACCGCTTGCGCGTACGCCACGGTGATCACCTTGGACGCCAGCGCCTCCCGGACCATCGGGTCTAGCGTCAGCAGCGCAAGCCGCTTGTCGACGTGCCGCGCGGACTTGCCGGCGGTCGCCGCAACCTGCGCCACGGTGGACCCGGCCGCGATCCGCGACTGGTACGCCGCCGCCTCCTCCAGTTCCGAGAGGTCAACGCGGCAGGTATTCTCCTGCAGCATGATCGCGGCGGCTTCGGCGTCGGTCAACTCGCGAACGTACGCGGGGATGGTGTCCCAACCGAGCACGTCACGCATCGCCCGCGTTCGCCGTTCGCCCGCCACGATCTGCAGGTCGCAGCCGTTCGCATCGGGCGGCACCCGCCGCAAAATCGGCGGGGCTTGGATCCCATCGGCCCGGATCGCCTCGGCCAACGCGGCGAGGTCATCAGGATCGAACTGCGTGCGGTCATTGTCGCCCGGCTTGACCCGCCGTACGTCCACGGGGATCGGCGCGGCGAAGAATGGCTCGGCCTCGACGACCGTCAACGTTGCATGCATGGTAGACTCCTATCGACAGGCGCTCATCACGATGGCCAGATCCTCCGTGGTGGACCGCGCCAACACCGCGCCCTCGCGGGCGGTCAATTGCAAACTCTCGCCGCCGATGGCCTGCACCAGCCGCCGCAGCTTCGCCGACGGCAGGGACACCTCGCCCGCGCCGCTGGCCTCCGCCTCCGCCTCCGCATACGCCGAGCCGGACTTGCCGACCGCCGCCTGGGTCACAAGGTTGCCCGCCGCGTCAACGCCGATCGCCGTTCGGCGGTGTTTGATTTCGGCGGTCTTGGCGATAGCATCGGCCACGGCGACCGCCGCCTTGGAACTGGTCCGGTCTGCCGATGCTCCGAACCGTGCCTCACCGAGCCGCGCCTCCGTGGCAAACCAGTCCGCGGCCAGCGGCGTAAACTCCGGCATCGCCCGACACCCGGCGGCGAATCCCCCGGCCCGCATCGCGAACGTTCCGCCGTCATTGAAGGACCCGATCTGCAGATCCGGCGCGTCGATCACACGCAGGTCGCCGAACTCGACGCAGACCGGCTCCATCGCCCCGGTCGCCGGCAGGCTGGCCCAGACATACTCGTACTGCCCCTTGACCGTCACCTCGCAGCGCCCATCGGCGACCGCCAGGCGGACGTTCCCGGTCATCGCCGGCGGGCCGTTGCGGTCGCCCTCGCTGCACCAGCCGACCCGCCGCAGCAGGTTCGCCAGCGCCCGGCCGTCAACCTGCGCGGTTAACTCCGATGGCCGGGGGCAGGGCGGGAACTCGTCGGCCGGCAGACCGTATAACGCCAGTCGGAACTTGCCCGACTGTAACGCCAGTTCCCCCTCCCGCCCCTCAGGGTTGTCGCGCAACTGGACGGGCTTGTTGGGGTCCAGTACTACGGCGACCTCGACAAGCAGGCGCGACGGCATCGCCCAACGGCCCGGCTCGATCACCGTGGCGGGTACCTCGGCGACGGCATAGCGATGCAGGTCATGGCCCGTGACGGTCATCGTATCGCCGTCGCAGGTCAGCAGCAGGTGCGACAGGATCGGGAGCGACGATTGCCCCGTCACGCCGTGTTCCGCGTGCCTCACTGCGGCAAGCAGATCCGACTGATTGCAGACTGTGTGCATGATCGACTCCTTGTCCCGCGCTTCACGCCTTCTGCGCAACCTTGTCAACCGCGATCCGGTGGAGCTGCTGCAAGACTTCGATCCACTCGGCAAGCCAGTCTTCCCTGGCGGCCACGGTCGGCTGGGTGTTGAAGGGCGCGTAGCTGAACGGCGCGACCCAGTCGCCGGCATGGGTGCCGTTGTAGTCGCTGGGATCTTTCTTGGTGGGCCGGTACGGCGTGACGATGCGAAGGCCAGGCAGGGCATTTTTGCGCTTCGGAGCCTTGCGCTGATCTTCGATCACGACGCGGAGCTTCCCCGCGATGTAGCCGCGCCAGACCTCGCCGGGAAACTCCGGCGGCTCGTCGGGATCCTTCTGCACCTGCAACGTCGCCCGTTCCCCCTGCAGGTGCCGCACGGCGTTGGCCAGCTCCGCATTCTGAGCGAGCAGAGCCTGTACCTGTTCCAGCAGCAGTGCCTGCGCGCCATCGGCCGGGGCCGTGACGGGCGGGGCGGGCGCGGCAACGGCCGGGGGCGGGGCGGGCGCGGCGACAACCTGCGGGGCGGGTCGTTCCTGCGGCTCCTCCGCGCCGGCCGGGCCGAACTCCCCGCCGCCATAGTCCACGGCCAAGCCCATGCC
>Ga0210043_1001184_pt1 | contig 23253 bp, 23 predicted proteins | sample CryGeymet201501t_FD_183990 | JGI IMG/M metagenome (GOLD analysis project Ga0210043, IMG submission 183990) | Groundwater microbial communities from Crystal Geyser aquifers in Utah, USA - Crystal Geyser metaG 2015-01t (SPAdes) (version 2) | ecosystem: Environmental > Aquatic > Deep subsurface >... | reverse complement strand
CTTTTATGTCAAATTGTGACGATTGGAATAACAAAGCGTCAAGGTGTCCAAAGGCTGCCGAAGGTTTTGAGCCTTATCATAAATGGATTGCTGTATCGACTACTGTCACCAATACAAGTCGCACGGTGAGCATGGTGATGTGCGGAATATGCTTCCATGAAGTAAACCTCTCAGAAGCATTCCAGCATCGAGATTGTTTTAAGAGCGAATGAAGTCTTGATATTTTTTGATGGAGTCTTCCTTCTTGGCCTTACCTTTTTCAGTGTTGTAGTATTTCTTATAGTAATCCCACATTCCATCTACGTCCTTCGCTTCCGGCAGATTGCCAGGCATTCTCAGATAATGAATCCGCGCCATTGCCGTCGCATAATGAAGGTCATAAATCATTCGTTCCACGTCGGGAATCTTATTGCAGCCAAAGTGCAGAGCCATAAGAGTAGCCAATTGGTTGCGAGCGCGTATATAGTTAACCCATATATCAGTGTATGTATTGGGTTCCATCTGGTAGATACCCACCGCTGGGCCTTTAACTTGATGTAATAAAGTGCCACCAAGCGATTCAGCAGCGCATGTGAAGACAAGGAGTTCTTCTGCGTTCTTGGAATAGACTCTCAGTTTAGAGAGGACGGGTTCTACGATGAGGCTACGGAACTGGGAGCAATCTAGCATATTCATTCATCCTTAAATGTTGATTGTTAATCTTAAACTATATGAAAGGGAATTTCATTTATGTCACAGATTGATGCAAAAGAATTATATTTGCAAATCAAAAAGGGCGAAGGTCTTTATACAGAAGACGTTCACTGCCCTATGATACTCGATGTCATGAACACCGAGGGAACCATGACGGCCTTTTGTCGTCGCGCCATGATAAGCGATGGATTGTTTTATAAGTGGATAAAGAAGCACAAAACATTTCGAGAGTGCTACTATGTGGGTAAGATTCTATCCAAGTCCAATTGGGAAAAAGAGGGCGAGGATGGGAAGGACGAAGAATTTTTTAACTTTGACCACTGGCGTATGAAGGGTGCTATGCGCTATGGTATAGGAAAAAACAGAGTGAGGATGGGGATAGACCCTAAAGCCACTCCGTACAAGCAGTACCAGCAGTTGGTTGAGATGGCGAACTTGGAAGAGTTCAACGCCTCAGAGATTAAACAATTGATGGAGTCAATCAACGTAGGCATACGCGCGTTCGAGGCTTTTGAACTTCAAGCTCAGGTTAACAAGATACAGGATGATGTAAACCAAATGGGGGTTAGAAGTGCCAACAATTTTAACGCAATTGAGAAAGCTGCAAAAACAGATTAAGATTCCATATGCGATTCAATTTGTTGATCGCGAAGTTTTAGAAACTGAGTTTCAAAACAAAATCATCTATGTACACATTTGGATTTGATAGGAGATTGACCAATGAGCAAATTATCAAAATGGCTAAAGAAGGCTGAACGTGCCATCTCTAATGTCATTCCCCACCAACATTCTGCTGATAGACGACAAGCAAATCAGGCTGTAGCTGAACAGATAGATTACTATCAAAAGCAAAAAGAAGAAATAGCCAAAGAGTCGAAGCGTGTCGATGAAGACAGAGCGCAAGAGAAAACTAAAATTGCGGAGAAGCAAATACGAAGCGCAAGACGTGCTTATCGTTCTCCAGGTTTTATGGACGAAGCAAGTACTGGTTATGGCGATACTTTAGGTTAAGAACTTAGACCAAGGAGTGGCTTATGGCAACCCTAGCAAATGTATTGAAGGGGAATAACCCCTTGTCATCAATGACAGAACTAACTGGAAGTGGACAAAGCGCGCGCCTTGGTCAACCTATGACGGTTCCCGATGTGGTGTTTAATCCGACCCAGCGTTTAGATAACCAGCTTAAGACTTCAAGCCAAGTAATGAATTATGCAGCTTCCAAAGAAATGGCGGCACAAGGGCGCACGGATATGCGCGGCAATGTAGTGGGTTACTCCGATACATTGGGATAAATTACATAGGGAATTGTATGCAAAATATGGAGCTTATTCCAGGCGATGGCATGGAGCTTACGCCAATGAAGCTTTGGGATTTATTTAAGAAGCGCAGAAGTAATGCGCAGCAAGTAGCCGACCTATGGGCATCACTGCTTGAGGCGTGTTATTACTATGCTGTGCCATATCGGAACCGCTTCTATCGACCTAAAGAACAACAAGGCGAGTTCAAAGGCACGAGATTGTATGACACGACTGCCGTTGAAGCAACAAAAACATTTGTGTCCAAGCTTCATGATGCAATGACTCCACCGCAAGTACAGTGGGGTTATCTTGATATCGATGAAAGCTTTGATACCGAAGAAGACATAGACCGCAATACAGCTCAAGAGATGCTGGATAATTATATGCGTAAGCTCTTTGTCTATATACATGAATCGAATTTTGATGTGGTCATTAACGAATGTTACTTTGACCTAGCAATCGGAACAAGCTGCTTGGTGATAAATGGATTTACCGACGAGCAGCCCTTATTGTTTTCCTCAGTACCAATGGACAAGCTGGCCATTGAAGAAGCGATGACTGGCCGTGTTGAATCATGGTATCGCTACTGGGAAGACGTGAAGATTAACGAAATCCAGATACGCTGGAAGAACGCAATCTTAACGCCAGACATGATTATGATGCTGGCTGATAACCCTGATGCCACTGTACAGACCCTTTACGAAGGTGTGATGTACATGCCTCACCGTAAGAAACCTTATGTCTACATGGTCGGAACGCAAGAGTGTCCGATACTGTTAGAAGAATTTGAGTCGAACCCTGGCATCGTATGGCGATTCCAGAAAGTAAACTCCGAAGTCTTTGGTCGCGGCCCAGTCATGGACGCACTGCCTTCAATTATTTCATTGAATGAACTCGCAAGGATTGAGTTAGCAGCGGCCAACCTAAATACGTTTAAACCCTACATGGGATTTTCTGATGCTGTGTTTAATCCTCATACTTTTAAGCTGGAGCCTTTTACTGTTATTCCTATTGCCCCTATTGGCACTGGTGGTAGCCCTCCTCTTATTCCTCTACCGGACTCTAGTAATCCGCAGTTCTCGCAGCTCACCATAGCTGATTTGAGAATGCAGATTAAGACTCTATTGTTTAACGATGTGAACCCTAACGAATCTATCCAGCCTGAGACTGCGGCTGCGGTAATGATTCAACAACAGAATTTGGCTCAACGGATTGGGCCATTATTTTCAAGGCTACAGCAAGAGTTTTTGTGGCCTGTAATCAAGCGTTGCTCCTATCTCCTAGACAAGATGGGCTTGTTACCTAAGCCCGACTTGAAAGGGATGAAGATTAATTTCAGATACCGCTCACCTTTGGCACTGGCGAAAGCACAGCAAGATATTTCACGCTTCACCCAGTACTACCAATTGATGCAAGGTGTGTTCGGTGCTGGCCCAGCTCTCATGTATATTAATCCAGGCTTAGCTCCTTACTTAATCGCTGAGCAAATGCAGGTAGACCCTAGATACTTAAATTCTCCAGAGCAAGTTCAGCAAGCGGCACAGAATGCCCAGAACATGCAAGACGAAGCGATGGACGCAGCTAACCAAGAAGGTCAACAACCGCAAGGAGCGTAGTAGTGAGTGAAGAAACTAATCCCTTTTTACAACAGGAAAATTACTTTGAAGGCTATCAGAAAAAAATTGATGAACTTAAACATCGGCCTGATGTTGTGGAGCTGGACAAACTTTGTTACATGGTCTTCGCTTCTGAGGATGGCAAGAAACTCCTTGATGAGTTCGTTGAGAGGTACTTGCTGCCAGGTTTTGTTAATCCAGCAGCCGGAAACCCAGGAGAAGCCGCCTTGTATTACGAGGGCTTCAAAGAAGCATTCAGATTAATCCGTGGAAGCATCAAGGCGCATCAACAACGAATTGAAGCGGAGAAAAACCAACTATGAGTTTATTAGATGAAGGCACTACTACCACACCAAATTCAACTCCAGAAAATAGCGGAACAAATGCGCCAGAAGGCTCAGGAGCAGGAGGGGAAAACCCCTCTTGGTTTTGGGATGAGCATACCCCTGGTGTTGGAGAGCGGCCCCAGTTCTTGCCTGAGAAATATAAATCAGTCGCAGACGTTGCCAAAGCCTATAAAGAACTAGAGAGCCGTTTAGGTACGGCTCCTAAAGAGTATGACTTCTCCAAAGGTCAAGCTTGGATGGAGCCTGACTATGAACCCTTCCATGAAATGGCAGATTTCGCACGTTCAAAGCATGTGCCTCAAGAGGTCATGGATAAGATGCTTGAGAGTGTAGGCTTATACCTTGATGAGTTTCGTACTGACATCAATGAGGAAAAATCCAAGCTTGGCGAGAATGCTACTCAGCGATTACAGACTTTGAACAATTGGGCGAAGTCTAATCTGTCTGAGAAGTCGTTCATGGCATTGACTGCTGGAATGAGAACTGCTGATCAGATTGAGGCACTAGAGGAAATCCGTAATAAGATGCTCTCGAACTCCACAATGGTTCCAGGTGGTAATGCTTCCGTCACTGGTGGTGGTCCAACGATTGAAGAATATCGTTCAGAGCTTAATGCCAATTATGCCAAATTCAAAACTGACCCTGCGTACCGAAAAGAAATGGAGCGCAAGCTTGAATCAATTGTAGGAAGAAAATAGCCTATCTTTAGGGTGGGCTTTACAATCTAATAGTCTTTGACTATATTAGACCATATACGAACAGGACACCTCTCACAGAAGCCCTAACGGACACCTTCACAACGTGATAGCCCTAACTAGTAATTGAGTCGTTTTGCCGATGTCGGCCAGACGTTATTAATTATTGATGAGGGATTATCATGTCTATGTCACTTACTGCTGTACAACAAACAGATTTCGACGAGTTAGTCAAAGCGGAATACCGTTCTAAAGGTTTCCTATTGCGTGACTCTGTGAGATTAAAAAACGACGTTATTGGTGCTTACGAGCAATTCCGTAAGGTTGACCAAGTTATCTCCGTGCCTACTGCTTACTTAGCAGCCGTTACTATCCAAGACCCTGACTACACCAAGGTCACTTGTTTGATTCAAAAATACACCACTCCTACTGCGGTCGATACCGTACAAGAGCTGACTGTTAACTTTGATGCCAAGATGGAAAACGCGATGCTGGTTGGTCAAGGTATGGGTAGACGTTCTGACCAAATCATCATCGATGCTTTAGCTGCTGGCCCTGGCCAAACACTACCTGATGGTGGAACCAACTTTAATTACGAGAAATTTACTCAAGTGTACGAGTACTTTGAAAACAATGCCGTTCCTAAAGGCGAGCGATGGATTGCATTAAGTGCTTCCAACGTGCGTTCACTTATGCAAGACGACCAATTCGTTTCTACATTCTACACCGAGAACCGAATCTTAGACCGTGGATGGGTGCTTGATTACTTAGGTATCAACCTAGTGACAATCCCACAAATGACTGAGGGTGGTTTACCTAAGACTGGCGACATTCTGACTGCGTTAGCGTGGCACAAAATGTCTACTGGTATGGCGATTGGCCATGACTTTAGAACAGAGATTAACTACTTGCCTGACCGTACTTCTTGGTTGGTAAACGGAATCTTCTCTGCTGGTGCGGTGGTCATCGACCCACGTGGTGTTATCGCAATTGAATGTGACGAATCAGTCTAATTTAGGGAGAAATTAAAATGGCATTTGAAACATTACGTTTTGTAAGACAAACCGCTGGCTACAATGCTGGACAGATAGCAACGACTTTTAACCCTAACACACCGACTGTGTTTGAGAATGGCCCTGCTGAATTCAGCTATGCGTCTGCTACAGACAACATTGCTGCTATCGGTGCTGCCAACTATTTCTCAGACGTGTGCTACATGCTGTCAGTGAATGATCTGATTTTCTGCGTAGGCTCTGATGCCTCTGCGTTCTATCAAGTCTCTGCTGTAGACCGTGACCTTGGAACCATCGCTGTAGTCTCAGCTTTCCCTACAGGGGTGATTGGTACTGCAAACATTAATGACTTAGCGGTCACTACAGCCAAACTTGCTAATGATGCGGTGACAACCATTAAGATTGATGATGGTGCGGTAACCAGTGCGAAGATCGATGCGGCTGTATTGCAGTACGCTGCGGTTCCTGTAACTGCTGCCAACTTCAATGGCATGTACGCAGCTCCACATTTGTTGGTAGCGGCTGCTGGTGCAAACACTCAATTGATTCTTGATAAGTGCGTACTGGCTATGACCTACGACTCAGCGGCTTATGCAGCTGGTGGTACTGCGGCTGTACAATGGGATGACACTGCAAACGGTGCTGGCGTTATTGCTTCAAGTACTTTGGCTAACACGACTTTCCAAGGAACTGCGAGTGCTTCATTCTTCATGAATGGTGGCGTGGTATCAGCTCCTTTTGCAACGACTGTGAACCAAGGCTTGTACTTATCCAACATCGGTGCGGCTTATACCACTGGCGACAGTGATATGGTGGCGCATGTTTGGTATAAAGTTATACCTACTGTTTAAGGATAAACATTATGGCTCAGACTAAAGTGAGTATGTGTAGCAACGCAATTACTTTGCTGGGCCATGCGCCTATCGTGAGCTTTGACGGTGGCGATCAGATGGTGGTCGCTGCCGAACAAGCTTTCGATATGCTTTACCCTGCTGTCCTTGCTCAGAATAACTGGCGGTTTGCTTGCCAGATTCAACAACTATCCGAATCAATTGAAACGCCTCCTGAACCTTGGGCAACAATTTACTTGTTACCTGCTGGATGGCTTAAAACAATTAGGGTTTACCCCAATACCTACGTGTGGGAAATCTATGAGAACTCTAAAATCTATGCCCAATTTCAGGGTAAGTTTTTCATGGAGTATATCTTTCAACCAGATATCTCAAAGCTTCCAGCGCACTTTGTTCAATACTTCATTTATGAAATCGCGGCTTATCTCGCTCTAAGTAGTGCTGAGAGGCCAGACTATTACGCGCCACTTGAGGCCAAGCGAGTATCAGCATACGCCATGTGCGCAGCGGTTGAGGCTCAGAACAGACCTCAATTCACGCAAGCCACATTCCCAGTGCTTAATAACCGCCAGCTTGGAACCATCATTGGCAACGGTTTTTAGGGGATGGAATGGCTCACATACTATGGTCACAAGACTTTTTCGCTAAAGGTGAATTGTCACCTCTGATGTATTCTCGCGTCACACTTCAAGCCTACTACCAAGGATTGAAACGCGCCAAGAACGTACTGTGCTTTCCGCAAGGCTCTGCTGGCAAACGCTTTGGAACTCTATACCTTAATCAAGTTATTGGCGAGACAAATTACAAACAGACGTATTTTAAAGCATTCCAATACTTGAATGAATGCTGCTATCTTGTTTTATTCAAAGGAAATGAGATTGATATTTACCTTGAGGGTGAGCGCATAGCCAATGTAACTGGCACGGGGATTCTTGCTGATGAGGTTCAGCTTATTGACCACACGATTCTTGAGAATCGATTTCGTGTAACCACAGGGATTTACCACCCTAAAGATTTAAGTCGAACACCTAATGCGCCAATATCAATTACAGGGTTCACCGCGACCACTTTAACTATTGCAGGGCCATTTAGCCCAGTGCCAGCATGGTATCCAGCACGGTTTACGGCTGCCACCATTCCAGCAACTACGCCTCAAATTCATGCCAATAGAACTTACTTCATTCGCGCAGTATCGACGACTGCCTTCAAGGTCTATAGCACAGCAGAAGAAGCGGCTGCTGATATTAATGCTTACACAATTCAAAGTGCTGGAACGACTGCAAACTTAATCATTCAGAACACTTGGACTTTTGCTAATGTCGTGTTTTCAAACATTCCACAGCATGACTTCCAAGACCCAACGAATTTATACGCAAGCTCAACCTTTACCCCTGGAGCGGTTTCAGGATATAGCATTGCCTTTACCCGAACCACAGGAACCTTTAACTTCACCTCAAACTATGTCGGTGGGGGAATTATCGGTAATGGTGGTATTGCTCGAATCATTGCAGTGAATGGTACAAACATAGCTACCGTGAATATCCTTCAAGCCTTTGACAGTACGGCTGCTATTCCAGGAACCACCATTGTTATCACCGAAAATGCCTGGTCAGATTTACATGGATGGCCGCGAAAATGTTCCTCATTCCAAAACAGAGCGTTCTTTGCCAATACGGACTCTTTGTCAAACGGTCTATGGGGTTCAGTGACCAACGTGTTCAACGACTTTAATGACTTGATTGCGATTGATGGAGACAGCGCGATTAGCTGGTTCCCGACCTCAGATACAGTCAACTACATTCAGTTCATCGTGCCATACAGAAGCTTGACGATTCATACTAACTCTGGTGTGTACTCAACGCCTTTATCCATTGAATCTGCTATTACCCCTGCGAACTTCTCGCTAAGCCTACAGGACTCAACTCCTGCTGATGTGATTCAGCCTCAAGGGATTGATAACCAGATTATTGTGTTATCCGGTAATGATGCGCATAGCCTTCTATGGGATGGGTTTAACAATGCCTATACGTCAAACATCATCTCAGTCGCCAATGAGCAATTGATTCGCAACCCTATTGATGAGGCTCCTTATACCGACAAGATTCGTGCTGGCTCAAGATACATGTTCATCGTAAACCTTGATGGAACGATGGCAATCTACCAGTCATTGATTGGAGAAAACGTATCAGGATTTACAGAGGCCGAGTTTGAGCAAAGCTATGGTGATGCCTATTTTAGAGCGGTTACTTCAAACTTTGATGGTCGAGCATGGTTCTTAACTGAACGTCAAATCACCAATGCTGTAGGGCCATATAACATCACAGCCTTTACTTCTGACAGCCTGACCAATGATGTTTATGTGTTCCCGACTGATACATTCACAGCCTTTAAATTCACAGCAGGAACAATGCCAGCCTCAAGCCCACAGGTAGCTGTAAATACAGTCTATTGGGCGGTTGGTGTAAGTACCACAGTATTTAAGGTTTACAAGTCTCAGGCTGATGCCTTGGCTGATGAAAACCCTTATGTGTTTACCAGTGCCGGAACAGGTGCGACCATTACTGTCTACCCATTACAAACAGTGCTTCTCATAGAGCAACTAAGCTTTGATGCGGAGATGGATTGTACAGGCTTCTATCCAACACCTGTGACGAGCGGTGCGACTGCTGCTATTACTGGCCAACCACGATTTAATGCCCAGCGTGTATTAATGCAGGGTGATGGTTATGGCTTTGAAACCGTAGGCGTGAATGATACCATTAATTTTGAAGCGCATGGCGTGGCAACTCCTGTGACAGAAGCCCAATATGGCTTCCCAATTAATGTGGAAATTACTCCACTTCCTCTATCAATGTCGATGACTGGGAACCCCAAAAGCTCCAACTTGATTGAAACAAAACACTTACGCTTCGCTACATTCCTTTTTGCTGATACGATTGGTGGTACGATTACTCAAGATAATTTGACATTCCCCATAGCAATGCAGAATGTGATTCAGGCAAATCCTGGTTCACCTCCTGTGCCACAGACTGGCGCATTTGAGATTGCTGTATTTGGTGGATGGGATGATTTCTCTAAAAGTAGCTTTACGATTAATCATACAGAACCCTTTGGCATGAAGCTGACAGGTATATTCTACAAGGTAGACGCATAAAAGGAGATTAGCGAATGGATCCAATGACAGCCTTTTTACTGTCAATGCAAGCGGCAGGACTTGTCAGCAGTTTATTCGGAGCGCGTTCCCAGGACAAGTACATAAAGATTGGCCGTAAGCTTGAGCAGGAGCAGTTCTCAACCAACTTAGCCGCAATCAAACTGCAAAGTGCCGAAGCATCCCTTGATGAAATGAAGCAACTGCGCCAGAACATAGGCACTCAAATCGCAACACAAGCAGCTCGCGGAAACCGTGGGCCTGTAGCTTTTGCAGGAATAAACGAAGCCTCTAAGAATTTCAATGAAGACGAGCGCACACGCAGGATGAATCTGCTGGCCAAAGAGTCTGAGTTACGTGCGAATCATGTATTGTCTGGTTTACACAGCCTTCAATCTGAAACTCAGCTAGGTCAAAGCTTAACTTCAACCTTCCTGAACTCACTACAAACGACTTCACTATTGAAGCCCGAATGGTTCAATTCAAAACAGAAGCCGCAAGAAAACAAATGGGTTAACCCCGACAACTTCTCCTGGGGGTACTAATGGCTAATCAACCGCCACCACCTGTTCAACCATTGCAAAAAGAAGTTCGCCTGGATAATACGGTAGGGAACGCGCCTTTTACCCAGGGCTTTGACAGCATGGCTTTAACGCCTACTGCCTTGGGCGAATTTGGCTCAAAACTTGCAATAACCGCCTCCACAACTTTAGCGCAGAAGCGTGGTTATGAGGCTGGCTTAAATCCGAAAGGTTCCCTTCTGCCGCCTTTGACACTAACGGATAAAGCCTATGCGAGTGCCTATATCACTCAAGCTCAAAATACGCTTGGTCTACAGGCAACGAAGCTAATGCAAGAAGGCCAAGCCGAACTCGCCAAGGCGTGGAAGCTTACACCAGATATGCTTGCTGAGTACACAAAGAACATGAGTGAAGGGCTAAATGACATAATTAATAACGCCCCAATGCAAGCCCAGCCTGGGTTAGCGGCTCAATTCAATAACTCTTTGATGCAATCTACGGGCAATCTGAACCTCAAGATGATTGGTCAGCAGAAACAGCAAGCCCTTCAAAATGCGACCCTGTTTAATAACAGTCAGCTATCAGCAATCTATGAAGCCGCTCGCGGTGGTAACTTTGATGCTGCTGAGAAAATGCACAATGATATGTTGACCCGTACAGGTTCTATGCGCGACACAGGTATGATTACGCCTCTACAGGCTGAGTCCTCTGCCAAGTCTGCTCGCATGAGTTTGTACTCAGGGATTTATACAGGTCAGGCGATTGACGCATTTAAAAATAAAAAAGGCGATCAGTTCCTTGCTGACTTGTTACAGAAGAAGCCCGAAGGCATGAATACCCTTGAGTGGGAAAGTATTGCCAAGAATGTAATGGGTGAAGTCGCTCTGCAAGAATCATTCCAACAACGCAATGAAACTAGCCTGTACTCTGAGGCCAATCGTTTATTGAATGAGGGGATGCTTACCCCTGACTTCATAGCCCAGCTCGAATCAGAATCAACCAGCAAGCCACGGTTCAATAATTTCATGGCTCAGGTTGCGGCCTATCAGCGTAAGAATTACAAAAGCAATGAGCAAGTAGCAGGACTTATGCCTCAATGGACAAGTCCTTATGCGATGGCGACTGCCAGTAATAAAGTGAAAAACATGGCTTTGGTTCAGGCCGCACAAGCCGTTCAGCAACGCGCAGCAGATAATGGGCGATCCCTTGAAGACTTTGAGGCGCAATCTGAGGCCATGTCCACTGCTGGTGGGCCAATCCAGTCTTACACCCAACAAATGAACGCAGGATTTTTATCAGGCAATCCAGAGCTGATGCTTAGAAATCTGAACGCTTATCGAGCTTTGCGTAACTCAAATCCGAAAGCTTTAAACGGAATGAGCAAACAAGCCGAAGCGATGATGACTAACTTTGAATCACAGATGGAGGATGGAAATGCGCCTGATGTCGCTGCTCAAAAAGCTTCTGAGATTGTTCAGCAGAAAACCCCAGAACAAATGGAGATTAATACTGCCCTTGTACGACAATGGGAAAACTCAGTGGTTAATACTCCATCAAGGCTTAATTCTTGGGCTTCTCAGTTCGCTGACTTAGGGGATGGGGCTAAGATAAATAACCTTCCATACTTCGCCATTCACCTGAAAAATATCTTTAAGTCGAATATGGAATTGCTCAATGGTGATATCCAGGGTGCGACCAAGATGACCCGTGAAGGGATTGAGAGAGCATGGGGTGTAACCGAAGTTAATGGCAAGCCTGAGTACGTGTTCCAGCCTATAGAGAAAACAATTGGACTTGACGAAGGTGCTAACCCTCTAATCAAGCACGACCTCTATGAACAGATTCAAAAGCAGATTGAGCCTATGAAATTGGCTTACGAAGAAGGCCAGAAGAATAAAGACAATCGAATGAGTTTCTACTACAGACTTACGCCACGTCCAAGCTATGAGGAATTTAAAAGCGCACAGGCCATTGTCCATGAACAAGAGAGCTTGCCGCTATCAAAATACAATAATGAGGAATGGAAAAAGGCCAATGAGATTGTGACCAAGTTCAAGAATGAGTCCATCAAGATTGAGAAGGTGTACAGCGATAAACGAGTCGAGCCTTTTGAGATTGCCATTCAGGCTAATCCTGGATTACAACAAGACGCTCAAGGCACGATTGGCAGTTACAACGTATCAATGCGCATGAACAATGGGCCAAGTTCTCCAATGAACGGATGGTTCAGAGGGCCACTCAGTGAGCCTGTGTATATGCCTAATGAGTCTGTCATTCGCCAAAGATACTTTGAACTGGTTGGACTTAACCCTAGCGGTATGTCAGCTTATGAGATGAATCAAAGGCGTGTTGCCAAGAAGAAATTCATGGAAGAAAACGATATACGCCCAGGCATAAATAGCTTAGGAAGGGGATTCCGTTAATGTCTATTAATCCAGAGTTCAAACCAATTGAGGACTTCTACGCCAATGAACAGAAGCCCTTATCTGCCCCTCAATTGCCAGCCGAAGCCTACAGGGATGACCCAGGCTCGATGCTCATGCCCAATGACGCAACAGTATTACCGATTAAGGAGTCAAAAAGGAAGCCAGGGTTTTTCTCAACCCTTGGCCATGCTTTCAGTGAGTACAATGAATTTGCTCAAGCTGGGCGTTTCATTATGCGAGAGGCCGAGTTCTCTCACCCTGCTGATGACGAAGTACCTGATGATTTTAATCCTAATGACTTTAAGTACCTAAAAGACTATCCATCAAATTACTGGGATTGGATTTCGGAAGCCGCAAGCCCTAACGAACTCGCAGCTCGCCAGCAATACGTTTTGAATAAAGTGGAGCAAGATGAGAGCTATGCCAATGGCTCTTTTGCCGCAAGCCTTATCGGTGGATTTGGTGGAGCAGTAACAAGCCCTAGCTCATACCTTCCTTTTGCTGCTGGTGTTAAGTACATGAGCATTGCTGAGAACGTCGTAAAAAATACTCTCAAGGCCGCTCCATCAATCGCCTTGCAAACTGTAGCCCACGAAGGATTTATGCAAGCCACAGAAGCAGGAGGCAACCTTGAAGACTTTGCTATTAACTCATTACGCGATGCGGCTTTCGGTGCTGCTTTTATGGCTGGTGGTGCTGGTCTTGGCGCGGCTTACCGTGGAGGCAAACTCTGGAACGTCCGCAAAGTGGCCAACTACAACTACGAGGGAATCGACTTCAACCACGTTATCGATCCCGAAACCGGAGGTGTCACCGGAGGAATTAAAGCGTCCGCTGCTCCTGGCTACAGTATAAGTGCGGCCAAGGTTGAACAAGCCCAGCAATTCGCTGATGCGGCTGCTGACCAAGGATTTCTATTTGGCCTACCTGGTGTCAGTAAACTGGCAGGGAACTCAATCCTTGGCAGTCCAATCGTCAAAGGATTGACTCATCGCTTTGAAACTGTGCGTGGATTTACAGACCTTTTATCTTCCCACTCAATTATTACCAAGGGTGTACAGGAAGGTAAAGCCCGTGGTGAGGCTGCCGAAGATTACCTGTCTCAAATCAATGCCGGAGCTGTAGACTTTAACCTACGCTACCAAGGCCACTTCATGGAAGAAAACGGCATCATTGGCGGCTACAATGTGAAGAACGCAGCAAAGGCATTAAAACAACGCGCGTTAAAGGGCGAAAGAACGTCATGGGAAGACTTTAACTACAAGGTGATAGATTCCACTATCTCTCAGGAGTTCAATTACTCCAAGAGCATTAATGCCGCTTCTAAACAGTACACAGAATATACGGACGCAATCTATGAAGAATTTCAGAAGTCAAAAGGATTTGATCCCGAAATACTTAGTCCACGTAATGCTCGCGGTTATTATACTCAGAATATGGATAATATCGCTTTGGTTAAACGCCAAGACGTATTTCGTCAGGTTGTGGCTGATGAGTTCAAGAGACAGGATGCTGTACTCGAAGAAATTTCGCGTCCGCTCGAAGAAGCAAAGAGATTCCTAGCCCAGCTTGAAGAACATAAACTATCAGGACAAGCCTATGACCGCTCAGCCGCCAATGAAATCAAAGACGCAAGAGAACGAGTGCGAGAAGCACAGCGAGAAATTGAGCGAAGAGCAAGAGATGATGAGGACGTTGCCCTATTATTGGAGGACAGAAACTTCGTCACTATGGCCGATGCGGAAAAGATACGTGAGCTTCATGCCCCAATCAACGAGGTAAAGGTTCAGTCCTCAGAGGTCAAAGTAAAGATTGCAAGCCTCAAAGGGAAACGCTCAGCCGCCAAATCTTCTGCAAAGACGAATGTCACCAAGGAAGCCACGAAGCGCAACATTGAAAAGATTAAAGGGCTTGAGAAAGAGATTCAGGCCGCAGAAGAAGAACTACGCCAACTCACAAATAAAATTGATGAGTTGACTGATGAACTTCACCAACGCGCTCACAAAGGCGAGATTGATAAGAAGCTGTTCACCAAAGACCAGAACATCATTCGGTTCCGTGACCCTGATGAATGGGCAAAGTTTCGCAAGCCTTTTGAAAGCGATGACATGCGTATAGCCCATGCTGAAAAACAACGAAATCTGTATCTAAATAACACCACAGAGCAGATTCAGCAATCGATTATGGGTTCGATGATGCCAAGCTTATTCGCCAATCCACTTAAGGAAAGGACTTTTTTAATACCAGCCAAAATCTTAAATGACGCAGGGTTTATTGCCTCAGATGTACCCAAAGCCGCTGCTGCTTATTCCCGTGCGCTTGGTCGCCACATAGCCTTAAACAAAGTCTTCAAGGACATTAACATGCTTGAAGGTGAGCAAGGGCCAATGGGCATGGCGCGTATCTTAGGCGAAGAACGAACCAAAATGGAATTGGCCATTAACTCAGACAAGAACTTGACTGAGGAAAAGCGAGGTAAAGAATTACTGAAACTCGAACGTGACTTTAGAGATGCTACCCAGCACATGAAAAGCATGATGGATGTCTTCATGGGCAGGACTTACCAGTCAGCAGCAACCCTTCGAGTGACACGCGCTATAAAGAATTTTGCAGCAGCCACAAAGCTTGGTGGTGTTCCCATATCCCAGGTTACGGATATTGGCGCAATTATTTTGAAGCATGGCATGTGGCCTTATCTACGAGACGGCCTAAAGCCTTTAATTCAAACCCTTAATGGTTATGCGAGCGGAGAACATGCGGAAGTATTTAAGCGTAACTCAGCCGACGCTTTGCTGTCATTACAGCACATGGAAAGCGGTTATGGTGCTAGATACTCTGATACTTTATCCGTAGGCGATGTTCCCATAGCCACTCACTTAGAAAGTGCGCTTGAGAAGGTAGGACATCTATCAGGAAACTTTTTCGGAACAAACTTCATTGATAACGCCAATCAGCGCGTTGTATCAGGCATTATGCAATCTAAAATCATGAGGCACATGTATGAGTACCGAGAAGGAAAACTCTCTAAAACAGATGAAATGGGCTTACTCCAATATGGGATTGACCCCAAAATTTGGTCAGAACGGTTTATCAAGTCTTTTGAAGAAAGCACAGGATGGAAAGAAAAGTCTGGAGCGTTCCAATCCAAGTACTGGGAATGGGGTGATGCCGAAGCCGTAAGCCGTATGTCGATGAGCATTCGACGAGGTGTCCAAGATACTATCATCCAAAGAGGACTATTCACTTCTCCGTTTTGGACAAACAACCCAATTCTTGGCATGATATTTATGTTCCACGGCTGGGGATTTTCAGCGTTCAATCGGTTCACAGTTCCAATGATGCAACGCCCTGATGCCCAAAAGCTTCAAGGCATTATCTTCATGCTTGGTCTGGGTGCTATGATAGACCCACTCAGGAAATTTGCTAACGGTAAAAAGGCTGACCAAAGCAATGATGACACTTGGTTTGGCAAAGCATTTGAAACCGTTTCAAACTCAGGCATATTAGGGCATACCCCTGATATTCTTCAAACCTTAAACAAGTTCTTAGGTGGAGAGCTTCTACCTAAAACAACAGAAAAGTATCAAGGCTGGAATAAGTGGAGTGTACTTGGCCCTGCTGCTGGGATGCTCGAAGATGCGGCAACCATTCTTCAACATTCAATGAGTAATGATAAAAAGTTTACAACAGGCGATGCCAAGAAGGCTATTCGTTTGGTTCCCCTGACAGGAGCGTTGGGGTTAAGAGGATTATTGAATCACTGGGCAGAGTCTTTAGATTTGCCCGAAAGGCAATAGGACGAGGGTACATAGGGAGATGAGAAATGACCCAGGTAATTATAGACGATATCATACCACGTACCCAGCTAGTAGCAGCGGCTGGCCAAACGGTATTTAATACCAACTGGACGGTTAATGCGACCACAGATGTTGTGGTGTATGCCCGTGCTGATGGCATAGAAGCTGACGATGAAACGCAAGTCGTATCAACCAGCGACTACAACGTAACCCTGATTGGTGGAAGCCAAACAGTGCGCGTGACATTCCTTGTTGGCCGAACTCTGGACGATGTAATTACCATCGTTCGTAACACACCAGCCGAACGATTAAACCTCTACATTAACACCAATTTCGTACCAAGCATGTTGAATAATGACTTCGGTATTTTGACGTTAGTGGATCAGCAATCACAAATGTATGACACGGTGATTAACCCACGCTACAACGTATCAGCAACCATTGAACCTGATTCGCTGCTTGGTGGTGGTGACATCGTATTGCCTATTCTGCCTCCAGGCTTTGGATGGCGTAAAAACCTTGCTGGCACTGAGATTGAAGCCATATCCATTCCTGATGGTGGCTTTGCTCCTGCTGATGCGACATACCTGATTCAAACGGCTGATGCTGATTTGCCTAACGCTCAAGTGATGGCGGCTTTATCCAGCGGCTTTGTGGTCAATACGACTAGCACAGGTGTTCAATTAAGCCGAGTGTTTCAAGGCACAGCAGACCAAATTGATATAGCCGACCCTGATGGAATCGGTGGAAACCCTGTATGGTCAATTGCTGATAACGTGATACTTGGCGGTACTTCTGGAATGGGCTTGATTCGCGGCACAACTGCTCAACGCCCAGCAGTTCCAGGAGCCAATACGTTTTTCAGATTCAATACCACGGATGAATATCTTGAGTACTGGGATGGCGCAACATGGATTCAATTAGTAGAAGATGCTGGCGTTTTAACCATTACTGGAACAGTAAATCAGATTGACGTAGACAGCACGGACGTTCAAAACCCGATTCTGTCTTTATCAGCGACCCTTGATGCTCCTGGCACATTCACCATCCAGGCTTCAACTGCGGTCGATGAAATCATTAACGATGACACTATGGCGACTGCCACTGCCACAAATCTTGCGACCGCATTATCCATAAAAAATTATGTCGATGGTCTTGATTCAGGAAGTGTGAAAAGCGTTACAGGCACGGCCAATGAAATAGACGTTGATAACACTGACCCTCAGAACCCAATCCTTGCCTTGTCAGCCACGCTCGATGCTCCAGGAACCTTTACCATTCAGGCATCGACCGCAGTGGATGAGATAATCAACGATGATACGATGGCCACAGCAACAGCGACTAATCTGGCAACGGCTTTGTCTATCAAGAACTATGTTGATGGATTGATAGGCGGCTCTGTCCAATCAGTTACAGGAACCGCTAACCAAATCGATGTCGACAATACCGACCCACAGAACCCTATCTTAAGCCTTTCAGCAACCCTAGTGGCTCCTGGTACGATTGCAGTTGGTAATCTATTCTTTGACACAAACACTATCTCAAGTACCAATGCCAATGGGGATTTAATCTTAACCCCTAACGGAACGGGTGACTTGGTATTGGATGGCCTCAATTGGCCTCAAGCTGATGGTACAGCAGGATATGTTTTAGCGACAGATGGTCTTGGTCAATTGTCCTGGGTAGTTCAATCCAGTGGGAACCCTGGAGGTATCGACACCCAAATTCAGTACAACAATGCTGGTGCGTTTGGCGGTGATACAGGCTTTACAACAGATGGTGCTGGCAACTTAATCATCACCGGAAGTCTGAATATCGACAACATTGAGATTGATGGCAATACAATCAGCTCAACTGATACCAATGGCAATTTAAACCTTACTCCAAATGGCACAGGCGACTTAGTGCTTGATGGTCTGAACTGGCCACAGGCTGACGGTACTGCTGGTTACTTCCTACAAACTGATGGTGCTGGGCAATTAAGCTGGCAACCAGCTACAGGCTCAGGAGTAGTGACTTCATCGTTAATCAACGAAATTGCTTTCTATCCAGCTAATGGAGACACAGTAGAGGGCATACCGACCGCAAATAGTGCCATGTTCCGCACTGATGCTTCTGGTGTACCAGGCTGGAGTGCCTCAATGACTGATGGTCAATTGATGATCGGAGATACCTCTGGAACTCCAGTACCAGGAACCCTGACTGCTGGCCCAGGTATCTCCATTGCCAATGGCCCTGGAGCGATTACCATCTCTGGAACTGGCTCTGGTATTGGATGGACTGAGGTTACGGGAACAACTCAGGCAATGACTGCTGATAATGGTTATGTGGCCAATAATGGTGCTTTAGTGGTCTTTACATTGCCAACTACAGCCGCCTTTGGTACTGTAATTAACTTAGTCGGTAAAGGTGCTGGTGGATGGAGAATTGACCAGAACGCGAGTCAAAATATTCAGATTGGCTCTGTTTCCTCTACAGTAGGAACGGGTGGTAGTGTAGCCTCAACGAATAGATACGATTCTGTAGAGCTGCTTTGTACTACAGCAAACACCACATGGACTGTACTTGGTGGGCCGCAAGGAAACATAACAATTGTTTAAGGATTAAACATGGCTACTAATAATTCACTCAATAATAACTTGGGCGCCTGTAGTGGGCTACTTGTTCCAAGCGGATTAAATGCTACTGGAACTCCAAGTGCTACCACGTTTTTAAGGGGAGATGGGGCTTGGGCAGTTCCAGCAGTTACAGGGAAAACACTAATTAATCGTCAAGTAATTACTGCGGCCGGGGCAGGAACATATACCCCAACTGCTGGAACTACCGCTATATATGTAGAGGCTGTTTCAGGAGGCGGCGGCGGTGGTGGATCTACTACTACAGCAGGTCAATTTGCCGTTGGTGCTGGTGGTGGTGGTGGGTGTTATGGATGTAAATTATATTTAACTTTGCCGGGTAATTTGACTTACACCGTTGGAGCTGGTGGGACAGCAGGAACAACCTCAGGGACGAATGGAAGTAGTGGCGGTCAGACAAATTTCTCCACATCGACCAGTCAAATTTCCTTAAATGGTGCTGGTGGTGGAACCGGTATGACAGGTATAGCATCAGGTGGAAATAGAGTTGTACAAAATGGCGGTGGTGGTGGTCGGAACGTTATAAGTGATAATAGTGATTATACACTTGCAGGATTAGCAGGAACATGGGGTTTAATTATAGGAACTTCTGCTTGTGGTGGTTTTGGTGGCATGTCAGGATTTGGGGCTGGTGGTGGATATGGAGCTGCTCCAATTAACACTACAGGCGGTGGAGCTGGTGGAAGTGGACAATCTGCTGGAGCTGGTGGTGGTGGCTCCGCTGTTCAAGGAGGCGCATCACAATCGGGTGGCAATGGAGCTGCGGGACTAATTGTAATCTGGGAATTTGCATAATTTATAATAACAAGGAGTTAGTTAATGAGCATTACGATTCAATCTTTAACCGCACAATTAAATCAACTACACCAGCAACGCAATGCTGCTGCCAATATGGCGCAACAATGTTTAGGTGGGATTAATGTCGTTCAACGCCAACTTGAAGAACTAACCAAGGCTGCCAAAGAAGCTGAACTTAAAAAGGCTGCCGAAGAAGAAGAACGCAGACTTCAAGAGAACGTACCAGGCGAACCCCATTAACAGCAATTAGTAAAGGATTACTATGTCTATTACAGTGGATGTTTTAGAGCAACGGATGGACTCTTTGAAGTCAACATTAATGGCCAGTGAGGCTACCTATGAGGACTTGAAGGAACGCAGCAAGGTTATTAAAAAAGAGATTTCTAATATCAAAGGTGCGATTATAGAAATTGAAAGACTAATTGATAATTGTTAATAGCATGGAGCTACGATTATGAAAGGACGCGACAGAAGTGATACTTCCCCTGTTAGGCGCTCGCCTACTCTAGTACCTGATAGAGTTCAGTACGAGCCAAATTTTGACGCCAAATATCAGACTGGTATGGAGACTGCTCGCAATAAAGTGGGCAAGAAAGCCAAGCCACAAAGTAATTTGCGCTAACTAAAATACTGGCTGTCTGAGGTTTTTGACCACTTCCTTTTTCCTCTTTCGGCCAGTCCTATACAGGGATTTACTCTATGAGATTAATGACATGGATTTTGTCATGCCTATTACTTTGCTCATGCTCTGCTACCCATAAGATTGAAATACCAAAGCCACCCTGTCTCTATCCATTTGTAGACTATGATTTCACGATTTGTGAACCATTCCTCTACAACGTGGACGGCAAATCATACCGTGTGCCGCAAGGATTTACCACAGACCTTGCATCAATTCCTAAAATTCTTTGGTCAATTTATTCGCCCAATAAGGCAAACACCATACCAGCAGCGGTAATCCATGATTACCTTTATTTTTGCCCAGGTGAGATGACCAGAGCCGAAGCTGACAGGATTTTCTATGACGTGCTTTTGTATAAGCATGTTCACTCATTCACGGCTTACAAGTACTGGGCATCGGTTCGAGCCTTTGGGTTTTCTCATTTTAACCAAGGTGCTTTGTGTACTACCAGAACCATTGTGGTTGAGAACTCCAACGGACTGACGAGGGTTATCGGATGATACTTGAAATAGATTTACCGTGGCCACCGACCGCTAACACGTACTGGCGCAGGAATGGTGGACGATACTTTATCTCAAAACGCGGCCAAGACTACCGAGAGTTTGTGGCCAAGGCTTGCTATGCCTACCAAGGATTGTTCGTAGCAGAAGATAGGCTGCGCATGAGGATTAAAGCCTACCCACCCGACAGGCGTAAGCGCGACTTGGATAATTTATTCAAATCAGTTTTGGACTCCATTCAACACTCAGGGATTTATGTTGATGACTCTCAGATTGATAAGCTTTCCATTGAGCGTATGCCTGAGCATGAGGGAAAGATTACGGTTCATGTGGAGCTAATTGACTAGTGTATATCAAAGTTCCCTATGGAATGATTCCGAGGCACTATCAGGTTGATTTCCTTCAAGCAGTCCGCAAAGGGCAGAATGTATGCTCCGTGATTCACCGTCGGGCAGGGAAGGACGTTATCTCTGTACAGGCATGGTTGCTTCGCGCATTGACCAGGGTGGGAACCCATGTCTACCTGTTCCCCTTAATTCAACAAGCACGGGCTGTTATTTGGAAGGGCATGGACTTTGACGGAAGGCCATTCTTAGCGGCCATTCCTGAGATACTCATCGCCAAGAAGAATGAAGCTCGCATGGAGATAGAGCTGATTAATGGCTCAAGGATGGTACTAGGTGGAAGTAATAACTACAATGGTCTTATGGGTACAAACCCCGTTACCATCATTTACTCTGAGTTTAGCTTACACAATCCTCTCGCTCGCTCCTACCTTAATCCTATCTTGGTACAGAACCGAGGGATTGAAATATTTCAGTTTACACCCCGTGGCAAGAATCACGGCTGGGAAGTACTGGACACCATTCGTGACAACCCTAACTACTTTGTTCAACATCTAACCTGTGAGCAGACATTCCTTGATGAAGAAAGAACCCAGCGAGTTATCCCAGCCCACTACATTGAAGAAGCTCGTAGAATGGGTATGTCAGAAGAACATATACGTCAGGAGTTCTATTGTGACTTCGATGTCGGCAACATCGGAGCATACTTTACACGAGAGATGTCGGACATGGAACAAGAAGGTCGATTGACCTTAGTGCCACCAAATCCACGCTTGCCACTTCACACCGTATGGGATTTGGGCGGCACGGACGCCACAGCTTGCTGGCTCTTTCAATTGGAAGGGAAGTATATCAATCTGGTTGGATTGGTTCACGATTCAGGATATGGCTTGAAATGGTATCTGGATAAGGTTGAACAGATGCGCCAATCGTTCGGCTGCCGATGGGGTCATCACTTCATGCCTCATGACGTTAAGCAAGGACATCAAGGCTGGGAACACACGGAGTCAAGGTTGTCCATTGCTCGTCAACACGGCTGGTTCTTTCAGGTTACACCGAAGATAAACTTTGAGGATGGCATTGAGTCGATGCGCTACGTGCTTCCGAAAATGCGCATAGATAAGAATAACTGTCAAATAGGTGTGAGAGCGATTCGCGAGTACCAACGCGAGTACGATGAACAGAGGGCTTGTTACAAGTCAAAGCCAATGGATAACTGGGCAACGCATATCGTGGATGCCTTGCGATACTTAGCCGTGAACTACAGAAGACTATATGACACACCGCAAGCTCCAGTTACTTATACAACCACTTTATAGGTGTGGACAACACACCATCACTCTCTATAATCAGCCCTTTAAATTAAAGGAGATATAGATGGAAGGGCTTTATACATTTAAACAGTTTGTAGGTGAGCAAACAATCTTTACCGAAGGTGCTTTGAGAAACATTTTGTTCTTGCGAGATAAGAATGGTCTTCAAGAAAGTGGAGCTATAATCATGTACGGCAAAAAGATTCTTATTCATAAGCAGAAATTCTTTGATTGGTTTACTGACACATACTCTAAATAGCAGCCCTCACGATTTGAGCGTGTATGCTATATAGGCACAACAGAGGCTTGGAGGGCTTATTCTCTTGAAGGGTTGGTATCAACCATAACTTCTACACCACGCTCAAAACCATTGTTACCTCTATACAAGGTATTTGGCTTAACTGCTGCTCCATGATTAGAGGCCAATACCTTCGCATCATTAATAGCTTCTTCAATCTTATGATTAACTCCGTGAAGCAATACCGACATAATTTCATCGGTTGTAGCGTGATGCGCTCCCATTACATACTGAGACAACATTGTTAGCTTTTCAATCAAATTGTCTATGGACA
>Ga0210043_1001194_pt1 | contig 23456 bp, 36 predicted proteins | sample CryGeymet201501t_FD_183990 | JGI IMG/M metagenome (GOLD analysis project Ga0210043, IMG submission 183990) | Groundwater microbial communities from Crystal Geyser aquifers in Utah, USA - Crystal Geyser metaG 2015-01t (SPAdes) (version 2) | ecosystem: Environmental > Aquatic > Deep subsurface >... | reverse complement strand
ACCTTGTAGGAAAAAAAGCAGGAGACAATATGAATGAGAAGGAGCAAGATAATTTTGCTGAGAAGATTCAAGACCTTCGCAATCAGCCAGCTAAAGAAGTAATCAAGGAAGTGCCTGTCGAAGTCATCAAGGAAGTCGTAGTGGAGAAAATGGTCGAAGTCCCTGCTACCGAGGAACAAGTAAAAGTCGCAACTCGCAGTTATATACAGAAATTTTTAGATTTATTATTCAAATAAAACTATGGACACATCATTTTTGAAGGCAACCCGCTTTTGGGTAATGCTCATTGGTTCGTTATCAGTCTATGCACAAGCAAAAGGGTGGATTGGTGAAGCAGAAATGCAACTCATTGCAACGGTATCAGGATTGTTTATCGCTGTTCGTACCATTGATAGAATTAGTGAGAAATAAAAAAAACAACAGATAATTTATATTGTTAAAATAAGCAATAAAAGTTTATAATAATAATATACAAATTATTTAGATAAAATATGAAACCAATACTTGTAGATGTAAGTGATTTATGGCAAAATGCTAATAAATCTTCGTTAAAAGATACTTCAGTAGCAGAAGCTGGTTCATATACTGTTTATAGTATCAATGACTTTGCTATTAATCTTATTACTTTAATAGGTGAATGGGGGGAAGAAGGAAGTGAAATAACAAAAACACACACTTCTACTGCTCCTATTGGAAGTACAGTAACGACCGTAAGTGGCAGTCCTGTAAAAGCACACCCTAAAGATACACCAGTTTATATAATTCCATATGACCAAATAGAACTTTCACACTCTTCAACAATAAGTGGTGCAAAAACAGTACTTATTACTTCAACACTCAATCCAGAGAATAAAGAATGGAGATATGAGGATGTTGCCAATTCTGATGGATATTATTTTACACGTTACAAAAATTCAATAATAAATACTTTTTCTGATTATTCTGATGCTATTCCATATACAGGGTATGAGTCAAATACTGTAGGATATATCATTTACAACGCAATGGAAGAACTTGGAAAAGAATTCAATGATAGATTGACGTTTGAGAGTCTTCTGCGTAAGATAAATGCTTGTCTTCGATATATTAAAGGAAAACTGAAAAGATGGAGTAATACTCAAGAATTTGATTATATTGTTGGTCAATTGAATAGAGGAGAAAATAGAATTGCTCTTCCTTCAACATATTATGATAAGAACTCTAATAAGAGTATGCTTGCGCTGAGAATAGGAAATGGAACTAATCTTATTTACAAAGACAAACGTGAGTTTAATGATATGATGAAAAATATTGTTCATACTCAAGTTTCTACAGAGGGTGCTATTGGAGCAACAACTCTTGTACTTGACAGTACTGATGATTTATCTCTTACAGATGGAACTGTAAATGTTTATGTAAATGGAGAAGTATATACTATTTCATATACTACCAATACAAAATCTACAAATACTCTCAGTGGAATACCATCATCTGGTACAGGTTCTATTACTGCTACTCTTCCAGTAGATTCAAATGTATGGTTTAATGAACAAGAGGGTGAAGTAGAATATTTCTCTATATGGGATGGGTATATATACTTTATGAGATTAATATCAGAAGAAGAAAATGGAAAAAATATCATAGCCGATTTTTATACTGATATAGTTGAAGTAAACAGTGAGACTGATATAATTACAGATGCAAGATATGATATGGTAGATTACTGGGTACGATGGGAAATACGAAATGTTCTTGACAGAAATGGACTTAAAGATATGAAAGACAATGATTTCATTATGTTTAATCAAATACTCGCTGATGCTGTTCGTAGAGAAGCTAGTGGACAAAAATTCAAAATGAAACCAAAGTTGAATGGTATTTTTTATGGGGATGAATCAAGTGATAATTTTGATAGAGAATAAATATGAAGCAACTTAGAACAGTAGAATATCGTGAGTTTTCTAAATCAAACATTAGAAAAGTTACTTCAGTTCTTGCCCCAAAAAATTCTGTTTTTCTTGGGCTCAACATGTTATCTGATTTTAAAATTGGTTCATTGTTTTCTCGTTTAGGAACAAGTATAATAGGAGTAAAAATGGCTGGTGGAGCAAAAACAATACTTGGTATTCATCATCATTTTGAAACCGCTGGAAAAGTACTCTTTGCCGCTATATCTGATACTACAAATAATGATATTTACACAGTTGCTGATGGTGCTAAATCACTCCAGGATGATACAAAAGATTTAAAGACTAGATTCCTTACATATCTTGGCTCGACGGTAAGAGTGAATGGAACAGATGCCGCAAAAAGTTATACTATTGGAGGAGGTTGGATTACAACCGGTGGAGCATTTGATGTTGCCAACATGCCAATATTTTCGACTGTTATTGAGTGGAAGGACAGAGTATTTGGTGCTGGAAGTGGAAGTGGTATTGTAAAATATTCATCAATAGCAGATTCTAGTACTAAAACAATATCGTGGACAGCAACTGGTACTACCGGAGCAGGTCAAATAGAAATAGAACAAGAAGACAATGGTGGAGATATTAAAGCATTTTCAAAGGTTCCTGGATATCTTTTAATATTCAAACAAAGAACAATAAAAAGATGGGATGGTTCTTCTACATATCCTGAGGACCTTATAAAACAAGGTGTCTATTCTCAGGAATGTATTTGTATAGGTAAAGATATGACATTTTTTATAAATACAAAAGGTATATGGGCAACAAATGGTGGATATCCCGTAAGAATATCAAAACCAGTTCAAGACTTTATTGATAATATTCCTGGAGCAAATTGGGGAAATGTTGCTATGTATTCTGATGACGAACACGTTTATGCTTCTATTGGAAATATCACTATAGGAACAGATTCATTTACTAATATAGTTCTTAAATATAATATAGGTCAAGAAACTTTTGATATATTCTCATATTATCAAGATTTCCGTAGCTTTGCTCTTTATATAGATTCTAATAATCTTCCACAGATAGTTGGTGGAGATACCAATGGACAAGTACTCCAAATCAACACAGGTTATACAGATTATGATACTACGGTAAAACCTATTACTTGGTCAGTAGAAACACAAGACTTAGAATTTGGAGTAAGAGGATTTTTAAAGTCTCTTTCAAGAATATTTATTTATACATATGGAGTTTCTATAGGACAAGTTCTTCACAGAAAAGATTCATATGATTCAAAAGATTGGAGACCACTTGGAAAAATAAACAAACCAATAGAAGAAGTAAAAGATTTCAAAGAAGAAGGACATTGGCACAACTTTAAGTTTACTGGAACAGCAAGTTCTGGTCAAGTAGAATTTTTAGGATGTGATTTTCCAGAAAGTTCTATTACAATAAATGATAATGTAAATTGATGGATTTATATACACTTGGTTTTAATAATTTTCTTGAGCAGAAACCCTTGTTTTCAAGTGTCCCAACAGCTATTAAATCAAATTTTTCTCAAGGAACAGCTCCATCATCTCTTGCTTCTGGTGATACCTCAACAAATCTTCAACTTGTTGATGGGCATCTTCAATCAAAAGATTTTCTTACTCTTGTAAGAGGATGGATTATTAATGCTAATGGCGATGTTGAGTTTAATGCTGGCAATTTTAGAGGAGATATAACTGGAGCAAGTGGTTCTTTTTCAGGAATAATAACTGCTTCTGCAATTGATATTGGAGGAACCGATACTACTTCCTGGCATGTTGATTTGGACGGAAATATGTGGTGGGGTAATACTGGTAGTTATACAGCAGCAACTATAAAGATTTCTTCTACTGGAGTAGTTAATTTTACTAGCGGTTCTTTTCGTGGCTCACTCAATGCTGATGATATTACAGCTGGGACTCTTACAGGACGAACTGTGAAAGCAAAAGGCACTGGTTCTGCTGCGGATGTTTGGATTGATGGTTTGGATGGGTCGGTGAAGTTTTTTTACGGGGCTTCCGAGCTAGGGTTTATCAATTCGTCAACTTCAGCTCAAATTTTATTTTACTCTTCGAACGACCTATATCTCCAGTCGTTAGACACGATGTTTCTCGACTCTGGCTCTTCCGTAGATTTGGTCGCTGATTCTTTTGTTCGTTTAACTTATAACGACAACGGTGGAACAGACTCTTTTCTTGTAAATTCAAACGGTTCAAATAAGATGCAACTTGATTCTAGTGGTAATCTCTTTACTGCTGGGAATATTCAATGTGGGGTAACATTTAAATCAAGCGATGGGACTTCTGGAGCAAACACAACGCTATATTTTGTTGAAGATGTGTACAGTTATTGGACAGGAAGCTGGACAGATATACGAGAAAGGATTGGAGGATTCAACGTTAAAGACGGTCTTGTTACTAGCTCAACTGGAACATCTGTTTATACTGTTTTGGCTCATGTCTGGAATGGTTAATATCTTAATAATAATAAAATGAACAAAGAAAGAACTTTACAATTTGTTACTGAAGGCTCAAGACACTTCAAAGTAGAAACAGAAAGAATGGAAATATTTGTTGAAGAAATCCCAGAACAAATTATATTTGTTGAAAAAAAAATAGCTATGCTAACCGCAGAACTAGACACAATGAATGCACTCCTATTCGAGTTAAAAAACTTCTCAAAGAAAGCCTAATATGCTAAAGAAATACATATTAAACATCTTAATATCCTTCGACCAACTGTTGAACACAATTCTCGGTGGAGACCCTGATATGACCATAAGTTCTCGATTAGGAAGAAATTATAAAGGAACGTGGATGGCTAATTTCGTAGACTTTCTTTTTAGTTGGCAGAAACGAGAAGGGAGTACTTCTCATGTTGAAAATGCAGCTTACTGGGAAGATGATAAAGGGGAAGACGCTATAATTTCTCAAATTAAAAAAGATAATCATTTATTATAACACTATGGAAGAAGAAAAATTTAAATTTGAGTTTAAAAAAGAAGAATTAGAATTACTTTGGGAAATGGTTGATGCCTGTTTAAAAATGGGTGGATTAAAAAATCTTGCGGCAGTTAATAAGATATGTGCCACTCTGCAAAAACCAATAACTACTCCTCCAACAGAAAAAGTGTTAAAATAAGTGAATCTATGTTAAAATAATAAATATGGCTAAGAAAAAAGTAGTAAAATTGAGTGATAATGAAAAGAAGGCAGCTGCTAAAGGTATGACTGTTAAGGCGTATAATGCCGCCAAAAGCAAGTCTTCTTCAAAGTCTTCTTCTTCATCAAAATCTTCTAGTAAAACAAGTGGAGATTTGAAGGATGCTTTGAAAGCAAAAGGGGCATGGGATTCTTATGAGAAAATGACTCCTGACCAACAGGAACTTGTAAAATATAATTTTGAAATAGGTACCGCAGACTCTAAAGACAAAGCTCAAAAACTTCAAGCAGCGCTTGACGAAGCAACTAAACAAGCAGACCCTTATTGGAAATCTTTTTTGACAGTTGCAAAAGATGAGGTGACGAGAGCTTTTGATGACACCAAAAATCAATATGGTTTTCAAAAACAAGACCTTGAAACAAAGATTGCTCAAATATCAGAAGACCTTACAAAGAATCGTGACTTTTATACACTTGAACAACAGTCTGACCTTGCCAAATTAAAGCAGTCATATGAACAACAAAGAGATAGTGTGATTGAAGATGCCGCAAATAAAGGATTGACATTCTCTACAAAGAAAGAAGTTCCACTCCAGCAACTTTCAGAATATAATTCTAATGTTGTTGAATCTACAAACAGAAGTTATGCAAAAAAACAAGAGGACTTAGCGACGGGTGCTTCAAGAGATACCACACTTGCTACTACAAAAATTGGACAACTTGGAACAGAACTAGGAGCAAAACTTACAGACTTAGGCAGAACAGCAGAACAGAATCTTGGGACTGAAAATCTTCCTACTCTTGAAGGATATAATCCACTTGGAAATATATCTGGAGATTACTATGAAAATAAAGTAAAAGATATTGCTGCACGACAAGAAGCACTCTACAACGAGAAAATTCAGGCATCACTCAATTTTTAATAAATAATTATGGGATTCAAAAATTTAGGTTTTTCACAACCTTCAATATACACTCCTAGGTTTAATGAGTCAACAAATGATTTGACAAAGAGACTTGTTGGAGGAATAGCAGCAAAACCAATGCCGATTATTCAGTCTCAACAAGACACTCCAGCACCTGAGACATCACCAGTTGCTTCTTTGCCTACAGGTACTAATACTTCATTGAATTCTCAACAAGTACCTCAGGGAGCATCGCTCGTTGATTTTCAAAGAGTAATGAGGGTTGTTGCTCAGACTACTTATGAGAATAGACAGAAAAAAGATAGCAAAGTAACAAAAGGACAATTTGACCCAGGGCGTGTTTCTGGAGGAGTTTTCAAAGATATTATCAATTTTGTTGAAGGAAACCGTGGTGGAGATATTTCAAAGATGTATGCTTCTGGAATGGCGGCAGGTACTGAGTCAATGAAAATGGAAGAAACAAAGAGACAATTTGATGTTGAACAAGCACAGAAGAAAGAAGTATTTTATGCAGACCATCCAGAACTTAATTATGGATTTTCTACTGCTGATGGACTTCGCACTGATAGACACAATAATCCTACAGCATTCACAATTGATGTTGCACGACAAGCAGGACTTGTAGAAGGTATTGATTATGTTAAAGGTGACTCATTTCCAAATAATCCAAATCTTTTTACAGCGAAACTCCTTGGGAATCCTATTGAAATAACAATGAGAGTCATCAATAAGATTGGATTTATGACCGATGCTGGACAAACTCGTTGGGCATATACAGATTCAATACCAGGAGCAAACAATGCTAATTGGCCAAAACTCTCTTTTGAAGAAAAAACGAATATTATCAAAAATATGTATCGTTTTGAAGGAGGCAATGGTTCACTCTTTGGAATTAAAGCTGGAGAACAAAAACTTTCTACAGAAAAAGCAACATTTGTACGACAAGTCGCTGGTGGATTTGATAATGAAACACAAGTTAAACAGTTTCAACAGTTGCAAGAAGCTAATACATTTATTAAGTCGATGGACCCAAACACAACTAATCCTGCCGATGACCAAGGTATTATCTATGCTTTTGCCAAATCAATGGACCCTAACTCTGTTGTTCGTGAAGGTGAATATGCTACTGTTCAAAAGTATGCTCAATCGTGGGCTTCTACATTTGGTTTCAATGCGCAAAGAGTTGCTGATGGAGTAGAATTCTTAACTCCTGCCGCAAGAGAAAATATGAGAAGTACTGTTCAAAAGAAATTTGACGCAAGTAAAAAGTCATATGATAAGATATATGGAGAATATGTTCGACGTATTAATGAAATTGGTAATATAAATGATGGAGAAAAATACTTGACTCAATACTCATTTAGTACTATTACGAACAATAGTGTTAACGAAAAAGAGGTTTCAGCAGCAAAAAGTAAATATGGTATTGATTACTAATAACTATGTTAAGTTCAGAACGAAGACAACAACTTGATAAAATCGTTGTAGATTTAGCAGGAAAAAATGCTCCTCAACAAGATGTGCAGATGATTGTTGATGACTTCAAGAATAAGTATGGGAATGAAGATACTAAGGTTCCTAATCCAGATGCTGTTCCTGTTAAAGATAAAGGTATCTTAGAAGGACAGTTTTCTTCTGAGGGAAAAACAGTTGGACAAAATATTTTTCTTGGTGTAGGAAAAGGAGCACTTAATACTTTAGATAGCTTGTCTCAAATGGGACAGGATATACTTAAACCGATTGTCAATAAAGCAACAAATACTTTACTAGGAACTACTGCCGTTCCAGAACAACCTACTGCAAAGCTTCCAGATTATCTTACTACTCCAGAAGGAGCAGCACAAAAAGTAGGAAGTTTTGCTGAACAAACAGCAGAGTGGTTTATCCCAGCAAAAGCTACCGCACAACTTATTAAAGTCGCTAACTCTGGAGTAATGATGTCAAAACTTGCTAGTCTTGGTGCAGAAGGAGCAATGGCCGCAAAAGCAGTATCATTTGCAACTCGTTCTGGTATACTTGCAGGAGAAGCTGCTGGAATAACAAAGGTACAAACATATGGAGAGAAAAATTCGAATGAACAAGTAAAAATGAATGCAATTATAGCTGGTGCTCTTCCTACTGTTGGACTTATACATCAAACTGCTATCAAACCTCTCTTTACTTCTGTTGGAAGAAAAATACAGAACTCTGTTATAAAGCCATCAGCAAAAGATATCAAAGATGGATTCAATATTGAAAATGTTGGAAAATATGAAGTTGGTGGAACTCTTCAACAAATGTCTGAGAGAACACAAGCAAAACTTACAAGTCTTAATGAACAACTCAATAAAGTTATTACGAAGGCAGATGGAACAATAAATTTGAATTCTCTTATTGATGATGTGTCTTCTGATTTTTCTACTTCTGGAACAAAGACATTTGGTTTTAATACAAAATTAGGAAAAGCAATGCAGACTTTTAGAGAAGAAGTTGCTATGATTTCTCCTGATGGAAATGTTTCTATAGCAGAAGCACAACAAATAAAACGAGCAGTAGGAAAACTTGGAGCCTGGCAATATGGAATGAGAGACCCAGAGTCCTCTGCTCTTGAAACAGTAGCAAATAATTTATATGCAAAACTTAAAATTAAGATTGAACAAGTAAGTCCAGAAGTGATTCGAGACATTAATAAGCAGATGTCTGATTTGATTCCTATTGAAAATGCTATTATTCGAAGAATTCCTGTTGCAGAACGAGCAAGTATCATTTCACTCAGTGATATTCTTACTGCAGCACCAATGCTTATTCATCCTGGAAATTGGTGGATTGCTCTTCTCAATAGAATGTCAAAATCTGGTACTGTAGGAAATGTATTAGAAAAAGCTGGAAAAGCAACAATAAAAGAACAGGGACCTTTAAAAACAATATTGTTTGGTCCAAAAGCTGGTGCTGCAATGACTCCTCAGGAAACTAATGCCGCTGGAAAAGTAAAAACAGTGATTGACTCTATAGCAGGAAAAGGAGGACTCTCAGTACAAGATGTAGGACTAGGAAAACCAGGATATGCTAAAAAAAAAGTAGGTAGTCATCAATCCCCTCTCCTCTCTGAAGCCAAGAAATACAGTACACCAGAGGAGTTTGTGAAGAGTATAAGATTCAGAGGAGAGCCAACAGATTATGGGAAACCATTTGGTACATATATAACACAAACAAAAACAGGACTTCCGAGAGTTCTGTCTGGCTCTGGAGGCGTTCCAACTTCAAGAGATTTCATAACGGCTAGAGGATTTGGGAATGAAGTTAGGGCTTATTTACCAAAAACAGATGCAAAAATTCTTTCTAATCCTAATGAGATATTAAAAATTGCAAAAGTTAGTTCACCACATAACTTTTTCTTTAAGCCAAATAAAGTCCCACCAGTAGATGGTACTGCATTTTATGAAAGAGCAAAAACAGCAGGGTATGATGCTGTTGATTTAGCAGAAGTTGAAAAACTTTATAGGGCAAAACCAGAAGGAATAATTTTTCTTAAAGGGAATGAAGTAGAAACAAGAATAATAAACCGAGATGCTTTCACAGAAGTAAAAAATCCACCAAAAACAGCAAAGGAACTCACCGACATCTGGAAACAAGCACACAGTGAAAAAGTAAAGACTCTTGTTTCAACTCCTCCATATAAACCAAACTCTCAACTTACAACAAAGCTTCTTAAAAAGCTTGAAGGAAAAACAACTATTTCAAAGCAGTTTATCTCTGACCTCACAAATGCTCCTGATTTAAAGCAAACAGAAAAAGATGTTATTCGCCAAGTACTCCAGTCAGAAGGAGATAAAGTGAATGTTGCAGAATTTGGAAAGAAAGTAGAGATGGAATTATTGCCATTAAAAGTCTTAAAAGAAAGAACAATCGGAGGAAATAAAAAACCAAGATATGAAGGAATTTCTCTTCCTAATGAATTACGCGGAGAAGTAAAAGACTATACAGAACATATTTATGAGAGTCCAATAAAGACATCGGCTGGAAGTACTCATTTTAGTGGTGATACAAACAATTATTTTGGTCATACTCGAGTAGAAGATATGGCTCCAGAATGGAAAGTTGGAAACACTACATATGAATCAAAATCAGCAGCAAAAGTCTTTGGTGATAATCCAATAGAGCAACCAAAAGTAAGACGTATCATTGAAGTACAGAGTGACTTGTATCAGAAAGGGAACTTAGAAAGACAAGCATCTGTTCCATATAAAATAAAAGCTGGTATAGAAGTAAATTATAATGATATAAATAAACGAATAAAAGCTATTCAAGAGAATAAAAGTCTTACTCAAGTTCAAAGACAATCTGAAGTTTCTAAACTTAAGCGTATTCAAGAAGATTTAGTTGCTAAAGCAAATGCTCCAGAAGAATTAGCAAGAGTAAATGAATTAAAGAAACTTGAACAATACAACAACCCAACAGCTCATTTCAGAATGGTTCGTGAAGAAATAAAGAAAGCAGCAGATGATGGAATTGAGAAGTTGCAGTTCCCTACAGGAGAGACAGGGATGAAGATTGAGGGGTTGGGAGAAAGACCAGGTGTTTGGAGAATAAACAGTGAGCCAAATAGTAAGTATGGAGGGTTCAGTATACCAGATATAAATAGTGCTCAAAAGCTAACTCCTGAAAATCTTAAAATTGGACAAACAGTTCATCAAGGAACAGAAGGACAATTACAACATGATGCGTGGATTATTACCGACATCCTTGGAGATGGGAAGTTTAAGGCTGTACAAAAAAACACTCTTGAAATGGAAGGTGATTATAAGAACTTTACAAAGGGACAATGGGAAGCAATGAACAAGAGTTCTGCAGCAGAAGAGTTCGACATCTCCGGCAAAGTTGATACTAACAATCCAATCTATAAGTTCTACGAAAAAGAACTAGGAAGATATCTTAAGAATAACTTTGATGCAAAGAATATTGTAGATAAACAAGGAGTCCAGTGGATGGAAGTGAATATAAAGCCAGAATACAAAGGTCCGGTGACTGCTTTTGGAAAAGCAAAGATAGGCACAATCATTTCTGGAGCAGCAACCTTAGGAACACTTTCTACTGGAGTAGCGGTATCAAAGACAGGTCGTACAGAAACCTATGAAAACAAACCACTGCAAGTCAATAAGACTATCATAAGTCGAAATAATGAGTCTCTCGGGTCATTTAAGAGTGATGATAGGGCAAAAGAGCTTACAAATTGGACAAAAGGAGAATCTTCATTTTATAATCCACTTGATGAGAATCAAACAAGAAAAGGAACAGATGGAACAGGAGCATATGGAAGAAAAGTTGAAAAAGGTTCTGTTGCTTTTGGAAACAGGTATTTTCAAGATGCTCTTAAAAAAGGAGCAAAGATTTATATTCAGGTAAAGGGAATGGAAGATGTAATTACTCCTTATGGAAAAGGTATTTTCAGAATTGACGATACAATGAACCAAAGATATAGCATCAAGGGAAAATTTAATATTGATTTTCATCCTGAAGACTTAAACACAGCTCAAAAGAAAAAAGGTCGTTTTCCTATAGAATGGAAAATAGTAAAAATAGATGGTTAGTATTGATTCTTGCTTTCTTGATTGAGAACATACATATTATTTTTGATAGATGCCATCATCTTTTCTAAAGCTTTCATTTTAATCTCAACTCCATTCTCAAGTTTTCCATCATCTGTAATAAGGTACTTCATATCTGCAAGTTTATCAGATACTTTGTTTTCTCCATCTGAAAACTTGATATTAATCCATACTTGTGGTTTCTTTTCTTTCAATGGTATAAGTATTGAAGAAAGATATCCATAGTCTGCAGAAATTTCAAGATGAATTTTGCTTAAATTATGAGGATTTTCAAGATTATCTTTTATAAGTTTTGAATACTCTATAAGTGTTTTCATAATATTTCTTCTCCTCTTAGTCTTAAAAATGTTTCTTCTGTCAACTTAGCATCTTTTTCCAGTGTGTCGTGGCAAGGGAAGGTACAAAGTAACAGGCATTGTTCAAATTTTCCTAACATTCCTTTGTGTTCATCATACCACACTCTTTTATGTCGATGAGCAAACGAAAGGAAATTATCTCTTTTACAACCAGGAAGTCCAAGTTCACAACGAGTAATTTCTTTTTCTTCAAATTCTACTTTAAGTTTTCTACGAATATTATCCCATTCTTTTGCTTTTGTTATTGTTCTCATATTATTTTATTTTTTTTAATATATTTATAAAATTACCAGCATAATTGTTCAATGGTTTTTTATAATAATTAGAAAATTCTTTTATCTTTGCTACTTGACTTTCTATAAAATTAAAATTCTTACCATTTTTACCTATTTTTTTCCAAACAAATACCTGCATATTTTTTACTATTCCAAATTCTTTAATATATTTTGTAGTTTCATCTTGCCATCTAGTTCTTAACGATGATTTTATATTATTATATTTGCCTATATTTATTTTGATTTTTTCCATAAACTTTTCTATTATTATAAATTGTATCATATATTGCGTGACACTTAATACATAATCTTTGCCAATCTTCTTTTACTATAGGTATCTTATAAGTATGGTCTTTATTACTCCAATCATATCTTTCCTTGTCAACTCTCTTATATATTTCACAATACTTTGGTCTTCCATATTTATTTTCAACTCTTCTGTGTATTCTATGTATTCCTATATTATCTCCTTTCCAAAAAACACTTTTTTCGCCTTTATTTTTTCCTGTCATTGATTTTCTTTTCTTTTCTATGGTTTCTTTAGAAGCTTTTCTTCCTGTTTGTGATTTACTCATTTTTAATTTTGTTTCTTTTGAGAGTTTCCAACCACCACATTTCTTTGTTCTTTTATATATTCCAGATGGCATAATTTTTAATCTTCTTCATAATGAGTAATATGTATTTGTATTTTATCTTCTTTCGCTGCTATCTTTTTAACAATCATACAATATATCTTTCGGTCGTCTTCGAGATATCCTTTTTTTACCAAGATATCTTGTAATACCTTCACTAAGTTGTCTATATCATTCATCTTATGGTTCTTGAGAAAGAAAGTATATTCTATTTTTACTTTTCCTTCTATCATTTTTCTTTTTGGCAATAACATCAATAAGTCTGCTTCATATTGCTTACATTCTCCTGTTTTGAAATGACGACCTCTAAATGCCATATTTACTGACAGTGGTTTGAGTGGTATCTCTATCATATGTTGTTAACCATTTTGTAAATTTATATTGTTCAGGAATATTTGAATAATCTAGTTTACGTAAAAAATCTACTTCTGCTTTTGATGATATTTTTGGACACAGTATTAACGAATATCTACTACTTTTTTTTAGATTATATAAAAAATTAAAGTGTTTTTCATATATATGAAATGATTCTACAAAATGATGATATTCTCCATATATCAAATCTGGATATACTTCTTTCAAATTTATATATATCATTTCGTGAATAAAAGAAAATATTGGTATATCTGATGCTAATCCAAAGTAACTATCTTGACTTCTCATTTTTACAGTCATTTTTAGTTCATTTTCTCTTATTCTAAAACTTAATCCATATGTACAAGGTACATCTACTAATTTTTCTTTTTCTGTATGATATGGTTGAAGAATAGTTATAATAGCTCTTCTTGAATCTTTATCTTCTATAAGAGTTTTTACTACTCTGTCAAATTGATTTTGTTCTCCCCATATATACTGACCATAGTTCGAGTGAATAATACCACCTTCATCAACAAAATTTTCCCACATTTTTGCATGTTCTATTATACTTAAATCATATTTATTTGCTCGAAGATACCAAAGTGTCTCTCTTTTGATATAATCTATTTTAAGTTTTCTAGATTCAAAATTGCAGAATCTTACATATGGTGGAAATACCATATTAAAATTTTCTATTTCAATGGTTTTTTGATTTCTTGGTGATATTTCACTACCAAATCTTCTTAGTTTCGCATATATATTATAGAAAATACTACGATGATGTTTTGGAGTATTAAGAAAACTCCAGTTTTCTTTTTTAGCTTTCATAGTGTTTCTAATTTTTTGTTTAGTAAATTCATCATGATTTTTTCCAAACATAGGGTTTCCCTTCCCCGCCATTATTTTACTGTGTTTTAATTTTCCTGCAGGAGTTTTCATATTTGAATGTTTACTAATCAATATTTTTGTTTCTTCAGAATGATGTTTTTTAAACATACCGTTTCTTTCTTTGAAGAATGTTCCTCCTAATGCTTCATTTTTTAAATTATAACTATTTTTATCAAGTGCCGCATTTAAATTGGTTAATATATTCTTTTCTTCTTCTCTATAGTTTTCTCCAATATATAATATTTCTCTTTCAAAATTACATATACCATATTTCTTCATAGCACTTCTAAAAACAAGTCCACTACCAATATACTTACTATTAATATCTCCTTTGTGAGACCCAATATAATACATCCCATTTATTTTGTTTTTCAATTTGTATACAAAACCATCCATATTATTTTCCAATAAATAGCCACTTTTTAATTATCTTGTTTATTTCTCCGTTTTTTATCAAATCCATCTGTCCTTTCATCTTATGTCGATATTTTGGAAGTGCTGATTTTTTTACTACTACTAAATATTTATCAAGAATATCTTGAATATTCTCTGTTTTGGTAAAAGTTTCTCCATCATCTATAAATCGTCTTGCTATATTTTCTTCTCTGTCATAACAATAAATAAGCACAGTATTTAAATCATTCAATCTTTTTTCTATATCTTGAAACTGTTCTTGAGTAAGTTCGCTTCGTCCTCTGTAGATTGGTCCATAGACTTCCTCTCCGAGATGCATTCTATCGATAACATAGTTTTCTTTTCCTTTAGATATTTTTTCAATGATTCCTGTATATTCATTATATGCTTCTCCTTTTTTTGGTTGTGAGCATTTGATAAGTTTAAATCCATATTTTTCTACAATATATTGAGCAAGAGTACTTTTTCCCGTTTTGTCACATCCTTCCAAAATTATCACCATAGTTGTATTTCTAAGAAGTATTCTAGAGCTTCTAGAATGCACTCAGAAGAGTTTTTATGTTACTTCTTTATATCTTATCATCATCTCCTTAAGAGTGAACCATTGGGGATTGTTTCTATTATATACTATATTACATAATTTGTACAATCCCCAAAAGTATCTATTTCTCGAAAGTCTTTTTTTTCGCCATTTCTGACAATACTTCTCGAAGTCTTTGAGCTTCTACTTTGATAAGTTGTAATATCTGACGATTTTCTTTTGTAACCCTATAGTTCTTGTTAGGCAATTCGAAACTATTTGCTAATTCTTGGAGTTTTGAGAACATATTGTTTCTATTAAGTTATTATATTTGTCTAAAATGTACGAACCATCTTTATATTCTTCTAGCATCGACCGTTGCAGAGTAAGAATCTCATTATACTTGTTTTTGTTTTTCTCTAGTTCATCAATCTTGTTGTAGAGTTCATATTCATCTTTTACCCGTAAATAACTGTCTTTTGGAAGTATGTTACATTGTAAATCATAATCCATACAGAAGCAAACAACGTCATTCATTATATATTCCCATATCTTTTGAGAAGTTGACAATGGTTCTACTGCTATATTTACGGTATACTTCACTTTTTTCAAATATTCTGGAACCTCTTCTTCTGACAAAACACCACTGCAATATTTATTATTCCATTTTCCTTTCAAATCTGTTTTTAGCCCACAGATATTCATCCACTTAAGAGCATTCAATAATTTCTTTGTTCTCTTTATATCTGTATCATTCATTATAACACCAAATTGAATCTCTTTTTCTTGATTGAAATTAAATGGTCTATTATAAATTGACACTTTATCAAAATCAAAATACTTTTTCTTGCTATCTGTAAACATCCCAATATTGAAAGCTGGTTGCACGAGCAATTCACTAGGATAGCTTGAGTCGTATTGTTTTCTATTATCTGATTGAATATATACCCAAGGTGCAGTCGTTTCATTCAAGAACTTAATATAAGGTAAAGTATAGTTTCTTAATATAGTAATTTGGTCGTTTCTTTTTGACCACGGTCCATTGAAGGCAAAGATTATATCTAGTTTTTCTCCATTATACTTCTTCATCTGAGACTTTTTATCAAGTGCAGAGATAATAAAAACATTGTGTTCTTTAGAAAGTATGTCATAAAGACCTATAATTTCTCGGTCACCACCTTGGTAATGTTTCCCATAATCATAAATAACAAGTCCAAACTTGATAATTCCAATGTTCATATTATTTTTTTTCTTCAAGTTCAATAAGTAACTGAATGTAGTGTATAGCCTTTTTCAAATCTTCTACTCCATTCTTCTTCTTCCATCGTAGCATATACTTTATTACTGCTCCTTCTATCGATGGTATATTATTAGCATATACGAATTCCACCCACTGGATTTTGTCAGATTTATACCAATCTCCTCCTATTTGTGACTCTAGTGCAGTTTTACCTATGACATCTTTACTCATACTTTTTTAAATCAGAATGAATTAATGACCAAAATATATTTACTTCATTAAAAATTTCTTTTGATTGAAAACTTGATTGATAATCATAATCACAAACAACATTTGTTATTCCAGCATTAATAATCATTTTAGCGCAAGAATAACAAGGAAACATTGTACAGTATAAAGTACTTCCTTCTGTTGAAACTCCATTTCTTGCAGCATTTATAATTGCATTTTGTTCGGCGTGTGTAGAGCGAAGACAATGATTATCAACTAACTGATGTCCGACTGTGTCGCAGTGTTCTGTTCCAGATGGAGCACCAACATATCCAGTAGAAATTATCTGTTTGTCTTTTACAATAATACAACCACTTTTTCCTCTATTACACGTTCCACGAGAACCTATAACTTCTACTATTCTCAAAAAGTAATTGTCGATATTTTCACGCATATGTTTAAAATAATCCTTGTATTTTGCTTATTGCCTCTGCTTCTAGTTGATATACTCTTTCTGTTGAAACTCCAAGTATTATTCCAATTTCTTTATATGTTCTTGATATTCCCTCATCTTTTCCAAATCTAAATTTTATGACTGACCTTTCCCACATATCAAGTTCATCTTCTCTTGGTTCAATAAACTGCCTATAATATCTAAGTTTTAAGTTTTGTCTTGATAAAAGGTATCGTTTATTTTCTGCAATAAGTTCTTTTTTTTCTCTTTTAAGAATTCTTATTATTTTATTAGCTTCTTTAAGTTCTAGTGATATCATATGTTTATTATTAAGCTTGTTTTTATATAGAACAAGCAAACTATTTTAGAAGCAATCTGTGTCGTAATATCCTCTCTTTTTATTCTTGTTGTAGACTTCTGCGATTATTCCACTTAGTCTGAACTCTCGTCCAGCGAAGCGTCCTCTCAGAAAAGTTTCAACAGAATGTAGGATATCTACGGCTTCCTGGTCTCGTTCTGCATCTGTCTCGGCAGTTTCATATTCCTTCACTTCGTCAAGAATCTTTTGGAGTCGTTGCTCCATATTTCTTGTTGTCTTGATTTCTGGAAATGTAAATGCTGGATGGTTACCTTCTGTTCTCTTCATTTCGTACTCCTGGTTGTTGATATGGGTCCGTGGGGAGATGATATTCGGTAAAGAAAAGATAGTACTAAACCCAATATTCATCATCCTCCCATAGACCCACATCAGTCTACTTACCAGAAGATCCGTGAGCTTTTTCTCCTCGTTCTGTTTCACTCAATTCTTCAACTACTTCTACTTTACGTTCACCAAGTTTACAAACTACTATTTGTGCAATCTTATCTCCTGTTTCAAATGATACTACTTCTAAACCTGAATTGAAAAATATAACACTACATTCTCCACGATATCCACTATCAATGATATTTCCTATTGTTGTAAGACCATATTTTATTGCATGTCCACTTCTCTCACTGACAATGGCTACTTCATCTTCTTCTATTTCAATTGCTATACCAAGTTTTATTTGAAGTTTAAAACCAGGATATATTTGAAAAGTTTGTGGAGTATAAACATCAAATCCAGCATCTGATGTATATGCAATTGTAGGAGCTTTTGCAAAACCATTAAGTAATTTCACTTTCATATGTTTATTGATTCAAATGAGCTAAACAATTATCTTCTACTTTTTTATCTACTTTCAATCCTAGATTACTTTTATGAGTAGCTATAGAAACAAAACTTCTACTAGGAAAAAGTTTTGCTAATTCATTTCCACTTAGATTCTTATTTTCTCTCATAAGTTTATCTTCTTCTTCTGTCCATTTTCCTCCTTTGTTTTTCTTTTTTACTATTACTTTTTTTACAATACCTTCTTTTACTACTTCTGTTTTTACTGTTTTTATAGTATTAAGTTCTTGTGCTATTCTCAATCCTGCAGCTACTCCTTTTGCAAAAATATATTGTTCTTCTTGGTTCATAGTTTTAGTTTAAATGTAACACTGGAACAAGCGAATTTTTAATAAGTGCTTTATACTGTGGAGCAAGTACATCTCCAATACGTACTTCTTTTCCTTCGTTAATAATTACTAAATCTGCTAAAAATTCTTCGTCAAATTCTTTGAGACCATTTACCACAGAAACAAAACGATTCTTAAGATTGTGGAACAGTACTCTATATAGTTGTTCTTTGTTTCTTTCTCCTCCGCTTTTTTCTGTATCTTCAACAGGAATATTAATCTTTACTTTTCGTGGATATTCTCCTTCGTGAAGATTTACAAGAAACTCTACTATATAGTTTCCTTTATCTTTTGTAAATCGTACACTTCTTATTCCAAGTTCTTCAAGCATCTTCTCAATTTTTTCTTGTGTTTTACTTGATTCTACATGTGTATTTTTGTATGCTTTTTCTGCAAATGTTTTCATAAATTTATATAGAGGGAGGAATTTCACCTCCCAGTTTTATATTATCTACAATCTTTACATTCTGGACGATAACCACTTTTTTTACTACTATCTTTATAAAATTTTGAAATTGACTTTTTCTTTCCACAACGACTACATTTTTTCTTTTCAATTAAAGCCTTAAATTGATTCATATATTTAAAATTTTATTTGATTTAGCTTTTTATTTACCTCATTTATTTCTTCATCTTCTTCATCGACCATAGATATTTCTCCCTGTTCTATCACAGGAATATCATTATAAGAAGAATTTTGAGGAATATAATTCTCTTCTTGCTTTTCAATCATTTTAGTTTTAGGAATATTATCAAATATAATACTTGCAATCATTTCAGTTTCATTTGGATTTACTTCTTTCCCAATACTAAAGTCTGCATAATATGATTTCATTCCATCTCTCATTTCTTCTTTTGATTTCATAATGATAGATGTTGACCACAAGTCCTGAATTTGTCCTTTGAATTCTATCCATGAACGCATTGATTTCCCAGTGAGAACAAACTTGAGTATCTTAGAATGAGTCAGGCTGTTTACATAAAGAACAGTAGTATAGTTATATGGATTCTTCATTCCACCTTCTCCTTGGACCTTCGGGAAACGTTCCTGAATTTGCTTATAAGTAAATGAACCAACAAGTTCTTTAGGATTATCTCCTTTTCTAATATCAATAATTTCAAAAGCATTGAGAGGATTGAATTCATTTGAAAACCATTCTTGTGTTCTTACTCCTCCGCGAATTTTGCTCATCGAAATTTTTGCCTTTGTCATCACTACAACTACTTCCATTTCTTTTCCAAAAAGTTCACGAGTGAAATTACCTTTTCTTCCTTCTTTATGAACAAACTCTCCAGTAGCTCCTGTTCCAAGTTTGTCATCACCATTGTCTACTCTGATATCAGTATATTCTTCATACTTCTTCATTGTAGAAACACCTGACATAAATCTAAGTTCTTCATTCATATTTTTATAGGTAATTTGAATTATTATAGCCTAAGTCTGTTCTCATTTCTTCTGCTTTTATTCCTCTTGCTTTTACTATTTCTGGATTAGTTGGTAAATACTTCTTCTCTTGATTGAATTTTCTGCGATATCTTACTATAATGTCTGGATTACAATAGTTAATAACTTCTAGAAGCTTCTGTTGGCTCACTGGGTCTGGTAAATAATAGAATTTTCTATAAAGATTAAGGATAAGTAATGCATCTGAATTTCTTGAATCTGGGAATGATATTAGTATATTTTCTACTTGTTGTTTTATATGTTTGCTCATAGTTTTATATTTCTTCTAATTCTTTTATTTCTTCTTTAAGCTCTTCAATCTCTTCTTCTAGTTCTATTTTGTTATTTTACAAATCATTATTTTCTTTTTCTAGTTCTTCAATTTCTTTAATAAGCTCGTTTACAATATCTTCTACGTTTGATATTGCTTCATACACTTTTTTTCTCATATTTTATATTCTTTTAGAAAATTATAAACTTTTGGTTCATCTGTCGATTTAAACTTTGGATTTTGGCATCTCCATTCTTCTTCTGTTCTACAAAATCCTTTGTAGTGTTTCTTTACATCAACCTTGATAAACTTATAACCTTCTTTTGTGGTATTGAGATGAAGAATATATGCTTCTGTAGGATTATATTCTTTTTCAAGGTGCTTCTTTTTCACCATTTCTTTCATTGCCATAAAATATCCAGCTACTTGTCTATATCCACTTTCATATACATTCCCAGTTTTATAGTCAGTAAGTACTACATCCGTTTTTTCTATTCCTTTTTTATTCTTCTTTCCAAGAGATATTTCACAAAGCTCATCTACCGTTCCTGCACATTCTAGTTTATCTGAAAATACCGTAAACTCTGCTTTGAGATGAATTGGATTATATTTTTCTACCCATTTGAAATACCCTCTTAGTTTCTTGTCTTCTTCAATAGTATATGGTCTCTTCAGTATTTTTCTTAAATATTTATCTTTAACAAGAAGAATATCAAGTTGTTCATCAGTCATTCCATTTGGAGAAATTGCTTGCTTCTTATTCATTAAGTCTATTGTATGATGGATTTTTGTTCCAGAATCTCCTGCTTCTCTCATCAGTTTATCACTTTCTTCTTTTGTCTTGTTTCTCAACCAGTTAAGAAAGAATTGAGATGGCGGCATACAACCAAGAACAGTCGTATAAGATTTGTAAAATACTTTTTCTTTTACTTCATAGAGTCTTCCAAATTTTGTACCATCAATTCTTTGCATATTATTGTTCAAATGGATTTGTTAAGATAAATATGATTATTGCTAACATTCCAACAACTGGACCTCCAAATACAAATGCTGCTATTATTATTCCTAGAAGCAAAATCATAAAATTATGTATGACGTATTATTCTTTTCCTTTTTAATTCTCTTAATCACTTTTTCTTCATCTAGTTGTACAAGCCTTCGATTTATTGTATGAATTGTCACCTTAAAATATCCTGCAAGAAATCCTGTACTTGGTGTAATTCCATATTCATTATAGAACTTCTTAATAAATTCTACCAAAACTTTTTTATTCATCTTTTCTTCCATATTCTTTATCTTAATAATTTTGTTGCGGTGATTTTAAAAGGTTTATTTCCATACTGCTTTGCTATTACTACTATTCTTTCATTTGCTTGTTCTATAAATGGAGTCAAAATACTTACTGCTTCATCATAAGTTATTTGTCCTTTTAAGAAGTATGCTTTAATTTCTTTTGCTTTTTGTAGAATGTCCATACTAGTATATTGGATAATGTTTATTCCACCAAAGTTCTCTTTCTTCCCACGCTCTATAAGTCTTTTCAAAGAATTGAGCGAGTTGTAATGTTCTGTACATACTGTTGATATATTTGATTACTTTTCTATTATATACTGTATTACATATTATATACAATGTTTGATAGATAATGCTTTAGATTACATTAAAAACAACAATGATACAAAGGAGAAACTAAAGAAAAAACATACAATCGACTCACTTAATAAAAGAAGCTTCTCATTCTCTCTCTTTCTTTGATTTTTAATATAAACACTATATATCTTCATATTTGTTTTATTACAAATTACTTCGCCCTTTGCTCAACTTTTTGATTCACTTGTATAGGGAGGTGACTACCGCCTGAGCTAGCAAGACTCAATCTACTTCCGTCCTCATCGGTTCAATATATTGCTTTGGACTTTATATTGCTTCAAAGGAGTAAAGGCGGACTTTTTTGTAGGTGTATGTATTTATTACCCGCTAATATAACAAAGCTTTAACCGTTTTACAGTACTACGAGGCAGAATCTAATTCACTTTAAGCTCCTATTGCTTCCCAACAGTCTATTACCTACCTATATAAATGAATCAATTTTTAATTTACTTTCTGTACCCTTATAACTCCACACAATAGTAGCTCTTATTTAGTTGTTAGGCTTCTTGTATCATTTTCACTATTCCCTTTGGAGAGTGAAAGATTGCTTTGTCTTGAGCCTCGTGTTTTACAAGTTCAGCAATAGCTTTTTCTGTGATGTCTTCTGCATACGAACCTTTACCGTGCATACCAGAATGAACATCTATTCCAGTAACCTTGAAACAAAGTTCCTTAGCTACTTCATAGATTGAAACTGACATAGCTTTCGGGTTGTATATGTTAGTGTGATATGCTTCTGCTCTCACGGCCATTATTCCGAGGCTCTTTAATGTCTGACCATATGCTTTAGCTATACTATTGGCGAAGGCTGGGTCTACGATTGTTCGTGAGTTCTCCAGCATTAGCTTGTTGGCTTTGGCTTTTGTCATAGGATTGATTGAGCCTATCGTGTTAAGTTGTAAAGGTACAGACTCTTTTGCTTTCTCTCTTATATTCTAGAACTCCTAGAATGAACTCAGCTATTATTTTACCTACTTTATATATATCTTATTACTGCTATATGGATTATACCGTCTAGAAGTGCAGATTATATAGACCTTAAGTTATAGCGAGAGATATGTGAATTGTGCTCTGCTTATTAACTTATTTATATTATACCACATATTACATATTTTGTACATAGCCTATAATTATCCTTTATCTAAATGCTTATTCCTTATTTTTTGAATGTGTCAGTTACAGACTTTTTAATATCTTATAATTTTTTTGTTAGAACTTTTGATTATAAGCATTGAATAATTTCTTCTTCTGTTTTCTGGCAATTCATACATTGCGGTCAATGTTCAGAGCTTGTTGTATAGGTTATTCTCTGCTTGTCTGATATACCGTAGGGCTGTTTGGTGGCGGGTTTCGTTTGGATGTTTATTTATTACTGCCAAAATGAGTTCAGCGTAACGGTCTTCCACGCTCTTCTCTTTGTGACAAGTACAAGTACAAAGATTTACTCTACAATCCATAGGACAAAAACAACAAACATCTTTATCTGCTGTATCCATTGGTTTCATAATTTCTTTTGTTAGTTAATTAGAGATGACCTAAGTGGAGGAGGCGTTCGGGGCAGTGCCTTACGCTAACGTGGGATTGCACCACATCCTTTTACCTTATTCTTCGC
>Ga0210043_1001193_pt1 | contig 23462 bp, 15 predicted proteins | sample CryGeymet201501t_FD_183990 | JGI IMG/M metagenome (GOLD analysis project Ga0210043, IMG submission 183990) | Groundwater microbial communities from Crystal Geyser aquifers in Utah, USA - Crystal Geyser metaG 2015-01t (SPAdes) (version 2) | ecosystem: Environmental > Aquatic > Deep subsurface >... | reverse complement strand
CAGTTCATGGAGCTTGTATTGGTGCTCGGCCGACGAAGTGGAAAGGCTTTAAGTATAGATACTCCCATAATAACCCCCAAGGGTTGGAAAACAATGGGAGAATTGCAAGTAGGAGATGAAGTCTTCGGAGAGGATGGCCAACCCACTAAAATCATTGCCGCTACAGAAGTTATGGAAGATAGACCCTGTTATGAAATAACCTTCTCTAACGGTGAAAAAATAGTGGCTGATGAACAACATCAGTGGAATATTTTTGATAAAAAAAGAATGAAATCTTGGTCCTATTTTAGGAATAAAAATAATGTTTCCAATATTTTTCCTGAAGACTGGTACAAGTGGAGATCTAAATCCACCAGGAATTATTCAGACAATGATAATGATATTATATCTGAAATGAAAAATAATGGTTTCTCTAATGATGAAATAGGAGATATTTTAGATAGAACAAGTTGTGCGATAGAACAACAATATACTAAAATAAATAAAGATGAACATCATTCAAAAGATAGTAATTTTATTTATACCACATTAGACCTGTATGAAATGATCAATAAGGGGGAAAAACCATTAATCCCTATTTCTAATGCCTTAAATTTTTATGATTCTGATAATTTACCCATAGATCCTTGGATTTTAGGATATTTATGCGGAGACGGTGATACTTCTGGATCCGGTAGAGTATCATGTGATAATAGAGATAGGACCCATTGCCTAAATAAATTTTCAAAAGCCGGATATCAAGAAAATACTAACTATAAATATGATCCAATACATTTTCATGTAAATAATATAACTAAAATATGGAAAGACTTGGGTTTACATAGCGGAAAATTTATACCAGAAGCATATAAAAGATCTTCTATAGATAATAGAATTTCGTTATTAACAGGTTTAATAGATAGTGATGGGTATGTAGACAGTCATGGGGCATATAGATTTACCAATACTAACGAAACTTTGATAGATGATGTAAAAGAATTATGCCATGGTCTTGGTTTAGATATTTCTGTGTATACCAGGAGTGGAAGGGAAAGAAAGGGAAATGAGTGTAAAATCTCATATGATGTTTCAATCCGAAGCTATATTCCGCTGGCAACTATTGGTAGGAAATTGGAAAAAGCTAAACATGATTGGAAATATGAGCAGAAATCTATCTTCATTACTAATGTTGTTAAACTTGAAAAATCTGTGCCGGTAAAATGTATAGAAGTAGATAATGAATCCCACTTGTATTTAGCCGGTAAGAGTATGATACCTACTCACAATAGTCTCCTTACCTCCATTATTGCTCTGTATGAGACATATAAGCTGCTGGAGACTGGCAACCCTCAGGAATATCTGGGCTTGGCCGCTGGAGATACGATTGCTATTCTTAACGTCGCAGGCGCTAAGACACAGGCTCAAGATTCTGTGTTCGACAAGATTAAAAACCTATCTACCAACTCTCCATACTTCAAGAAGTTCATCAACCCCGAAAAGATTGGAGAACAAGTCATTCGTTTCTGGACTCCTGCTGACAAAGAAAAGGCTGAGATAATGAAGGAAGAGGGTTTCCCTGCTCCTCACGGTTCTTTGATGCTGATGTCTGGTACATCAAACGTTAGCTCCCAGGTTGGTAAGACCCTCGCGGTGGTCATCATCGACGAGGTGGCCGAAATGATCAAGAACTCGGAATCTAAGATGTCAGATGTTCAGCTTTACAACAAGCTGGGAGCTTCCATCGGTACCTTCAATACCAAGGGCAAGATTATTACCATTTCTAACCCTCTAGGCGCAGAGGGTCTTCTTTGGGAACTCTATAATAGAGGCATTGCAGAACTCAAGGATGAAGATGGGACGGAAGTTTATGATCCTCTAGTTTTCCAGCTTTCTACCCGGCTCTGCAATCCTGCGATTACCGAAAAATTCCTGAAGCGTGAGCGTTTGCGTCTCAAGAGTGAATACGATATGCAGTACGAAGCTGAATTCTCTGAAGGTTCCGCTGAGCCTTGGCTTCCCGCTGATATTATCAACAAGGCATTCTATGAGGATAAATTCCAAGTAGAATATGGTATTAGGACTCAGAGGTACTATGCTCATGTTGACGTTGCTATCAACACTGACAACTTTGCTTTTGTTATTCTTCATTCAGAAGACACCAGAATCTCCGATCCTGAGCGAGGAGGTTTTAAAAGAAGGATAGTTGTTGATCATATCAAGATCTGGCAGGGTACCAAAGAAGAGCCCGTCAAGTTCAGTGAGGTTGACAACTATATCCTCAGAAAGTGCAAGGAATTCAAGATCAAGACTTTGAGTTATGACTCTTGGCAATCTGAATACAGCTTCCAGAATATGCAAGAGAGGGGAATCCCAGTCTTGAAGACCTCTTTCAATAATGCTCACAAGGCAAAAATCTACGAAACCCTCAGAGACCTGTTTATTGAGGGACTAATCGAAATCCCAACAAAGGTCAAAGATAACTTCGGAAGAACAATTGATGCTCCCAATTACTATGAGACAAAGGATGAATTCTTGTATCTCGAAAAGAAATACAATTCGAAATCTCACTCGGTAGGAAAATCCAAAGGTCATAATGATGATATCACGGACTGCATTGCTGGTGCTGCATGGGTCGCATTGAGGCACGGGCATACAGGCGTCCGACCATCTATTCGAACTGCTAGAATTGGATTTGACGCTACAGAAAGAGTAATGAATGATGGGGCCGGATCTAGGACTGGATACAATGGCCGAATCTTTCAATAAAATAGCGGCTCAGGATCGCTCAAAAAAACCTCAGTCAAATAAAGGGAAAGATTCGATCTCTCTATAATAGTAAGATTGTAAGCCTTGGGGCTTCATCCTAATCGTTACCGCAAGGAGGTAAAATCATGGCAAACTTTTACAGATTCCATGTTACAGGTGATTACAAAGGAGGGCTACAAGTCGGTGGAACCCGATATGTAGCCGGTGATACTTTTGACCTCACCCAAGATCAAGTTAATCAGTTTATCAGATGGTCTGATATCGAAAAAGGCTGGTTGCAATATCTAGGTGAAATGCCAGAAAGTTCAACTTCTTTTTCCAGCTTGATGTTGGAAAATCTTAAAGGTAAGTTCGGAACACTCGGAAAGAACTATCTACCATGTTCTGGAATCTTGAGCCTAACTGGTGGCTCAGTCGCAGCAGCCGGTGCCGCTGGTATTCAGGGAGCAGATCTTTCCTGGATGAAACTTGGTCGAAGAGTTGGCGTAACTGGAATCCAATATCGTGTTACTACTGGATCGGGGGCAGCAGATGCTAACCGTTTCCTAGTAACTGCTGGTAAGTTCAATAAGGTAACCCCTTCAGTTCTCCGCTATTATGACGATAGCGGTACTGCCTATGGCGCAATGACCAACGGGTCTATCGATGCTGCTGCTCCTATTGTATGGGCTGCAAACGATCTTATGATTGTTGGCTATACCGAGAAGTTTAGAAGTGTTAACGTTGTTGTTGATACTGCTGCTGCAACCGCAGGTGCTATCAACCAAGTATCCTACTGGAATGGAACAGACTGGACAGCCTTCGACACTTTTGTCGATTACACTCCAGAGCCAACCGCAACTAACTCTTTTGATAGGGTTGGTTTTGCCGTTGACACCAACGTTCGAGTTGTTTGGTGGGATGCTCCTGCTGATTGGCGAATGGGTGGCCCTGTGGGCTCTGGTATTCCAGAGGGAACATATGCAGTTGCCTTGAGGGTTTCCGGCGTACTAACAACCCTCGACGGAGCAAGGTTCTATCCAGTTTTGGATACTCCTCTGGCCGACATCAATGTTGGAGAACAAGTTGAAGTTCCAGATGCACAGCTAACGCAAGTCGGTGCTGTTTATACAGACTATACCGGTTTGGGTCCTGTTGTTCTCGATCTTAGCACTACGGAATTCTGGTACATTGGATTTGCTAAGCCATTCAACGGTGTCTATATTGATATTGACACAGCGAATGCGGTCGCCGCTTCAACCCTCGCAGCAAGCTATTGGATGGGCACAAACTGGTCTGGTCTTGCAACTGTTGTTGCTGATGCATGGGCTGGGACTTTGACGGATGGAACTTTTTTACTGCAAACTTTAGCACAAGATGGTATCCTCTCATGGACAGCACACCCTTCCGATTGGGTAGCTGTTTCCTATGAAGACTTGACTTCCGCAGAGGCCACAGCTATTGCTGCATTGGGAACTGTAACAGATGATCCTTTGTACTGGGTCAGGATTTCTGCTTCTGGTGCTATTACAGCAACCACAGAAACAACCGCAGAATACATCATTACAAGCGCCGCTGCATGGACAGAAGCAACAGTCTACAATAACGCAACTGATGAAGAGGGAGAATTCCATATTCATGTTATCGATGAAGACGCTACAACCGCTCTAGAGATCAGAGCAGTGGTTGTTGATGTTTAAGGAGGAACTAAAATGAGTGCAAACTTTTTGAAATTCAGATGCACTTGGACAGGACGAGGCAAGTTTGCCTGTGGGCAAAGACTGCTCGACTATGGTGATGAGATCATTCTTCCTGCCGACCAAGCATCTAGATATATCAAGCACACTGATATCTCCAAGGGGTACATGGAATTCTTGGGTGGTGCAGAATCCGCTGACGCAGCATTTTCTGCTAATATTCAGGGCTATCTTGAAGGTAAGATGGGCGTTCTAAAACAGGATGCTCTTCCAACTTCCATTTTGCCATTGAAAACTGCGGGAATAACAACCATTCAGGGTGCTGATGCCTCTGCTTTCTTGGCTACAGATCGAGAAATGGCTTTGAGCAGATTGATGGTAAGAATGCCTACGGTAACAGATGGAGTTGATGCTCCTCGTTTCCTAGTTTCTTCGGGTGGCATGCAGAAGGTAACCCCATCAACACTCCGCTATTACGATGACAGCGGCACCGCCTATGGCGCAATGACCAATGGGTCTATTGACGCCGCCGCCCCTATTGTATGGGCTGCAAGCGACCTTATGATCATCGGTTATACCGAGAAGTTCAGAAGTGTCAACGTTTCTGTAGACACTGCTGCTGCAACCGCAGGTGCTATTTCTGCTGTTTCTTACTGGAATGGCTCGGCCTGGGTAGCCTTCGACGATTTTGTCGATTACACTCAAGAGCCAGCAGCAGCTAACTCGTTTGACAGAGCCGGTTTTGCCACCGATACCAACATTCGAGTTGTTTGGTGGGAAGCCCCTCAAGACTGGAAACCGGGTGGCCCGGCTGGTTCTGGTGTCCCTGCTGATTCTTATGTTGTTGCATTGACCATTTCTGGAGCTTTGACAACTCTTGACGGAGCAAGGTTCTATCCAGTTTTGGATACTCCTATTGCAGATGTTAACTTCGGGCTTTTGCAGTCTTCTAGAGAAGCAGATGCCGTTGTCACGGTAGTCGGAACGACCTATGCTGACTTTACCGCTCAGGTGGCTACAATCGACTTGTCTAATGCGGACTTCGTTTATCTTGGTTTCTCTCAGCCAGTTGGTGGTATTTACGTTGATGTTACCAATACAGACGCAACGGTAGAAACCCTATCGTTCGCATATTGGGCAGGACAATCGTCTGCTTCCGGTTGGTCTGGAGAAGCAACTGTTGCTGCTGATGCTTGGGCTGGTGGCGCAACAGGACTTGTTGATGGTACAGACGCTCTAGCCCAAGACGGAGCAATCACATGGTCAGTTCAACCTTCCGATTGGGTTGCTGCACCTTACACAGAATTGCCATCGGCACTAGCTTCTGGGATTGCTGCTTTGGGAACCGTCACCGATTCTGATCTTTATTGGATCAAGATGTCTGCTTCGGGCGCAATGGATGCAGATAACACGGATAGGTTCTATGGCATTATTCCAACTGTAGCTTGGTTTAATATGGATCCAAAGAATAGTCATGTTGGAGCAGGAGAAGATTTGCATGTTCACGTCATCGACGAGCACGCATCTGCCAGCACACAAATCATGGCTGTATTGGCTGATATCTAAGGAGGAACTAAAATGAGTGCAAATTTTTTGAAATTCAGATGCACTTGGGCAGGACGAGGCAAGTTTGTCTGTGGACAAAGAGCACTTGACTATGGTGAGGAGATTATTCTTCCTGCTGACCAAGCAGCCAGATATGTCAAGCATAATGACATCGCCAAGGGGTACATGGAATTCTTAGGTGGTGCCGAAGAGGCGGATGCTGCATTTTCCACCAACATTCAAGACTATCTTGAAGGTAAAAGTGGACATTTCCGCAGAAACATTCTTCCGGCATCTACTTCGGTTCTAAAACCGGCTGGCGTTACAGATGTCCAAGGTGATGATGCAGGAGATTTTGTTGAAGTCAATCGCGACATGGCAATCAGTAAGATTTTAGGACGTGTTCCTACAATCTCGACTGGTTTGGATGCTCCTCGTTTCCTAGTTTCTTCGGGTGACATGCAGAAGGTAACCCCATCTGCGCTCCGCTATTATGACAATAGCACAGGTGCCTATGGCGCAATGACCAATGGGTCTATTGACGCTGCTGCACCTATTACTTGGGCCGCAAACGATCTTATGATTATCGGTTATACCGAGAAGTTCAGAAGTGTCAACGTTTCTGTAGACACTGCTGCTGCAACTGCTGGTGCTATCAACCAAGTTTCTTACTGGAATGGCTCGGCCTGGGTAACCTTCGACGATTTTGTCGATTACACCAAGGAACCAGCAGCAACTAACTCGTTTGACAGAGCCGGTTTTGCCACCGATACCAACATTCGAGTTGTTTGGTGGGAAGCCCCTCAAGACTGGAAACCGGGTGGCCCTGCGGGCTCTGGCGTCCCTCATAATACCTATGCAGTCGCAATGAGGGTTTCCGGAGCTTTGACAACCCTCGACGGAGCAAGGTTCTATCCAGTTTTGGATACTCCTATTGCAGATCTTGATATGGGTTATTCAGCTTTGACAGGAGAGATTGTTGCTGTGGTCGGAAAAGTTGGAGCAACTTACACCGATTATTCTGATGGTAGCGCCGTTATCTTGGATCTTGATGCTACAGACTATGTGTATATTGGTACAACAAACCCTGTAGGTGGCCATAATTGGTTCGTGACAGTAGCAAATGTTGGAGCGGTTAATACCCAACTCCAATATTGGACAGGAAGTGATTGGTCTGGGATTGCAACTGTTGCTACTGACGCATGGGCCGGGACTTTGACCGACAACACTGATGGTGGTCAAGACTTCGACACAACAGGCGCTATCACATGGGCTGTTCAACCTTCGGATTGGGTTAAAACGGCTTATACTGGATTCGGTGCCACTGAGGCCGCTGCTTTTGCTGCTTTGGGGACATTGGTCACTGATGAACTATATTGGATTCGATATAGCGCATCCGGCCCAACGACAGCTACTGCTGCCGCTATCCCTAACGCTGCGGTCTACGGAACTGTTGCTTGGTATCCATTCGTTCCACAAAATAGCTATGTTCATGATGGGGACAATCTTCATGCCCATGTTATTGACGAAGATGCGACTGGAGACGTTGAACTATTGGTCGTAATGGCTGATGTCTAATAGTTCTGTTCAAGACTAAAAAGTTCGGGGCGGGTTTTCCCGCCCCGAACTTTTTGTTGTAGAGGGTTTTAGATCGGCTTCCGAGAATGATAAATCGAGGCCATGAGATATAATCTCTAACTTGGAAATTATTATGAGAACAGTTATACATGGTATTGCTTGGTTCCCTTCGATAACTAAAGAAAGACTGCTCAATCTGATGCAGTTGCAATGCTCTGCGTCTCGTTCTGCCTATCAAGCCCAACAGAAAAGCCTCAAGAATAACGACATTAGAAAATACGTCAAACAAAATTTCATGCAAAGTCTAAATCAAAGATATATCAACGATGCTTGTTCTAATGCCTCTCAAATATCTAAGTCTCATGTTATTTTCGGTGGCAAAAAACTTTGGAAAGATCTAGTTAATGGTAAAATATCCAAAGGCAAATGGCATAATAAAAGAAACAATCAACTGTACTCGCGAGGAGATAGATCTCAACAGGGTAACCCAAACATCAGGATCCAGGGCAACCGAATCTATATCAATGATCCTAATAATAGAGGCAAATGGTTAGAAGGTTCCATCTTCATCCCCAAGAAATTCTCAATAAATCAGGATTGTTACGATGTCAGAATCCTTTGGAGAAACAATAGATTTGAAATCAAGATAGGCTATGAGCAAGAAATACCTGATTCAATATCACAAATTCCAGGTTCTATAGGAATAGATATCAATCCAGATGGTGTGGCATTAGCAGAAACCAATGGACATGGAAATCTGTTGAAACATCAGTATTTAGCCGAACCCAGGATACAATTTGCTAGAGAAGATAAAAGAAACTATGATATTTATCAATTGGCGAAAGAGGCAATTGAACAAGCAAAACAGGCTGGCAAGTCTATAATTATAGAGAATTTGAAGTTTATAAGGAAGAACAAAGGGAAAATCTTCAATAGAATGGCTTCTAACTTCTGTTATAAAAAGATAGCAGAAGCTATCGTCAGAAGAGCAGAAAAGGAAGGGATTGAAGTTATCCAAGTCAACCCTGCTTTCACTTCCATCTTAGGATTGCTGAAGTATAAAGAGATGTACAGTTTAAATCGACACACTTCTGCGGCGTTGGTGATTGGTCGTAGAGGAATGGGGATTAAAGAGAGACAAGTTTTCGGAGCGAGCGCCGAAGAAAAGGTCAAGAAAGATGGTTCAGAGAAGAGTGTTGTGAACCTTGAAGGAAGAGGAACACGAATTGCTTTGAGTCAAAAATCTTGGTCTTGGCTGCAAGACCAGTTTTTGGAGCCAACAACAGCAGGGCTCACAGCCCCGACATTGGACCGCCGTCTGGCGGCACAGATGTCAAGTGAAGGCGAGAATCCTTCATGCGAATCCCAGTTTACAACTGGTCGAACTGGGTTGAAACAATGCGGGGTGAAAGGACCCCATGCAAACTTGAATGGCAATATTTGCCAAGTTTGCTAAACCAGGTCTTAATATGAGAGTCGAACAAGCCTTGACGCTTCTCAACCTAGAAGACGATTGTTTTCACGTTGGAGAACATACGGTCATCAAAAAAGGCAACACCTTGTCATTCGTTAGATCAGATGACAATGTTGCTTTCGCTAAGGTATTGAATCCGTATATCAAGACGGCTGAGGGTATTTTGACTTTGACTGTGGCTATGCCATCTGCTAAATCTAGAAAATACTCCAGTGAAGACTTAGAAAAGATTGCTGCGACTCAAAATCCAAGCGATAATCTAGATAGAAAAGTTCAGAAGGCACTCATTAAACTTTCAGAAGAAAACAAACCAATGCCGACCATTGAAGGCATTAAGGCTCTTGCTGCCATTTTCACCAATGGTTATTCTCCTGATGTTATCAATATGAAATTCGCTCAGTGGGGCGGCCACGGCAACATGACGAGTTCTCAGGCTGGTCGTGGCTCAAGCATGTATGGCTTTTCTCAAGGTTCAGACCCCAATGGTTTCGACCGTTGGCAGGCCAATACTTCAATTGACGCGATGATGGATCTGACTCATCGTGGAGACCCCAAATTGGGCTTCATTCCAACAGAGAAGAAGCTTGAAACCGCAGGATTTTTCAATCATCAGTACGCCGATGAGAACGCTGCCAAGTATGACATGACTTGGACAGAACGCCTCACAAAGAAAAGTAAAGATCGCCTAATTAGAATGTTAAAAGAAAAGGAAGAGAGAGAACAGAGAGAATCAGAACGCGAGCCAAAGAAAATCAGACTTGATGCTGACAACTACAACCCGAGAGCACATACTGGAATAGAATACTGGCTGGAAGAAAAGCGAGGAGCTAACCCAGAAGATTACCTTCCAAAGAAAGGTCGCCTGGAAGAATGGACTCCAGAATGGTATGACCAGCTTTCGACACTCAGAAAACAATCTGATAAAATCAGTCAACATGTTGGTTTGAAAAGCCTTGCGTACTATATGGCTCCTAAAACCAGAGACACAACCGATCCTTCTCGACGCCCGTCGCGTCGAGACTTGAATGATGACCCATACAACAAGGATGAAAACCCCATGTATCAAAGCATGGCCAGCCATCTTGGCAACAGCGATTCTGCCCCTGATACTGTTGGGTCGTATGGGTCTGGACACGATGCTAGCGCTGAGCTTGATGCCCATGAGAAATCAAGAACAAAAACTGAAGATACAGACTCTCAAGTAGCTATTTCTGGAACAACTATGCTCCCAGAAGCCTACGACCAAAACCAGAGAGCACAGGCCCAAATGCCATTGCCCGCTCAGAATAACGTCAAGGAGGATCAATTATTCCAGGATATGCCCCTTCAAAAACAGGAGACAATTCATGGAAGTCTTCCAATGGAAAAACAATTGGAATTGATGACCAACAGGAGGAATACAAACAGGAGAACAAAAACTGAACGTCGCCAAATAAGTGATTTTGGCCCAGACGGTACCCCAAACGCATTTAATCAGACTCCTGGAGTCCCTGGAGAATCTGGAAGGCATATGGCTTTGTGATATGTACCTCAAAATAGCACAACTAAAAATCATGCAGAAAGAATCTCAATCCCTCGGCGGATTGGGATCGCCAGGAGGTGTCTACACCCAGGGGTTAGGATTAAGCGACAAGTTTGGTGGTCCGAGATGGTATCCTTATGAGACAGATAAAAATCTCGACAGTTTCATCCGAAATCAATATAGATACAACCCCAGTTACGTCCCCATCGGAGAAGCGCTAGAGCAACACGATGAGAGTAAATGGAGACAGATTGGCGATGTAGACGATATGTTTATTGGAAAAGATCCTAAGGAGGTTGATATTCTGGCTGTTCCTGAAAACAATGAAAAGGCTGTCTTTCTTTTGGTTGATCGAACCAATGGGCAATTCAGAGTCCAAGAAATTCCGACCCAATTTGAGGATGTTGTCAAGGAAATCAAGAATTGGCATTTCAAGCTGGTTCCTTTCAGTGGACGAAAGGGATACGCCATTTATGGTCAGAAGATCAATCCTGAAGGGGACACTAAGGGTATTTTTGAAATCAATGGACAGCCTGCGGCCCCTGGTTTCGCTTACATTTGGAGAGATGGCCCGTCAGCGACGCCATCGAACAACAAACACGGGGACATGACTGAAAATCTCTGGAATAACTGGATGAGTCCAGAAGGCCCAGGATCCGTAACGGGTCATCGATGAAGGATTTCACACAGTTTTCGTTAACTATATGAATTAGGAGGAAGGACATGCCTTTACCAATTAGACCAGTCAGAGAAACAGAAGATGGCGTTCTAGGAAAAACCTATAGCGATCCTTTTGCTTTTGTCCCTATGTCTGATATGCAGAAACAGATTCTAGAACATGAAGCTGCTCCTCATCATCAGAGTTTTGGCCCAAGAGAAGCCAAGAGCTACAAGGATGTTAGTAGGGCAAGCCGAAAGCAACTTTTTGAAATATGGAATTCAAGAGAACCAGAGATTCTGAAGGCCCAGGCATCTTTGAACATGGAACCAAGTTTTCCTAAGCCTCAAAGCATGTCTTCCCCGGAACTCATGAGATTGGTTTCCGAAGGCTTGATCACTCGTCATGATGGTGGCCGTATTTCCTTTACTCGAATCGGTAAGCAGGCTCTCAATCGAGAGGTAATGGACCAACCGAATTCCTTCATGGAAAATCAGACTCGAAATAAGGCTTTGAAGATCGCTCAAACTGGAGCCGGTGTAACTCAACCGCTTGAAGAAACAATGGATAAATCCAATGAAGCTCAAGAAGTCTCTGGTGAGGCATACCAAGAAGTTAACACACAGGTTCAGGATTTGATTGATCAGTGGAATGCCATCCAAGCACAGATGGAACAGGCCAAGAAGATTCAGGATGAGCAAATGAATCAAGCTAAATCATATCAGGTCCCAACTCAGATCGCAGCATCAAAAGATAAATCGAAAAAGATCGTTGAGGCCGCTATTTTGGAGAAGATGTCGTCTTGCGATATAATCGAAGATGCCTCTAGACTTCAGAGATTAGACAATGTTTTGAGGAAATTGGATGCTGGATATCTAACTGAAGAAGAGGTAAACCTCATTTTGGAATAAAATGCCCAAATACAGAACGAAATTAGCACTAAAAGCCAGATGGCTTTGTGATGACGAGCAGAGCCGTAAAAGGGGTCTGATGGGGGTTAACGATCTCAAGGATGACGAGAGCGCATTTTTCATCATGCCAGGATCGTTCGGATATGGCTTTTGGAACAAGAATGTCAACTATGATCTATCCTTGGCATGTGTCAATGATCGATTCCGAGTCGTTTGTTTTATCGACTTGCAGGAAGGCAGCGAGAACGTCAAATATCCCAAGAGCCGGGAAGTAAAATACGTGGTTGAGGCGAAAAGAGGAATTTTCGATCAGCATGGAGTAATTGAAGGGGATTATCTGGACTTTGATGCAGATGATCACTTATTGCTTTTCAAGGAAGGTAACCCAGAGAAAAGCGAGAATGGATAAATCAAGGAGGAGAGAATAATGTCTCGAATTTTCAGTACAGGTAGGGATGAGAACCTAGAGAATGCCGTAGGACAGCCTTTGGTCAAGCTTGAACAATTAGCTGCCACGCTGAACGGCAAGAAGATGGTTCGCACCGCATCTAACAAAAGAACAAAGCGTGCTGGAGTTGAGGAACAACAGATGATTCAAGAGGCTGTTGACAGAATCTTGAAGAATAAGGAAGATGAAGCTTGCATGGCTGGTGGCGACGGAATGGAGCCAGAGGCTTGCGGCACCATCTCTGTTCGACCTCGAACTCCAAAGGCATCTATCGATACTTTTGGTATCACAAAGGACGGCTTCCGTATGCCAACTGCTGAGTATCTGGAAAGATGCGCAGAAGAGGGCGACGAGAAAAGCTATCAGAAGGCTCTTGAGATCCGTTCTGCCGCTATCAATACTTTCGTAAAGAAGGCAGAGACTGAAGAGCGAATGAGAATCGAAGCAGCCGCCCGTGAAGATTGGCGTAAGATTGTCGCTGAGAATCTGGAGGACGATGAAGTCGAAGCAGAAACCGAAGATGAAGAGAAGAAAGAAGCCGAAGCCGAAACAGATGATGAAGTAGAAGAGAAGGAAGCATCTTCCAAGATCTCTTTCAAGAAGGCATCTAGCCTCGCAGAAAACGAAAAGATCATCTTGGCGTCTCGCCTTGTTTCTCTTGGTTTCAGTGAAGACGTAGCTCGAACTTACGTTTTCGAAAAATTGGCCCCACGCTATACTGTTCCTTCTCATATCGAACAGCTTGCAAAGAGTAATCTAGAAAAGGAAGCCAAAACTGCCATCTTCAAGGGATTCGTTCGCGAAGCTAAGCTTGAAGAAAAGGATCGCAGACACTTGCTCGATTATTGGTCCAAGGTTCTTGGATACCAGGACAAAGAATGGTGCTCCGATCTCGTTAAGGATGTCGATCCCGTAACAGGAGACTAAAATGAGCTATAAAGATAAGGGTTCAAAAGTTCGTCGATCCGACGATAGAGTTGCTGCATTAGACAGGTTGGCTCAATATCTGGAAGATCACAGAGGTTGGAATTCCGATTCTGCCCGATTGCGTTCTGTTGCTGGACAAACTGCTGCCCTTAACGAATCTGATAGGAATGAAGCTCCTATCATTATGACAGGTCAAAGATTGGACTTTGATACCATTGGCAATGCCAACGACCCAAGGCTCAATAAAATCCTCATGGAAATGAGGGGCGACATCGTTAAGGAGGCGGAGGTTTATTCCGGTAGAATGGAAAAGTCTTCACAAATTCTTGGAGAGGATAAGAAATGGGACATCATCGATGAAATCCGAGCTTTGGCTGGACACAGTAAAATAGCTGAAGATCCATCTTTTAAAAGAGTAATGGAAAGATTAGAAGACCTTGGCATTCCTCAATTGGCAAAACTTCTCAATAAACTTCATGAAACCCTGAAAGGGCCAGATGAAGATATGAAGCAGAGGATGAACGATGCTCCACCTCAAAGTTCATGGTCAAGTCCCGATAGGGGATCTTTGGTTGACCCACGCGCAACATTGGACCAGATTGACAGAATGGATATCGACAAGCATGGCAGAATAGCATCTACGCAAAAGAGGACAAAGGAATCTTCTTCAGAATTCAAGAGCAGAATGCTGAGAATGGCTGAAGAAAAAGGTCTATACGATTAAGTTGGAGGCAGGATATGTCTAAGTTCACAAAAGAACCGGCTGGTCTATCTTCTAGGGCAATGAGTGCAACCGAGCGATATGCGTCGAATCAAAATACCGCTCAGGAAAGAGCAGCCCGCGCCCTCGAAGAGCTTGAATCAAGAAGAATCAAGCAGGCTCAGTCGCTATCTCAAAATCAAAGAAAAGAAGCAAGAAATCAAGTGAAAGAATATGACTTCCAATCTAGAATGGCATCAAATAACTATGATCCTTCCAGACAAAGTGATTTCATGAGTGTACGCAGTGCTCAGGATTATATGGAATCCAATGGTTATTCATCTCGAATGGGAAGCGTTCAAAGAATTGGTGATACTACACAATACATGGAAGAAGCACCATATGATGCAGTCTATTCTAGACCTCATTTCAGCATGTACGGCGATCCTCAGCAAGATCTTAATTCCATTCTGAAAGAAGGTATGGTCAATAAGATCAGGCAGGATGTTGCAAAGAGAGCAGCTAGAGCCCGCGCAGAGCGCAGGACCGTAGATGAGAGATACGCTGAAAATATCGACTATCTGTTCAGCGAAGATGGTGGCCTTGGTGGATTAAGCCCAGCTATGCTGAATCCTCGTAGCATTGCTCGTGGCGGTTATGAAAATGAGACCGCTTCTCCATTTGGAGTTCTTAATCAAGAGCAAGCTATGAAAAGAGCAGCACAAGTCGAAAGAATGCGAGAGAACCATCGTGTCGCGGCTGAGCGCATACAACGAGATGATGAAGGTGGCATTCATAGACTTGAAACAGATGATAAAACTCGTCGAGAATGGGAAAATATGGAAGCTCAAAGAGGATACTCTATTCAAGAAAAGTATTCTCAGAATTCCATCTTCGGCGGTGATGTCTATGGTGGTAAACGAGAGGTCGATGGAATTATATTCTGATGGCAAAAACGAGAGATGTAAAACTAGAAAAGTTCAGTGGTGGCTGGATTCCCACCGGGACTGAGAAAGAAGTCACGAACTTGGCCTTGAATCAAGGACAGGTGGGTGGCTCTGAATCAGATGACATTTTGCAACGTCTTATTTCTCTCTTGACGCCCCTAACCTCTCCTGGGTCTGCTAACAACACCAAGCATTTGCAAAGTATTGGAGAAGAAGCTAGAGGTCTGATGAACCAGTTGACGACTAATGAAAAAGTCACCTCCTCCTTGAGACAATCTGGTTTTTTAAAAACTCTCCATGGCTTTATCAATACTTTGCAAACGCCGATGCTCGCCAATCAGATAGATACTGGTCCCTTCAACTCTGAAGACGCTCGTCACATTTCTGAAAGTGCTCGAAATGTTGTTACCCATCTCAAGCAACTTAAGGAAGCCGAGGACGATAAAGGGCAGCAAGGACAGCAACAGCAAGGACAGCAAGGACAGCAAGGACAGCAAGGACAGCAACAGCAAGGACAAGTTGGTCAACCCCCACAACAATCAAATCCTCAAGAGGATAGGTGGGATATGCCTCGCGCTGCTAGCATCATGAGCAAAATGGCCGCAGAGGAAGCAAAAGAAAGCGGCGGCAAGAAGAAAAAGTCTACTCCTAAAACATCCTATGAAAGCAAGAGCAAGAATGAAGAAAACAAAGATAAGGGCAAGAAGTCCAATCCTTTCCGCGTTCTAATGGGAATTGTAGGAAAGCTTCTAGACAAGGGATGGGATTCTAGCGAGATTGTTAGACATATCAAGAAAGAAACCTCCTTTGATCCAAAAACAATCAGAAAGTCAGTAAAAATTGTCAAGGACTATAATAGAGGTAAGAAGAGAGACTTTCAAGAACTGGAGGCTATAGATCAGGCTTCCAGAATCGGGTCTCAAGCTCTTCCGGTTGATCTGTTAAGAGGTTTTTCTATGCGCCAGAATATCAGAAAGGTTTTCGCAGCTACAGTGATGGAGAATGCGTCTAAGGAATGGGAAAGACAGGGAATTTATTCTATTCAGGATGATTTTTCAAAGCGATCTACTCGCGAATTGGTTGACAGAATGTATTATTTGACGGCCTGTTCAAAGTATGATCCTTTTTCTGACAACGGCACTCGAAACAATGGCCCTCAAGGTTCATTGAGTTCTGTCGGAAGCGAAATTAGCAAGGTCAAGACTGCTCTCAGGGAAAGAGGCTGGAAGGAAGACGATCTTGATTGCGCTTGCGAAATCATTAAGTCTGATGGCCATCATCCATTCAAGGCCAACAATAGAGAGTAAGTCAAGGAGTGTCAGTTATGCCAGATCTTCAGGGCTTGAAAAATCTGAGAAGGATATTGATAGCATCCTGCGAATGCCTGGATGAGGCTTGCAAATGTGATGATACTGAAAGAAGAGGAGATCTTCTCAGTAACATTTCTGGTCAGCTTCATAAAGACCATATCAAAAGCAATTGCGGAGAAGAATTGGCTGAAACTGCCGATGCGGAGATGGAACCGATTCGTCAAGGCATCGAAAAAATCACGACGACAGTTGATGATGGCTCTGGCCCGGCTATGACACGAGTCAGGGTTCGATCTGTTGATCCTGAAGAGGTTGACAGCACACTATCTTCTATGATGGAACATACCAAGGGACTTTTGGGCAACTTTTCTGACAAGTTTGGGCCTATTGGATCTATGATTCCAGACATGGAAGATGAGGAAGTCTACGATAAAGCTATGGGAATGTCTTTCGATGATATGGCTTCAAAGATGCAAGAACGTCTCAATAGTATTCTTGGTGACGAATTCATGAATGGAAATTCCCAGGACCTAGATTCTCCTTGGTTCAATAACGAAAAAGGTCGTGGGCTAGGAATGGAAGAAGACAAGTCCGAAGAGGTAGAAGAAATGAGTGAGCCAACATTATTCCCGAGCAAGAAACTAGAAACTCCTCCAGAGATTCAAGGCGGATTTGAATGGAGCGCAGAGGTTGATGACACCCTGTTGCGTTTCGCCGCTGATCTTTGTGTTCTGGAGAATATGGTCAAGGCTGCATCTCAGAATCCAAACGCCATCAGTAAGGGACAATTGCTAGCCATGATCGATCCTTCCAAGTACGAAGAGTTGGACGAAGAACTTGGCGATGAATTGATCGAACTTTTCAGCGGAGTTATCGCAGATGAGTTAGGTGTCAGGGAGGCCAGTTCTAGCATCCAGAAGATGCAAAAGAGGGCATATCAAATCATTGGTGAGCCAGAGTATTTGAATACTAATGACCGTCGTTCTCGCGATGGTTCGATGGCTCCAAACTATGAAGATTGGCTGAGAAATGTCGGCGAAAGTCACCATCGAGCAATGTCCCGGCTTGAAGAGATCCATCACCCAGACAATGAAGTGATGAAGCTGCGCATTAAAGACGGTGAACGCTCCAATCCGATCCGAAGAGAATTGGCTGGTACAGAAGTCAGAATGCGAGGGGCTGACTTGAATGATACCGAGAACAGTCCTAAGGACAACATGGAGAAGAGGCTTGATGATGGTCCAATCGGTCGTCGAGTTCCCGAAGGAAAGGATGAGGATTCCTTCGAGAACAAACTGGACAAGACTCGCGGAAAGTCAAAAGTAACTGGACATCCAGAGCAAAGGCTTGAAAAGCGCCGAGATGACAAGCAATTGGAAACAACCGAATCACGAATGGCGGAAGGTGATATTCATCAGGACAAGAAATTCGGAGAAGTTGTTGACAGCCTCTTGAATGATTGGAGAAGTGATCATAAAGAAATGCTTCGACAGGCCAATGCCGCCAATAAACTTATCCCGACCAGCCTGATTCTTGGAGCGCCAAACATGGGCGGTGAGGCAATGCTGACAGATCCAGTCGGTGCTATGGAGCAAATATTGCCTGAAGCAATGATTCCAGAAACTCAAATGGGGCCAGGACATCAAACCTTGGAAGGTATGCTTCAAGGCCCTAAGACAGATTCCTTGAGACAATTGCTCGAAGAAATCTTGGGAGAGGTTGGAGATCTGAAAGGCAAGCTGTCTTTCCAGAGCAATCCAGAGGATGTGCCAATGCCTTCGACCGCGCTGGATGCCGCTGTTGGCTCTCCAGACATTCATATGGGGCCAGGGTTGAACATTCCACCCAATGAAAACGGATGGAACAGTTTTGTGGACAATAGTGGCGAAGGGGCTGTCAGTCCTCAACCTCCAACCAAATAATCCACTGTTACGAACTTTTTACGCCCTTCGCTGTATAATTTAGCGGAGGGCTTTCTTTTTCATAAGGAAACCAATATCTAAACAACTAATGATATAACCAATCAAGGAGAAGATATGTCAAGAAGATCTCGTAACAGAAGACCGCGAAAAGAAGCTGCTGCTTCTATCCGAACCGTTCAAGGAACGGCACCATCCTTTACCATTATGCCGGGTATGAGGGGAATCAGTCCGATTCGTCAATGGGCGAATCACATGAATCAGGCAAATGGTGGCCTGAGTTCAACTGCCCAAATCAATACGGGCTCGACTAGCAACATTCTATCATCCGCCCCAGGATTTTACTCACCATATCACACGCCGAGCGCTTGGCAAATCCCAACCAACCGAAAAGAAGTCTATGCTTGGTGCATGCATCCAGGTACTCTTATCACAATGTCAGATTTTACTCAGAAACCTATTTCTGAGATCAGAGAAGGTGATGAAGTAATTACTGGTTCTGGAACAGTTGGTAAGGTTATGGGCACTAGCTCAAAACATTATCAAGGCGAGATGAAGAGAATCACTACTACTAATAATGTCAGCCCAATTATGTCAACACCTGAGCATCAGTTCTATTATGCAGACGAAGAGGAGTTTTCTTGCAAATACTTTAAGTCATCATTCCGTTTTTGTCGAGAAAAATACGTCTGTTCCTCTAAAGATTGTGATGACCACAATAATATAGAAGAAAGAATAAAAGTTAGTAAGATAGAAGCGGGGGAACTTCAGGAAGGGGATTTTCTATACTCTCCGACTAATGCTATCCACGGATCTCGGGAGGATTATTCTCCTGGTTTTATGAGATTCTTGGGCTATTATCTTGCTGAAGGATGTATGGGTTATAACAGAGAAGATGCACTTTCTAGAATATTGTTGACATTAGGAGAAAGTGAAAAACAAGATCTCGTAGAAGATGTAAGACAGATTATCAAAGATGAAATAGATTATGATATTATTATCAGAGATAGACCATCTGTAATGGCAGTCGAGATTAACAACAAAGAATTAGCCAAGCAAGTTTTAGATCTATGTGGACATTTAGCCCATGATAAGAGAATTGCTAAAGAACTGTTCCAGCAAAAACCAGAACTTCTCAAAGAACTAGTGATTGGATACATTCTAGGAGATGGATGTAGAACAAAGAATGGAAGTACAAAGATTACTTCCGTTAATTATAATCTACTTTCACAAATTCGTTTCATTCTTTATAGCCTTGGAATAGCTTGTCGTCAAGCCAATCAAGAATTTAATAGTGAGGAAGATAGAAAATATCACACACTTTGGCTATCATGTGAGGATTCCAATAAGTTGTTCCACAATAGTAGCCATCATAATCATAAAACAATTGATACTGGAAAACGCAAGGACAATAAACAATCATTCCTGACAAAAGATAAAATCTGGAATAGAATCAAGTCTATAGAAAATGAGTATTATGAAGGTAAAGTTTATGACTTTTATGTTCAAGACGTTAACAATTGCCATCAGTATTTGGCAGAGTTTTGTACGGTATCAAACTGCTCGTACTGGTACGAAAATGAACCTATTGTAGGATCGGCCATCGACTTCTATTCCAAGTTTACAATGAACGGCTTCACTTTGGATTGTGATGATAGCGGTGTTAAGGAATACTTTGAAGAGCTTGTTAACAAGCTGGAATTGCAAAAGTGGCTCGTTCGCATTTCCCATGAATACTTCTTGTATGGCGATGCTTTTGTTTTTCTTGAGCTAGATTGTCCACGATGTCAAGGAACAGGCTACGACCAATATACGGGAGAATCTTGTGATCACTGTGTTTCTGAAGACGGAGAATTCTCAGGAGCCGTTTGGAAGAGCATTTCCGTTTTTGACCCGAACACCGTCCAAGTTCAGGAAGACGCCATTGTTTCCAAAGACCCGGAAATCAGCATGATTCCTTCCGAGAGAATGACTGAAATCTGCACCAAGGGTGAACCGAAAGAAATTTTCGACAGCATTCCTGATAATGTTAAAGAACTCATCCGTTCCAGAAGGCCGATCAAACTTGATAACCTTTCTGTAACTCATCTGAAATTCGGTGGAAGCCCATATCAACCATATGGAACTTCTCTGATTCGAAGGCTCTTCCCCGTTTTAGCGTACCGAGATAAACTTCGACAGGCTCAATGGATTGTCGCTGAGCGTCATATCCTGCCCGTTAAGATTGTCACCTTGGGAAGCCCTGAGCGTCCAGCCTCCGATGACGAAATCACTGATGCCATGGAGCAATTGGCAGTTATTGCTAATGACCCCGTGCAGACCATTATTGCGCATGATCAGTTCAAACTTGAGTGGGTTGGAGCCAACGGTAAAGTTCTTCAACTGACCAACGAGTTTGATCAAATAATGCAAGAACTCCAGGTGGGACTTCAGTTGAACTCTGCCCTATTGCAGGGGGAAGGCCCAGCTTACAACAGCGCTCAGGTTGGCCTTGAGGCCCTTGCTGCAAAGTTAAAACCAATCCGCGATGAGTTCAAGGCTTGGATCGAACAGAAAATCTTCAAGCCAATCGCTCGCTTCAACAACTTCTATCAGGATGACGCAAGGGGAAACACCAAATCTCTGATTTACCCGAAGGTTATCTGGACTGATTTGCCACTGAAAGACCGCGCTCAAGAATTACAGATTTTGCTACAACTCAGACAGCGCAACGAAGTCTCCTTGGACACCATTCACACAAAGATCGGCTTAGATTACGATGATGAAATCGAAAAGCTGAGGATGGAAGATACTGGAGCCGCTTTGTCCAGCCCAGATATGGGGTTGGGCATCTCCGAAGGTGGAGATTTGGGCGGCGGTCCAGTTGGCGGAATGGGCGGCGGAATGCCTGCGGAAGGTTCAGATCTCGGCGCACCTCCAGGCGCGGAAGGCGGCGCACCTCCGGGTGGAGAAATGGGCGCACCTCCAGGCGTAGAAGGTGGCGGTCCTCCATTGGCGGCTGATGTCATGATGAAGAACTATCGATTGGCAAAATCTGGTTCTGACATGATTAAAACAAGTATGATTGAATCTCACGATTACAATCCGGTGCTCAAGAGAGGACCCGTTCTTGGAACTGGTTACCGTGGAGATTTGCCAGAAGATCCAGATATTGAAACCAACCCAGCTTATCTGCCTTGGGGTCCTTCGATTACTTATGCACAGTTGTTTACCCGACGCGGAGAACAATTGCGACATATGATGAGAATCGCTGGAAAAGAAGAAGATCAAGTCTTCACGAGAAAGACTTACTTCACAAAACCGGAACAGGTCCTCTATAAAGCTGTTCTTTCCATGAATGTAGGGCTTCCATTCTTTGCTCAGTACATAGTTGGTGGAAACCCGAATTTGAGAGTTGACGGAGCATTCCCAACAATCAAGCTGGCGGTGGAAGCAGATGGTGAAACTTGGCATCGGAGTCCAGACAGTCAAGAAAAGGACAGAAGGCGAGACACCTCCTTGTTACAACAGGGTTGGATGATTTTGCGCTTCACCGATAAGGAGATCGAAGAAAAAGCTGATCAGGTAATAGAAGTAATTCGCAAAGCAATCGATAATAGATTGTCCAAAGGATGATTCTATGGAAACTCGCGACCTGATCAATGACTTAAACTTCTTCTTGAAGATTGGAGCCCATAGGAATGCAGATATTGCTCTGCATTCCTTGGCTTCGTCTCAAGACAAAGAGGGTAGCCAACTTTTTGTGGCATTCCCATTCCCCAAAGTCCTCAGATCCCAACTATCTCACATCATGGATCTTGAAGACGATTTGCATATTACCGTATTGTATGCAAAGGATCAGATCTTCACCGAGAAAGACAGGGAATGCGCCATCGCAGCTTTGGAGGCTGTCACAAGAAAGTATGGCCCAATGAAGTGTAAAATTCAGGGCATTGGAATGATGGGGAAAGACAATTCGATGGTTGTCAATATAAACATTGATCGGGGTGCGGAGTTTTATGTAGATTTGCTTCGAGAAATGGAAGACCGATTGGGATCTATCAATCGTGCTTACGATTTTATCCCTCATATGACTCTCCGATACAAACTTCCAGATCCAGGAGTTGTTATGATTGAGGATCTAAAGAAGATTCAGTGGACACAAAATGAGGTGCTGATAAACTTCAGCCGCCAAGGAAAACAGAAGAGAATGAGACTAAAGGGATGATGATTGACAGAAAGAAGGATTCTGGGGGAGTTTTCGTTAATGTTGAAACAAGATCCGTTGTGAGATACGGGAGGCTATTGTGAAGAAAACAATTCAGATTCCCCTAAGTCTAGTCTGTTACTTTGAACTGGATAGGGTGAAAACGGCGTCTGGGCAGACGAAAACTCTAGTCAAGGTAGCTTCCATGGATGAAAATGCTACCCCGAAGGATCTTGCCAAGAGCCTCCCTAAAGAAGTCCTTGAGGGTATGGAAAAATACCCAGACTTCATTTGGTTCAAAGCCCGAGCAATTGATGCTGATGTCCCCAATGAAAATGGAGACTACTTCTCAAAATCTGAACTTATTAGAGAGGTGGACATTGATAAAAAGGGAACAAAAACCCCCGCCTATCAAACATTTGTCGATTGTCCAGTCCATACAAACCACGATAATCAAGATGTAGAAAAAAGCAAGGGCTGGATTGTTCATGCCGAATGGAACGATCCAGATAATTGTGTTTACGTTATTGGTTATGTAGACAACGAGGCATACCCTCATATTGGCCGAGGTATTGACAAGGGCTATATGAAGGATGTTTCGATGGGTTGCCAAGTCGAATACAGTGTGTGTTCGATCTGCGGCAACAAGGCTAGGACCGAGAAAGAATACTGCCACCATCTTGAAACTTCTAAGGGAAGAAAGTACACTGGTCGTTCTGGTAAAGACGGAAAATCTGGATCACACGTCAGAGATAAGCTAGTTTATGAAGACAACTTCGGAATCAAATTCATTGAGCTATCTTTGGTTTGTGATGGAGCCTTTGAGCATTGCAAGATTGAGGAAGTCTATAATCCGAAAGATATCCTCAGTTATGTTAGCAATATTGAAAAGACTTCTAGCCATGTCAGTGATTTG
>Ga0210043_1001191_pt1 | contig 23464 bp, 56 predicted proteins | sample CryGeymet201501t_FD_183990 | JGI IMG/M metagenome (GOLD analysis project Ga0210043, IMG submission 183990) | Groundwater microbial communities from Crystal Geyser aquifers in Utah, USA - Crystal Geyser metaG 2015-01t (SPAdes) (version 2) | ecosystem: Environmental > Aquatic > Deep subsurface >... | reverse complement strand
TGGTGGAGCTTTAATTTTATAATTTTTTGGATATTTTAATTTCATAGGTTTATAAATTTACAGAGGGAATATTTGGTATCTGTGGCGGAAATGTACTGATGGGAATTTTTTGAGTAGGAATGTCTTTCGGAACTTTTGCAACTCCATAACTTTCTCCGTTATGGTCAACATATTGCATACCCAGTCTGTTTGCCTTCTCAAGGACTTCTGTAAGTTGATTTTCATCAGACCCTAAAAGTTCTTCCTTCTGAGTTGTTCCACACTTAGAACACTCCCACATGTATGAAGTAACGCCAAATAAAACCTTTTGAAGAATAAGGGGATCAAACTGTAGTGTTTGTAATTTAGGAAGTGCTGCGGCATAAGTCTTTGCTACCATTTCCCACTTATGTTCACAGGGGGTATTTTTTTTTCTATGGAACCAATTAAGGTTGAACCACGTAAAGGGATTAAGTTTCATCTTCTTCCTCCCTCATGACATCTGAATCTCCATATACCACGTCGCGGATTGCTCTTCTTATACACTCGGACCGATTATAGTTGTAGCTGACACAATAATTAGAAAGTGCTTCTAAAAGTTTGTCAGGTAAAGAAATGAGTACTCTTGCCATATATACACCATATGGCACTAATTATTATTTTGTCAAGAAGTAGTTAGTAGAAGATAGCCTTCAGCATATGAACTAAAGGATGGGGTTCTGGTTTATCGACTTTCCAATATTTACCATAACCAAGTGTATACTTGCCCTTAACCATAGAAGAATTTATTTCCACGTATTTTATTTTATGCTTTGGAGTGATCATAAGAGACTATTTTTTAAATATTCCTTTAAAACCTTTGCATCATCTTCGCGTACTTTTCTACTGGCTTCATCGTTTTTTTCATTTTGGAGTTGTTTGTTTAAGCATTCTCTCGTATGAATTATAAAGTCATTAGGATCTCTTATTTCCTGTCCGCAATAAGAACAGGGATTAAACTTTTTGGTTGGGGTTAAAAGTTCGTCATAATATTTCCAGTCAGACTGAGCTGTCTCTTGTGATCTCCGATTTATTTCATTAATCCTTTTTGAGAAATTTATAGCTATGTCGGGATCTAGATATTTTGTGGCTTCTTCAAGATACCTTTCCATAGCATTAGCTGTCGGTCGGGGTTTCATAAAATTGATTTTAAATATTCTTTCAGTATGCTTGCTTCTTCTTTTATGTTTTTCTTTTTTCTGTTTTCGATCTTGTCGTGGAGTGGTTCTAATTCTTCGACCTTGTCGAATTTAAAAATGTAATTTGAACCACCTGAAGACCAAAATGAATGATCAACTTCACTCTTCTCAGGGATATTACTACGAATGGATTGTTTTAATTTTGTAGTACAGGTGGGTTTAAATGCCATGTTTATAAAAGAGAAACTTTAAGATACGCTCCTAATGTTTTTGCATCCTTAACTCTTTTTGCTTTTTCTTTTTTCTCATTTATTCTTTTTAGGTCTTCTGCGGATTCTGGAGGATCTATAAATTGATTATACTCTTGAACCATGCCATAATGAGATCCAAGGTTTTTTTGAAGTTGAGTAAGATATGGATTTGCTGTTGATATCGCTGCCATTTCATAATTTTTCTTCATATCCTCCAATTGTCTATACCTAGCTTCCATCTCTCTTTGTACTCTTTCGTAGTCGGCGGTAAGTTTTTTTGTGTTGATTGGAAGGTAACTATCCATTTTCTATTTCCTCCACCTCAAAAGCATTGTGCTGTTTGAGAATTTCTATATGATCATTACAGATAAAAAACTGTTTCCAGTCAGATTCTGTTGGTGTTCCATCTTCAAGGGATGCAATAGAGATTTTTTTGAGAGCCTGTTTCGCGCAGGGAGGTTGAAATTGGAATATGCTCTTCCATGCGCAGTCGTGAGTGTCAAGAGAAACAGGAGAACTCTTCCTTTCCCGCATTCTTTCAAATATAAAATCGGCTATTGCTTTATATTTTTGTTTTTCTGTTTTGGTTAACTCCATAATTCAATAAAAAATGCTATTTTAATGTATTTTTTGTCTAAAAATCTACTTTTTTTGTAAGTGCTATAGTGTATATACGGTAAATCTTATAGTCTTAATGTTTTGTGTACCTATTATGGCTATTTGAGCTCAATTTTTGGCAAATTTTAACTTTATTGTTTTTTGCTTAATCTGAGAGCGATTGTTTTAGTGCATTTTTCAGTCTTTCTTGGTATTCGGTCTTTAATGGATGCTGGCCAGAGTACCCGCCGTTGTATTCTTTTATGTCTTGAGCGCCAACAAATGATGCGGAAGATACATTTACATTAAATACAAATGGTTTGTCGCTAAATGTAGGTAATCCATAAGCCATATTATTAAAGTATTACATAATCAGCCATATTTGTCAAGAATTTTTTGGTAAAAATTTTGGCGACTTTCAAAAGGAGGGGTACCTGTTTCTGCACAGGGGGGTCTATCTTAGGTTATGGCATACACACCGCGCTTAACCTGTACGTATACCCTACCCCTTTACCCCTCGCGCGCGTGGCGGGGGTGGACTTTATAACGTGCACCCCACCCCCCCGACCCCACCCAGTACCACCCCATCAATGCCCACTTAAATAATACATATACATACCCCCCCACTTGGCGGGGATGTGTTTTACTTTCAGGCGCAACGTCGTAAATTGTCTCTTTTACGACGTGTATGTGTTGCGGGTTTGGCGTGTTGTATCGCTATTTGTTTAATATATGCCATGCGCTTATTATATTATAAGCCGTGCGATAAACTTTTATACGCATTAGATGTGTATTTTGTATTGACAACTATGAAACACTATGCTATATTCAATCGTGAACACAACAAAGACCAAAGCACCTATAAAAATTGAGAAAATCGAAGCGCGAACCGCTTTACTGATAAAGTCATTTTATAAATTAATCAATAAATTTTATCAGCACCCGTGATAGTTTGCGCCGTCCGACAGCATTATTATTAATTTATTTTTAACTTATATGTCAGAAAGCATTAATTTCTCGTCCGATAACTTCAACGCTGATCCGTTAACGCTTGAATTTTTAAGCGAATACTCGGAAGAAAAGCAAAGTATTGAAAATATTGAGAAAGAAGTAGCGCAAGAGCTCGAAGAAGAGAAAATATAACAAGTATTTTCTCATTTTATCAACTGCTCATTTTCAAAAATGAGCAGGAATAAAAAAAGAAAATTGCACCTTAACAATCCGAAATAATTGAAAGCAACAAGCTATCCAATACACACCATTAATAATTGTATTGAATAGTATTGTATATATGTTTAACACTATAAGCGAATCAGAAGCGAAAGCAATCATCGATAATTGTACATGGGTACTAAAAAATGATTTAGAGAAGCGTAACGATGATGGAGAATCACACCTTCTTACATCTATGTATAGCGGTAGACAATCGTTTGGCTGCACTGACTATTTAGATCATAGACACGATACGCTTCAACAACTGAAAAAACTGGTATATAAACATATGACAAGCGGTGGTCATCAAAAATTGCACTATTTTAAGGATAGAAAAAGCGCTATACCTTACACAAAGATTGTATTGCAAGGATACCACGGTGGTTATACTTCATACTTCGCATAATATATACAAGCCTAGTAAACACTTACTAGCTTGTTGTTAGCAATTATTACTAATAGAAAGAAGGTGAGAAAACATGGAATTTCAATTTGATGATGGTGGAAGGAAAGAAGCAGGATTCAAAGGAACATCAGAAGATTGTGTTGTGAGAGCAATTGCAACAGCAACTGGCATCCCTTATGAACAAGTATACAAAGATATAAACATCATGGGAAAATCAGAAAGAGTTGGAAGCAGAAAGAAAATAAAATCAACGAGCCGAAACGGAGTATATAAAACAACTTATCATAAATATCTATTGAGTAAGGGTTGGCAATGGGTAACCACTATGGGCATAGGCACAGGTTGTCAGGTACATATGAGAAAGGATGAATTACCAGAGGATACAATTATAGCACGATTAAGTAAGCATCTTACTGTTGTAACCAATGGAATAATACATGATACATCTGACCCATCAAGAGGTGGCACAAGGTGTGTATATGGTTATTATGTTAAATAAGCTCTAGCACCTGTATATAAGCATAGAGCATTATATACAGGCTGGTACAGCTTAGAAAAGCTATACTCATTATTAATTAAATTATGTTTTCTATATGAAACTATTAACAAAAGAACTGATCGAAAAACTTCCAGAACTATATTCACAAGAGCACGAAAAAGACCCCGTTATTATTTGCAAATTTTTTACACCAGATGCTAATTGGACATGGTACGCGCTAGAGTTTGACGGCAAAGATACATTTTTCGGACTTGTTGATGGCTTTGAAAAGGAGCTCGGTTATTTCAGCCTAGCAGAACTGCAAACAGTACGCGGTCAACTTGGCTTACCTGTCGAGCGTGATTTATATTTTGAACCTATACGACTATCAAGTGTCAGATAGTTTTGAGTATTGAATATGTATTTCATATTGACAACTATAGATAACTATGATATATTGAATACAGATGTGAAAAGATGATTTAACAACGCGAATATTATTATTAATTATCAATCTATTTATGGACATATACGGGGAAATAACGGACTTAGTTATATCAAAGCTTGACGGCGGGATTATTCCATGGGAAAAGGGATGGTCAGAAACAGGCGCTCCAAAGAATATAGCAAGCGATAAACAATATTATGGTATCAATACGCTATTGCTCTCAATGATGGGTTATAGCTCGAATATATGGGGGACATATAATCAAATAAAACAGAAAGGCGGACAGGTTAAAAGAGGGGAAAAATCAACTCCGATAGTATATTTTGATTTTGTAAAATCTAAATATGAGACAGTAACAGACGAATACGGCAACGAAAAGCCGAAAATATACCCGATGTTAAAAAGATACTTAGTGTTTAATATACTACAGTCGACGCTCACACCTCCAACGCAAACAAAAGTTGAACATAAGCCAATAAAAGAGGTTAATATACTTATAAAAAAGTATGTTAATAATAAGGTGAATTTTATACGCCAAATTGAACAAAGAGCATACTATAAACCTAGTGAGGATTTTGTAAACATGCCTATATTATCATCATTCAAAAAGGTTGAAATATATTATAGCACGCTATTTCATGAGCTCACGCATTCAACTGGACACGTTACACGATTAAGTCGTGAAGGAATCACAAGCGAAAAAGCAAATTTTGGGAATCATTTATATAGCAAGGAGGAATTGGTGGCAGAAATGGGATCATGCTTTCTAAATAGTATGGTCGGTATTACTAGTAAAACCATAGACAATAATACTGCATATATTCAGTCATGGATTAAAGCACTAAAAAATGATAAGAAAATGCTAGTATCAGCAGGAAGTAAAGCACAAAAAGCAGTTAATTATATTATTAATTTTCAAACAACTATATGAACTATCAACAAATGAAAATGGAACAAAGCAAAAGACATAACGAGAATATCACAAAGTCGGGCGTATTCTTTGCATTCAATAAGGAACAATTGCACGAAGGAATAAAAAAATACCCATTGTCGGAGGGGGAAAAATATGTTTCCATTGGTATGGGTGGATTTATACGAAAAAATCAACTAAATGGCTTTAAAGAACAAAACAAAGTCATTCAGGAATGGGCGAGGGTGGAGAATAAGAAAATAAGAACACAAAAAACAGAAGCAGAAAAGGCGATTTTATATGAGCTTAACAATTATGAATGCTTTTATAGTGGCGATATATCCGACGCTATGGACGTATTGAAAGAACAAGGGTATACACGCGAAGAAGTACAAAAAGTATTCAAAAAGAACTATTCGAGAATGGCAGACCAATTATAAATCAAAAAATATTTATGAAATACAAATATTATACAAATTGTGTCAACAGTACATCGGATAAAATAAACGCTTTGATTGATAGTTCAAAAAATATAACGTATGAAACATTCATTAATCATATTGATATTCATGAGTTAAAAGCATTATTCCCTTTCTATGGCTGGAATAATAAAAAAGTCTTAAAAATGAAAGATGATTATGCTATTTCATATAGCAAAGGAATATACGAAGGAAAAAAAGTATATTTTCTTACTCATTCGTGTATAGAGTATATTTTTATAAATTAAACATAGTTAGGAGGTGAATATATATGGAACTAACGGACGAAGATAGAGAATATATAGCCAATCAGATAATACAAGGCTATACCAGTGGAATTACTGGACAAGAAGATGAAAACGACGAAGAACAAATGACAAAATTATCATGGGAGTTAAAGGTCAATAAGTGGAAGGATTAATTATAAATTCAATTGAAAGGAGGTGTTACACATGAGAACACTCAACAAAAAACAAAAGAAGCTTTTAACTGATTGGGCAAAAAAGACACCACTACAAGAGGTTAGTATGGACGGTTTACCTAGTGATCTATACGGAAAGCTTGAAGCGATAAACGATCACGAGACCATATACCAGAATATTGACAGGTTTATATGGGATTTACGAATGGCAGGAACGTACAAAAAGACCATGTTTTAAATAGTGTAGGCTTTCCCGTCTATTATCGAGTGATAGGCGGGGATACGTGCATTACCACAATAAAAAGGGCACGCGAGGCACATTGACCAAGCTGGGTCGGATGTGTACTAGTTGTTATTTCAAATAGAAGGGGGTGAGAATATATGGAATATACAAATCAAGAAGATATGCGGGAAAAACTCCACGCAGAAGATAAACAATCAGTTTGTCAGTTTTGCGCCAAAATATATGATCAAATTGACGAACCAAAAGAAGTAAAAGAAAGTGGCGAATTTATTTGTCCATTGTGTTGGGATGAGATTGAGGATAAGAACAAGTGAGCAATGACTGTTGAGGCAAAAGACAAAGAAGAGGCGAAGCGAGAAGTTAAATTCAGAATATATGTAGCTCGAAATAATGACATAGTTTTTCACAAAGTTGAAGAAATTACTAATTAAGCAAAAAAGCACAATGGCAAAATACTACAATAATAATGATGATGGGCACACTTATTACTTTAACGATGAAGGACGACTGTTTGCTTGTCCGACATTTAAGACAGGCGCTCCAGGTCTTAAAGAAGGAATTGAAGTTGATAATTTTGAATATCCGCCGTTAATCGAAGAAAGAAAGAAAATTGTTAAGCACTTACTTACTTTGGAGCATGAAATATTATCAGTTAAATTATAAACATATGAGAATATGGCATGAGGACTTGATCTCAAAATTGTGCCAAAAGCACTTGTGCGCTATGTGGCGTGAGGGATTGGGAGCATACAAAATAATAACAGAAGATAAAAAAGGTTATTGTAATCATCCAGCAGTTAAAGAGTTTGAACATGCACCACAAACATTACTCACGCGGTTACTACAAGTATATTTTGAATCTAAAAATCGTGGATATTCCTTTAATATCAAGTTGGTCGATGCGAACAAATTAGATCATATTATACACAAAGAACCAAAAATAATAGAATGGCAATCACTTGAGAAACAAATAGAAGTTTTACACGGCAAGAACTGTGAATGTAAGGTTTAATATTATAAATTTAATTTAATTTTATGCCATTATCAAAAGAACTGGCAATACAATTCAAGTATGAAAATGAAATACTTGAACTAATTGAAAATCAGATGAGGAGCGACGAAAACAGTCTAACGCAATCAGATGTGCAGGGTAGAGTATCGGCAATTGTTATGAGTTTATTGTCAGAGAAATGGGTATGCCCACGCTACCACATTACAGATGAAGATGGTACATGGGTAAAGGTAAGTGAGTTAGATAAGGTTATTAATTTAAAATAAATATGACGCTCTTTCAGAGAATTGTTTGGGGAATATTATTTTTGCTATGGTGTGTTATTGGAATTCCCCTCATAGTTATTTTGCTATTATTAACCTTGTTTTATGAAGTAAAAAAAAGAATAAAAAACTATTATAAATTTTTCACATATAACATTATGACAGCGGGAAAAAAATAATACTGAGGTAAGGTTGGAAATTATTAATTTAATCTAATTTTATGACAATAAAATCAACTTTGAAAAGGGATATCATTATATCAATAGTAAAGGGAAAAGAATTGGTTGGAGTTTATCTAAAAGAGAGACCAGACACATTACTTTTAGAATGTAGTCCAAAAAAGGCTGACAGGATTATCAATTTATGGAACACAAAAGAATAAATTATAAATTATTACAATTCTATGAAAACACAAAACTATTGCATGATGTTGTGTGGTTCCCACAAAAAATGGCACGCTCATAAGATTATATGGAAATCAGAGCTACGGGGGTTGAAAGTACGTTATTATCCCCTCTTTTTATGCGGTATTGGTCAACGAGGATTATTAGCAAACTATAACAATGGGAATAGTAATTATAAATTAAATCTATTATGAAAAAAATATTAGAAAATTTAGCACTGATACACTTGATTGAGTTTGGAAAGGCTCACAACGTAGACATTAGCGGGACACATCTAGCTAAAAATGGTAGGGGCTTTAAATATAGTTTATGTAAAAATGATAGTGGATTAGCTTTGATAACAATTTCATTTAATAAAAGTAGCATACCAACGTACTCAATCAATCCTAAATTACAAGTTACATTGAACCCATGAACATAAAAGAACTACGGAGACAACTGAAGTGGTATCGCGGAATGACTGTCGTTCGGGTACTGGATATGTGGAAAATTATTAATTCTTAATTTTTCTATGAAAGCTGACGAAAGGAGGACTGGAAAGAAATATGATAGAAGAATCAAATTGACAGATGGTGATCGAGAAGAAATCCGCAGATTGTATCGGGAACACGGAGATCGAGTATTGAAAGGTAATGTGGGCAATAGTTATTCGACGCGAGGACTTGCGAAACTGTTTGGTGTTAGTCGTCGGCTTATTGTGTTTGTTTTACATCCAGAGCGGGAAAAGAAGCTAAGAGATCAAGTAAAAAAGGAAAAACGATGGAATAAATACTATACGACTGAAAAAAACCGAGAATATATGAGAACTCATAGAGAATATCTCAGACAACTGGCTTTTGACAAGAAAATATAGTAAAAGTTATTATTAAAAATTTTAAATTTCTATTATGGAAGATCGACAACGTTTCAGAAGTAAATTTATTCATTTACGAGCTGAAAATAACGATACTCTATGTAGTATTTTGGACTTATGGGATGATTCTTTGACGAAAGACAAAGAGAAGGTTAATTGTGTTGCGTGTAAGAGGTTGTTAAAAATCTCTGGTGAATAAAATTATAAATTTAATACTTTTTTATGGAAGATGTAAATGACGAAAATAAAATGGAAGATGAAACTGATGAAGAAATACCCGTGGATGATGATTTGAGAGACGGTATTGAAGAAATGAAAAATCAAGAACTGATTGATTTGCTTACTTATGGAGGCGATCTTTCTGTTCCAGATGATGATGGACTTGACGAAGATTGACAACTATGGTAGTCTATAAAAAGTCAGTCAAAAAAACAAATGAACACTAACGAACAAAATTAAAATTTATTGACGGGATTGTCCTGTTGAACCATTATACATATGCTGGGTAAAATAACATTGGTATTTTTTCTCACAATCAGCGGATGGGTAAGTCTGTTTATTATTTGGACTCTTACTCTTATGATTTTAGCAATCACAACAGCTATATGATAGATAATAAAAAAGAAATTGAAAAACTAATAAAACAACTATTGGAAAAAACTGACACACTTTTGGTAGTTTCCGTAACCACAGATGAAGATCAGAGACACAATATGGTTGCAGCAATGAGAGGAACGCCAGCGGAGATTGTGAATGGGATTTTAAACTTTGGAGATCAAAGCCCCGACGGAAAACTAATGTTAGATTTACTCACGTCGATTATTGCTTCAAATAAAATCAAAGAGATTGCAGATGAGGCTATAAAGGATCAAATTATAAATAAAGAACTAAAAGACAGGAGCATTAATTAATAATATGACAACACATTATTTTACTTTTGGACAAATACATACTCATTCTTTTAATGGCAAGACGCTTGATAAAGACTTTGTTGTTGAAATACAGCAAGAAAGAGAAGGGCAAGCGCGCAAAAGAATGTTTGAATTGTTCGGACAAAAGTGGGCTTCTGAATATGACAAGAAGCCTGATATGGAGTATTTTCCAAAAGGAATTATAAAAATTCAATAACGAAATGAAAGACAAGCAACTACCACAATGCATCATATGTGACATAGATTCGACCATAGCACTCATGAATGGTCGAGACCCCTATGATCATGCATCTTGTAACGAGGATCTCGTTAATGAGCCAATTAAGGGCATTGTAGAACGTGTTATGCATGATGAGGCATATGAGATGGTTTTCTTTATAACTGGGAGATCTAATAAATATGCAAAGAAAACAATGCAATGGCTTTTAGAGTATGGACTTATGTCACCAAAAACCGCACTTTGTATGAGGGATAATCGTGATAAAAGAGAAGATACCATTATTAAGCGAGAACTTTATGAGAAATATGTAAAGGGGAAATATAATGTTGATTTTATTCTTGAAGATCGTACTAGAGTTGTTACTATGTGGAGAAAGTTAGGACTTACCTGTTTGCAAGTTTTAGACGGGAATTATTAATTATTTAAAACTTAAATAATGAAAAATAATAAAGACGATTTTAAAGTGAATAGTATAATTGAGTGTTTATTAGAAATACCAATATTTATACTTGCCTGTTTTGTTGGGGGGTTGGCTTTTCTATTTTCCATTATTAATTATTTATTGCGCAAATGAGAATTTTATTTTTTATATTAGATGCTATTTTGATAGCGACATTTATAAGTCTTTTCTATCTTGTTTATATGATAGGAAAAAAACAAGCAAGTAAGGAGGTGAAAAAAAATGTACGAAGAAGACAAAACAAAAGCTAAATTAATTGTTACAGCCGCTATCGTTGGCGTATTACTGATAATTCTTGCCTTTACGTTTCCATTTGTCATCATTGACGCAGGAAAGCGTGGAGTAGTCATGAACTACGGGAAGGTTCAAGATGAGGTGCTTGATGAAGGAATACACTGGAGAACTCCGTTTGTTCAATCTGTGAAAAGGATTGATGTTCGAGTTCAAAAACAAGACGTAAAAGCGGAGGCTGCATCGGGCGACCTTCAAGATGTTGTAATGGATGTTACGGTCAACTATCATATTGATCCTAAAAAAGTCAATCTGGTATATCAGAAGATTGGAGATAATAAAGAGGTATTTGAGCGAATCGTTGTACCCAACACCAATGAGGTGGTAAAGGCGGCAACCGCACAATACACCGCAGAAAATATCATCAAACAACGACAGGCTCTAAAAGATTTGATTGATAAAGCTCTTATTTCTCGACTTTCTGATTATGGCATCATTCTAGATGACGTATCACTCACAAACATTGACTTCTCAAAAGAGTTCAATGCTGCAATTGAGGCAAAGCAAGTTGCAGAACAGAGAGTTCAGGAAGCTCAGTTTATCGCAGATCGAGCAGAAAAAGACGCCGAGGCGGCAATCAACAAAGCCAAAGGAGAAGCAGAGGCACAGCGTGTACAACAGCAATCTCTCACACCGCTTATTATTCAGAAAATGTGGATTGAGGCTTGGAACGGAGAAATGCCAAGGGTTGTAACGGATGGTGGACTTATTATGCAGATACCACAATAATATCTTGCTCCTTGCCCCTTAAGGGGTAGGGATAAGGAAATTATTAATTTCAAAAAAATAAGTGGATTTGATTATTATTGATAACTATGTTATAATGTATTTTGAATTAGTAAACACAATTATTCAGATTGTAGTACCAGAGTATTATATTATAAATTCTTTAGAAAAAAACAACCATGACCACACAAACTAAACCACAATGGGAGATTGAATTTGATTCAATTATGGGTAGCTTTCCAGTAAAAGACTTACCCAAGTATCACAAGATCAAAGCCTTCATCCACAAACAGAGGGAAGATGCAGTAAAAGAAGTATTTAATAAAAATGGACTTAATTTTCTATTATGCAGTGACGGAACGATAAATGGAAGCATGATCAAAGTTATAAAAAATAATCTATGAACTATTCCCCTTTCTCGATAAACAAACTCAAATTACAACACGAACTAAGGGAAAATGGAACGTACATGATAATGGGGTTACTGACGATGGTTATTATATTGGATTTATTCATTATCCATTTATTATTTAAATTTATATGAACATTTACCACGTATCATTTGATATTCAATCAAGAGAAGCTAAAAGTGTTAAGGGTCCTGTTCGTGTCCACGAGTGGATAGAGGGAGAGTACGCAGACATAGCACCACGATTGGGCGATATTCTCTATAAATACAAAAATTACGATACGTTCAATCAGCATGTATATTATAAGGATGAGTCGTTACCAGAATTTGATGGATATGAGCAAAAATAAAATACATATCAAACCTATTAGTGTACAACGCAAGAGAACTAAGGGTTGGAGAGTGCCACCAAATACTATTTATGTTGGTCGTGGCACAAAATTCGGCAACGTATTCAAAATAGGGTGCAAAACTCTGAATGGCACCATCATCAAAGACCGAAAGATGGCAGTTGAATTTTATAAAAAAGATATAAAGCGATACGCGAAGGATCTCTTTTATAATACAGTTAAGAACGAATTAAAAGGAAAAAATTTGATGTGCTGGTGCCCATTGAGCGAACCATGTCATGCTGATATTTTATTGAAAATTGCAAATAGCTAAAGAAAAATGAAAACACCACTATTAAAAGAAATCTGTATTTGTGCGGCAATGAAAATGCCAGACGGCTACATAATACGAGGGCATCGTCATGGTGATTGTTTCCACACAGCAAGTGCAATTCCTAGGTATGTAGATATGTCCTTTGAAGGTGTATCTCAAGGCTTCGTTACTTCCAAAAATAGATTTGTAAGTCGTGAGGAAGGAAGAAAACTGCAAGATGCAGCGGGAATAAAAAGCGCAGATCCTGAAGGATATCGAGGTCAAACATTATTTAGTGAGGATTTATATTAACTATGAAAACTTTATACAGATACGTAATAGAGTACAGAAGTGAAGACAACGAGACTGATATTCGTTTGACAGAACTTCCAGTTTTTAGAGAAACAGAATTTACTTATTTTGTTGGACATCCCCACCAGACCTCTGAGGTTTTTGGTATAAAGTTGAAAAGAGTTAGAAAAGATGCTATGAATACCTATGCCTATGACACTAAGGAAAAGGCAAAAGACCACTTTATATGCAGAACAGAAGCCCGAATTAGATGGTATAAGTTTTGGATAGAAGAATGCAAAACGGCACTAGAAATTATAAAAAAAGTGTGAAAACAACTGAAAATAAATTAAAACCATATAAGAAGATAAATTATTTGAATAATAGTTTTATCGAATATGACGAGAGTAAGGCTGTGCATGTCGATTATGGTCCAGCTCAAATAAATGTCAAGATAAACCATGATAAGAATACACGAACTGGAGTTACCCTTACTGAAAATGGAGAGGTGACGGCAGTCTTGGTTGGAATTATAGAAGCTCTTATTGAAGGGAAAACTATTGTAGTTAATGATTGCCACGGTGCGCTTGATAAAAAGGATTTGAAGATGCTTGCTAAACGGGCGGGTATTACTCTTTTACAAGTTGGGAGACGTGACTTATGGGCAACCTAACCACAAGAGACGTAATCTATACTGGACTAGCACTCACAGCATTCGCAATGGGCAGTATAGCTGAAATGAATGTACAAAGACTTGAGGGGCAGATTGCAGGGCTCGAGCAAACGGTAGCAGATCAGAGAATCGAACTGACCGCACAGGACATGGGAAATTTGAAGTTGGATAATGAGGTGAGAGAACAAATAGGCATGGAAGTTATAAATTTTGGGATCGCAGGATATTCTTGCGAAAGAAGATAAATATGAAAAAAATAGATATTATCAAATCAGATTTAGAAGATGTTGAAAAAGAAATAAAGTCTTGTAGTGACGAATTGAGGTTTGTTAGCAATAAGAGAAGGGAATTGCTATCTAATCATAAAAGATTAATGCATAAATGGTATCGACTACAAGAAGATTTGGCAGACGCTAAAAATTCAGAGGAACAATCATGACCACACAAACACTAACACCAGTAAAATTCCATGTGTTATATAACCCTGCTATTGTTGAAAAAATAGGAGATCTTATGAACAAATTTGATCTAGGCATAGATTCTATTGAATATCCTATATTTGAATGTGTATCGTATAAAACCACTACGAAGGTGAATACTGCATATATTAAAAAAATGAAGAAAGCAGTACAAAAAGCCTATGAGTCAGGGGGTTGTAAAATTATTGAAATAGCATATGTCAAATAAAGTACCACAACAACAGAATAAGGAAATTGTTAATCCAAAATTGACACCAGTGGTGAAGGAACAGTTGAAGGAGTTTTATGAAAGTGATATTTGCTGGACTCAAGAGATAACCAAAGACAGGATATTGCATACCAACAGAGATGTAACACCAGAGGTCGTACAACACCTAATATCCTCCATGCTCGCTGTCCTGAATGAATCAAATAAAATACATAAAAAATATTGGTTTTATTGTGATGAATGGCATGACGCGGATTGTAGCTTTATACAACACGACATAGGTATCTGTAACTGCAACCTAGAAAAGAACGGAAAGATTATCAATTCCCTAAAGGAGGACAAATAAATATGAAAAAACCAGATGAGTTTGAGGATATAAGTAAAATAGAAATTATTACAAACGAAGACGGAGATGTTTATGGGGCGGTTTTGCCTCATAAAAAATTAACGAAGATTGGAGCCTTAAGAGCAATAAATAAAGAGCTAAAAAATTGGGGAATTGAGGAAGATGTAAAAATAACTCTTGATAATTTACAAGTTTGCCGATTTTGGCAGACAACGGGTGGAGAACACGATGGCTGGATGTGGTGGGAAAAACCCGATAAGATTGTAGATGGATTTGACACTATAAAAGATTTAGGAGTTGGTTGGATTTATCATTGGAATTAAACAACTATTGGGATATCACCAATTCCCATCAAGATATGAAAACAAGAATAATAAGCATCATCACATCTCATGATACCCTCGTCCGCAATAAGGTTAATGACCTCCAAAGACAGGGGTATGAAGTAACAGACATCAAGAGAATAAGTAAAATGTATTTACTATTTTTCGGTCAAGATGTGACTGATATTACGTACCAAAAACAGGGAAGTCACATGATGGAAAGGATGAGTACATTTGACGTACCAAATGTAAAGATCAAGCAGAAAAAGGTTTGGGAGTGTATGAGGTGTCATAAGAATAAATTTAAGCCATGGATATGTTATTGCACAGATTTGAACTTTAATAATTCGCACATGGAGAGGTGCTTGCTCATAAATAAACGTGGTCGATGGAGCGTACCATATCAATAAACGAACCCTTGAGGAATAACTCTCCAGTTGTGAGTTGTACATTAAAAATCAGGAGTAGTGTGGATGGGTGGCGAAAAAGGAGACGCTAATAACCGTAGTTTATAGTGGGAGTGAGGAAGCTAGTTCTCCTGTGTCCCTCAATCGGTTGTAAAACTCAAATTCATACAAGGTGCAAGTCCTTGTCCCATCCACTTTATTTCTGATAAATGGTAAGAATTAGTAATTTATTTATATATATGCTACAAACATGGTCAACCGTCACCTGCAAGTTTTGCATGGGAACTGGAATACAAACCAATAAAGAAGGATTAAAAGTTAAATGTCCTGAATGTAGAGGAACTGGTCAAAGAAATGTGTCCAATATGGATAACCTTCCACCAGGAGTTTATTGTAAAGCATGAACCAAACAAACACCATGTTGTCGGCATCGGCAAATAGGTATAATTATTAATTATTTATATATATGAATGATCATGCAAAGGAAGAATTGAAACGAGCGGGATTATTTGATAAAGATAGTGATTATGGTGGTGCTTTGGGAGACGCAGTAATGGAACTTATGGACGTTTTTAGAAAGCAGGGGCATAGTGGTTCGAGTGCTAGTATGACTATTGATCTTTTTTCACGACTTGCAAAACAACAAGCCTTAACACCAATTACGAACGATCCAAAAGAATGGAATGATATGTCAAAGTATGAAGATAATCCAATGTGGCAAAACGAAAGAGATTCGAGATATTTTTCTAAAGATGGTGGTAAGACGTGGTGGAATGTTGGTGATAAAAAATAACACGAACCAACGTAGTAATGTTTTTATCTTTTATATATTCTAAATTGAACCGTGGTTGATTATTATTGATAACTATGATATAATATATACATGAAAACAATTACAATCTCCGATGAACAATATGAAAAGTTAGAAAAAATAGTAGAAGAAATGAAGACGCAAAATAATCGCGCCACGCAATACCCCCTGTTTGTTGTACAGGAAGATCAAAAAGTATATGGCTCTTCTGAATGGTGTAACGAAACTGAAAGAAAAGAAGAAAGTGACGGGGAATTGTGCGAATCGTGTAAAAAGCTTGAAGAGGAAAATGGTGAAATTCCAGAATATTGCGATGATTGTGATTCAGAATGTTTTGTTTCGTTTAATTGGGAAGATGTATTTGATTTACAAGCAGGTGTTTTTTTTACTGCAAAAGAATGTGATGAACATATTCGAAGGAATAACTATCACTATACAAATCCACGAAGTTATGGAATAGGAGCATGGAGAAATCCAGAAATGCAATTTATCTTTAAAATACTTTTCGAAATTACAAAAAAAGAAATACCAAGTCATTATAAATAAAATCATATGGACACGGACACAGCAATATTAATTATATTTAGAGAAAAAAGTAACATAGTTGAAAGTATCGAGGTTTCTTCCGACCGCAAAGGAGTGGCTGAAAAATTTCAAAAGCATATTGGGCGCGCAATTTTGTCAAATTATAGTCTTGGAGATGTTTTTGAGTTAGAAGAAAAATAATATGAAAATACCCAAGTGCCCGAAAACAATTTGAAAGTCAACAACTCTAAAATTAAATTAAGTACAATTAAATATGGAATTATTTAAACCAATGAGAGTACAAGATGGTCACGCTCATGCAGTCCCCAGATATTGTGAAACTGGTGTAAAAGACTACTTAAATTTAACTCGTAATATTATTGAAACAAAATTCAATAATTACCAATCGTTGAACGTCCATCTTCCTTTTGAGGTACAACATCCATCGGTATATACAAATCTAGATCGCGGAATACAATTTATTCGTTATGGAGAAGGTGTTAAAAACTTATTAGATATTGCGCTCTACTGGGAAAACTCACCAAAGGTAAACTTTGGAACGTGGGATTTGCGCCTTGATCAAACAGACTGGACTTATGTACCAAGAGATATAGATTTATGTCTTGATACAGGACACTTAATACTTGGGGCAAGGTGTGAAGAAGAGGCTCAATGGAGAATACGGAAAATACTTGAGGAAAGGGGAGATCAAATAAAACACTTACACTTACATGAAAACGATATGATACACGACAATCACGATCCAATAGGGCAGATTGTTACAACAGACTTATTTCATGAGCTTATTACAAATCGTTCGTATATCTTTGAAAAAGGTATACCCGACTCAGAAGCTATTAAAAATTAATTATGGAAAAACTTATGCCAGCACAAGATACAAGAGTCTACCGAGAGCGCCTATCGATTATTCCACAAGAGAAGCGTGGAAAATTACGTCATAAATTAGTTCCTTGGATTTATACCAATGATGAGGGGTTTGGAAATCAGATGCCCTTCCTTATTGATTCAGTTAGAGCTCAAAAGAAAACAGGAAATATGAGAGCGGCAGTCCTTTCAGGTGTGGGTTCGCTTTTTAATATTGCACCATACGCTGATGTTGATTTCTTTGTGTCTGTTGACCGTAATAGTTTTGTATTAGATTGTGTACAAGAAATGGTACATATGGTAAAAGAGGCTAGTACACCTGAAGAATGTATACGGTCATCTTTTCTTACCTCATTCTTTGATCGAATGAGAGAAGAAGGAATTGAAACAAAGGATTATTATAATATTGAAAGAGCATCTTTTGGGGATTGGCACTTTCTAGCTTCGCAAGAGAACTTTGATAGAACAAGAAATTCATTACTTAAAACTCCCGTAATGACTTCACAGGGGAACTTTACATCACCTGAATATGTATCAGAGTTAGGAAATGCCCTACAGGGGTTGGATGTGTCTTATGCATCATTTACTGATCTTGGAGAGTGGTATAAAGAATTTTTAGACCTAGTGCCAGCATTGCCATTTTCAAAAGATTCTACTATAGTATGGGCAACCAATAGATCGGGGGATGGCAACCCATCAGTGCAATTGTCAACAGGGATTGATGATTACCTGTCAACTTCAAGAAAAATAAATGAAACATTAGAAGTTGACTACTTCAAAGCTCATGTCTAACGAAATTGTCGGTGGTACAGTAAATGACATACGAATAGATTATATTAATGGAGTGGTATCAAAGACGTTTCGTATGGGAAATGGAATGTCACAAGATACCCTTGTAAGACGAGAGGCAGAAAAAACAGCATTTAGGAAGTTGGGATTTGCCCCAAATTTACTTGGTGAAGACACTGAAAATATATACATGAGTTATATTGATGGAGAGAAAGAGCTTGATACTGCTGTTAGGGGCTACCCCCTACCAGTGCAACAAAAAATATTTAGGATATCTGGTAACTTTCTAGCAGACATACATAATAAAGAGCATCATAAAGTGCCTGTAGATTATCACGCTCAACATATGGAAAGGGTGTATGACCTACTGGAGAGAACACAACATAGACTCCCTGCTCATGGACTTGATCCGTTGGCCGTATGTGATTTTCTTCAAAGAAGTTATAATCTACAAGAAATTGACCGAGCTGGGTTTAGATTTGTTCATGGTGATTATTGGTTGAATAATTTAATAGGACAACGTGTGAATGGAAGTTATCGTCTAAATGGAATTATAGATTGGGAGCTTGCTGGAGTTAATACTCCGTATGAAGATTTTGCTGTTGTAAAAATGTCTATTGAAGATGCTCATCAAGATTCTAGTAAACCATTTTGGAAGGGTTACGAAATAGAGCCAGATAGATTGCTTCAAGTACATTATGCTACGGTAAAAACTCTTGATTGGATAAGCGGAGAAGACCCAAGTGATACATTAAGGACTCCGTTCTATCAGAGTAAGTTTGACATGATAAGGGAGAATTTATAAAATGATAAAAAATCGAAAAGAAATAAAATTTAAGTGTGCTTGTAAGTGCGGAGTACAACTTATGGTCAATGATTTTGATGATGGACAATTTGAAATAAATGTCCGTCCTGACGGAAGACACAAGTGGATAGGGGCAGTGCTTGAAGAAGAAGATGTTAAAAAAATAATTGAATATTTTAATTATAAGAGATAATATATTTTCACTAAACAGTGAAAATCCATCTACGGTGAAAAAGAGCTTGACAAAATATAGATTATCTATATATAAATAATATATATGAAAATAAAATCGCCTAATAAGTTGATTGCAATTGGAATTATTTTTTTTGTAATATTCGTGGTAATTTTGGGATTTTTTCTTAGCTCTTTGGTTGTTTTGTGGACATGGAACTTTCTTATGCCAGACCTTTTTAATCTTCCAAAAATAAGCCTATTACAGTCTTTTGTAATGATTATATTATCTAGTCTTCTTTTTAAAAGCTTCAGCTACTCTAAAAAATAATGGCAAAACAGATACTAAAGGGGAAAGAACTTAAAAATAAACTTCTTTCAGGCATACAACAACTTGCCGAAACTGTTTCTATCACACTGGGCCCGAAAGGAAGAAATGTTGGACTTGATATGAAATTTGTAGAGCCGATTATTCTTCATGATGGAGTTTCTGTTGCCAGACAGATAGAGCTTCCTGATCCTTTTGAAAACTTCGCAGCAAAACTTATTCAACAAACTTCCTCAAAAACAGCAGACAAAGCTGGAGACGGAACAACCACCTCTACTCTTCTTGCGTGGAAAATTATTGAAAATGGATTTAGAGAAATAGAGGAAAACAACATGAATCCAATGACAATGAAAAAAGGGATTACTCTCGCGACAAATGAAATAGTGGAACACTTAAAGAAGATGACACAAGAAATCAAAACTCCAAAAGAAATCACTCAAATTGCTACCGTTTCTTCTGCAAATGAAGAATTGGGGAAAATAATTGGAGAAGCTGTTGCCCGTGTCGGAAAAGACGGAACGGTAACTGTTGAAGAAAGTGCAAAAATGGACACCGTTGTTGAATATAAGGAGGGAATGGAGATAGATAAAGGATACATTTCTCCATATTTTTGTACAAATGCTGAAAAAATGGAATCTGAAATTAAAAATCCTCGTATCATTTTAACTGATATGGAAATTACCTCTCCAACAGATATGGGAGCCGTTTTAGAAACCCTAGTAAAAGAACTGAAACGCGAAGACATTGTTATTATTGCAACTCATGTAGACGGAGGAGCGCTAGAAACTCTCATTTTGAACAAGAACAGAGGATCGATTAAACCGCTTGCTGTATTTGCCCCCTCATTTGGACTGAAAAGAAGAGATGTTTTGGAGGATATTGCTGTTCTAACTGGAGCAACGGTCATTACAAGAGAAATGGGTATAAAAATAGATGAAATAAAGGCAGAACACTTTGGTCAAGCGGATTTAATACTTGCAGATGCAGAAAAAACTAAAATTATTGGAGGATATGGAAAGCCTGAGAAAATTGAGGAACGAGTAAAGCTCTTAAGACAACAAATAAAAGATGAAGAATCTGATTTTGCAAGAGAAAAATTACAAGAAAGACTTGCAAGACTTGTGAGTGGGGCTGCAATTATCAAGGTTGGTGCAACAACTGAAATCGAACTTTCTGATAAAAGAGAGCGCGTAATAGATGCTGTTGAGGCTACTAAATCTGCACTAGAAGAGGGAATAGTCCCTGGCGGTGGAATTATTTACTATCAACTCTATAAAAAGATTAAAGATCTCTCCCATTCAAATAAAGATCAACAAGCTGGAATCGACATTGTTCGAAATGCACTCTTAGAACCTCTTAAAAAAATTCTCGATAATGCTGGAGAAGATTCTACCGAAATAATAAAACAAATTGAAAACAATAAAGAAAGTAATTTTGGATATGATGTAGAAACTGAAGTTTTTGGGAATATGTTTGAACTAGGAATTATTGATCCTACTAAGGTTGTGAGAAATGCAATTCAAAATTCTGCATCTGTTTCTGCGCAAATATTGACAATGGAAGCAACGGTGTGTGTGATACCCGACGAAACACCCCCTACGTTGGCACCAAAGGCATAAAATCTTCGATTCTAGGCACCTCTGGGGTAAAAGTGGTATGGTATATCCTCCACGTAATTACAATCGATTTAAACGGCAATTTTGAGCCCCTCCGAGGCTTTGCTCCCCGCGCCGCGATTTTACAAAAATCTTGCTCTACTGAATGAGCTAGAAGGGCTGGTTCCGAGGCTAGGAGTCGAACCTAGTCGAGGAGATTATGAGCCTCCCGTGCGCCGTACACTACCCTGGAAATGTAACTCTACAAAGAATCGAACTTTGTCCTAGCGCTTATGAAACGCTCGTTCTGACCATTGAACTATAGAGCTTGGCTCTGGAAATTGGACTCGAACCAATGACGGTCTTTTATGACAACGGATTAACAGTCCGTTCCCTGCTACCAACTCGGGTATTCCAGAATTCTCGATTTGCTTTATTTTTTTTTACAAATTTATTGTAACAATTTCTTGAACAAAATATTGTTCCTGATTTGTTTTTATTTTTAATAGATGGAACTCTATGAAATTGTTTCGTACACATTGTGCACGTATAATTCAACTCTTTTCCACCAGCGCCAAGTGGAAATATCTGTGTGTATTTTTTGTAACAACCTCGGCAGCAAAATATTGTTCCTGATTTATTTCTATTACTTATAGATAATTTTTTATGAAATTTTTTTTTGCACTGACTACATATTTGATTAGGTTTCGCTTTATTTAATTCAGAATGTAATAAGTTATGTTCTTTTTTAGTCAATATTTCTAAATTTTCTAATCTGTCGTCCAACTTGTCGCCATTTCTATGGTGTACGTGTTCCCACGGCTTTAATAATCTACCTAGGAATTCCTCCATCAATAACCTATATTGAAGGACATACCTATTTGCAATATATTTTTTGCCCCCATATCCTTCAGGGGCTGTAACGAGCCATCTTCCGTCACTGCTTAAAACTTTACTCATAACCTAATGGTAACACAACCTGTTAAGATTTGCCAATCTATAAAAAAACCCGCCTATTAGCGGGTGTTTTATGCAAAATACACCCGTTACTACATGGTATTTGTCATCGTATTGGTAATCGTATGTATTTTTTGCATAAATTTACTCTACAACATTTGTTCCGCTTTGTCAACTATTGCTGGTTGTAAGAAATATTTCTCTTCAGGAAGCTTTAAAGCTATAAGATTGCCATCATTATGATACATGGCGTCAATACCTATTTTATTTTCCATAATAAAAGGATACCCGCGCTCATTTGTCGTCTTCATTGTATTTGGATCAGTTCCTAGATAGCTTCGATATGGATAAACTGTGTGGCCAAAAATTATCTTCTTACCCCAATCCTTTACACTTTGTAAAAACTCATCTCGGATCCAAATTGAAGACTGTTTCATATCTAGATCATTATTGTCTATCGCTTCTTTAAACTCTTTTAGGCTTGTATGATTTGGAATACCAGCGTGTACAAAAAAATATTTGTCTATTTCATAGTAAAACGGTCTTTCAATTAACCAATCAAAATGCTCTGGTGGAATATGGTCTTTTGGATTACTTACCGCCCGTTCATAACGAGATAATGTTTTCGGGTAATAACTTTCGCACGTCTGTTTTCCTCCCTGCTGATACCACAAATCATATGATCCATAGACTTTTCCATTGAATATAAGGGCGTCAAGCATTAATTGTTCATGGTTTCCTGTGAGAATAACTGTTTGGGGATATTTCTTTTCGTAGTCCATCAACCAGTCTATTACTTGTTTTGTTTGCGGGCCACCATCAACAATATCTCCTAAAAATATAAGAGTATCTTTTTCAGGATCTAATCCATCATTGAGTAGTTGGTCATATAAAAGAAGAAATTGGTCAAAGTGACCGTGTAAGTCGCCAATCACGTATGTTTTGGTCATTTTTTTAGTCATTTTTACTTATAAAAGTTATTTATATCAGATTTTTCAATTTCTGCTTCATAAATTTCTATTACTCGCCATATACGTTTTGGATCGTCAGAATCGG
>Ga0210043_1001189_pt1 | contig 23478 bp, 26 predicted proteins | sample CryGeymet201501t_FD_183990 | JGI IMG/M metagenome (GOLD analysis project Ga0210043, IMG submission 183990) | Groundwater microbial communities from Crystal Geyser aquifers in Utah, USA - Crystal Geyser metaG 2015-01t (SPAdes) (version 2) | ecosystem: Environmental > Aquatic > Deep subsurface >... | reverse complement strand
TTAGTTGGAGGACTAAATGACAGACAAAAAAATCATAGGTGATTCTCATTACCTATTTAACTATCACGATACTGAGGCTCGAGACGAGCTACAGTATATTACATCCGTAGAAAATTCATTAAAAATGGAAGGAGAATACTAATGAAAATTAAAGTTTTTCATACCAAAAATTATGGTCGCGTAGATTGTTATGTAGTAGAAACTGAACAGGCTGAGGCTATCAGAACTATTACAGGGGCAAAAACTTTAACAGATCAAGCTAAAAAAGGGTTTGAAATGCTAGGGTTTGAATTTGTAGAAACTTTACAAGAAAGGACATATTAAAATGCCAATCAAACAAATAAATCATATCACTAAACAAGCGTATCAAGGGAGTAACTGGGGAGAACTTGAACGAGTGCAGCAAGGGCTAGGATATAAGAGTAATGAGTGGTTAACATTTGTACAAGCTAGAACAAATGGTTTACAAGTTAAAAAGGGGAGTAAAGGGACACATTTATTCAGAATCATTGAGTATATTGATAAAAACAGCAAGGGTAAGGATGATGTATTTCACGGTAAAAAAAGTTTTACTGTATTTAACATGGATCAGGTTGAGGAGGTGGAAACAAATGTTTAATGGTTTAGATCTATTTATCGTATTTGGTTTAATTGTATTAATGGTTAATTGGGGGGATTAAAATAGTTTTATGGATAAAATCAAGGAATATTTTGCTAAAATAGGGCGCAAAGGTGGACTAAAATCTCGACGTGTTTTAACATCTGAACAAGCTAAGAAAATGGTTGAAATTCGCATAGCTAAGGCAAAAAATAAGAAAATAAATTAACATTCTCTAACCTCTTTTGTTAAAACTTTATAGCCTTATAGTAAAAGAGGGTGGGGAGTCTATCTATTTTACAATATTAAATACAAGGTGTTATACTTTGTATTATGCAATTTAACCCTACAGATAAGTCAATAAGTTTAATAGGCGATATTGATTTCTTATTGTTTGGGGATAGCACAACACTCAACACGGCTTACGCCTTAGTAGATCGAGTCAGAAACGTAAACATTGAGTGGGATGAGGCGCTCACAATACTATACAGGGCAGATCCGAACTATAAATGGGATGATGTATCAAATACAGATTTTCCAATCGCAACAATAACATTAACCTCCGGGCTTGATCATTATACAATGCTTGATAGCGCTCAGGTGATTCACAGGGTGCGCGCTAAGGACTTAAATGGGTCTTGGGTGACTCTGGATCCAGTTTTGAGGCGTGAACTCTCAGACAGCGAATTAGAGGCTACTGGGACCCCGAAAAAATACTACAAATCAGATGGTGCAATATTTCCTGTTCCAATACCTAACTATGGTTATTCTGCGGGGTTTGAGTTAGAATTTCAGAGAGGTGGGAATCATTTTGTTACAGGAGACACAACGAAAGAGGCAGGATTTAATTCACAATTTCATCAGTTCTTATCAGTTGGCGCTGCACTAAGGTACGCGTTAGCAAATGGAATGGATGAGAAAATCAAGCTACTACAACAACAAAAAACGGCTATCGCCGACGCTATGCGTGAACATTACGAGATGCGATCACCAGACGAACATCCGAAGTTAAAATTAAAAAGAGTATCCCGGGGAACTGGGTTATAAAATAACTTTATGATAGAAAACACGAATAGCGAGCTGTTTAAACGAATAGAGGCGGAAATAAAGAACTATGTAAGTGGTTCTGTTGAAGTATCTGAGGGTGTACAGTTCAGTCAACATAAAACTATCAGGAGAATATACAAATTCAGGAGCAGGGATTTAGACGGAACCAAACTAAATTCAGATCTATCATACAACTACTATTTTGATGTTATAAGCCCGCGTGCTGACTCGGAGATAAAAAATCTTAGATTCGATACAAAACATATACTACTATTTTCACAAAACCCAATGAAAGACTTTGCAGCTGTGTTCGTCGCTAACGCGTCACTTAAAAGCTGGATGGCTGAGAACGGAGAGGATGATAAATTAAAGGCATCAGTTGAGGAGTTTGTTGCTAATGGTAATATAGGATTTAAACGTGTAACAGGAGGCTATGAGACAATCGATCCACTTAACACAATAATTACTAACCAAATGGCTGAGACTGTAGATGATACAGATATTATTGAGCGTCACGAGATGAGTGCATCACAAATATTGGGGATGTCTGAGTGGGATCAGGAAGAAATAGAAGATGTTATTAAGGAAGAGAAAAATAAGAGCTTTAAATCAACAACAGAAACAACTCCAACACCGGCTACCGCGCCAAAGTATGAAATATATGAGTTTACTGGTGAGGTATCAGATAAGGAGTTTAACCAAGCTAAGGGGAAAGAGGATGGTGACGAAAACAAGTACTTTTTAGCTAAGATTATTGTTGCTGGGTTACGAGAGGGTGGGTCAAGTCGTAGGTATGTTTTATTTGCCGATAAGATTAAGGGGGATATGTCAGATCATTACATATATGCACATCGTGGGAGATATGAACGTAGATTCTGGCGTGTTGGAATGTATGAATTATTGTTCGATCATCAGATCAGAGCCAATGAGATAGCTAATCAACTAGCCACTGGGTTGGAGTGGGCGTCAAAGGTAGTGTTTAAATCATCAAATAGCAGGGTTATGCAGAATATTAGGGCAGACCTTGACAATGGCGATGTAATCATTACAGATAATCTGGACCAATTACATGTACGTATGCAGGGTATGGACCAACTAATAGCAGACTGGAACAGGCTAATGGAGGACGCAGACCGTGTTTCTAACTCATTTGAGATCATAAGGGGTGAAAATTTGCCTAGCGGCACACCTTTTAGGTTGGGCGCATTAATGGATCAGAACGCTGGAATGTTATTTGTGTTACTCAGACAAAAACTAGCATTGCCATATAAACGAGTATTCAAGCAGTGGGTATTGCCTAGCCTATTAAAAGATATGAAAGGGAAAGAGGTATTTAACCTAGTGGGTGAAACTGAGGTGCTAGATCAACTCAGGGATATAATGGTAAATAAATGGTATGTGGATAATTTGGTGCAGATTGGGCCACACACAAAGGAAATAGCAGAGGCATTGAAAGCTGATAAGCTAGACAGTTTGCGCGAAGTAGATCCAATTATTGAAAATTCTAAAGAGTTATGGGATGGGGTACTGCCTCGAATCTTTGTCACAATAACCGGGGAGAACTCAGATATTGCTGATCAGGTAACTGATCTAATGACATTAATACCACTAGAAGTTGATCCAGTAAGACGTGCGTGGATGTTAGATTTGGTATACAAGATAAGAAACATACCAGTACCACCAAAGATAGAGGAACCGGTACAGACAGAGGCTAGCGCCGGTAATGGAACGCCAGCACCTGTAAAAAGTAGTAATACTAGCAGGCCTCAAACTCCTGCAATTCAATAATGGATATACAATTCAGAATAATATTTGAAGAGTTTAATAAAGGATATGCGCCACTATCACATTTAGATAGCAAAACTTTTATTGGAGATAAGGGTCAAGCATCTGAAATGAAAGCAGATGTAATCTCGAGACCATCATTTTTAACACAGTCACCGGCACTAGCCAATTTAACAAATGGAACAGAGGCGGGAGTGGTTGACCAACTTATTAGGTATATATTGGAACAACCAACAGACTCGGCTGAAACAGTTACATATGCATTAGGAACAAGTAAATTATTCAAACTCAGTGCGACTACCGTCAATACAGGTGGGACACCGTCGTGGCCACAAGCTGTAAGTGGTATGACATCTGGGGAATCAATCGCAAGATTAAATGCTAATATTTATGGGTTTTATAATAAGGCTTCGGGAGGGGATATTCTGAAAATGGTTTTATCTACAGAATCAATAACGGCAAATTGGGGCAGTGTAACTGATGTAGCACTAGAGAGCGCACCACATCCATCTGCAACAAAAGAGGATATTATGTTATTTGGTAATGGGCAATATGTTGGAACATATATAGAAGGTCTAGCGACATTAGATGTGCAAAAGTTAGATTTTGGTATAGGGGCAAAAGTGGTGGATGTGTTATTCCATGCTAATGCGTGGTGGATAGCAGTCAATCATGGCGAGCGCCGAAGTCAGATATATATGTACGATGGATCGGCACTATCAAACATACTTTCAGATGAGGCAGGGATAGGCGCACAGAGTATCGGGTTTTTATATGTTGTCAATGGTATCATATATGTAGCGTATAGTGATAGCACTAGCGGTGGTTATGTGCTAGGTTACTTATCAGGTAGAGTGCTAAAACCTATGCGATACTTCTCGGGGTCATTACCAGATTACAGGCAAAAAACATTATACAAGAACACAATAATTTTTATATCAAGCACAGATATTTGGAGTTTTGGCGCTTCGGTCAATCAACTGCCAGCACAAATAAGTAAGTTGGCTGACGCGGGTCACGCAACAGTAGGAGGTCTATCGGCACCATTTGGCACACCTCTGGTAGCGTCTACCGACGGATCAACTGGGTTCAGGATAGCTAAGTTTAGTGGTTACTCGCTCGACTCTAATTGGAAAAGCATACTAGTAGATTTAACATCTGATAAAAACATCGGGAAAGTTCATACAATAATTGTTTATACAAAGCCATTAGTAGGTAGTGCAAAGGCTACTGTACAACTTGAGGGTAACCAAGGCGCAACTGGATTTACTTCTACAGCTTTTGAGGTTGAGACAGCAGATAAAACTAGGCACGTTTTTACTAGTGTAGATCTGTTACCGGTTGAGGATATACGGGTGATTGTAAGTTTTGCAGATGGCGACGCAACAAATGATTGCCCGATTAGAAAGATAGTTTTATTAGGTAATTTTATTGAAAGATAATAATGGTAAAAATAAAAGATTTAACTCCAAAATTAAGCATACCAACACTTGAAGATGAGTTACAGTTTCCTGCGGACTTCCAAGAGGGGACAAATCAGTATATTGGAGGCCTAACGGCAGGATCAAGAGAATTGACACATGGAAAAATAAAAATACAGGGTGTTGATGAGCGTATGTTATTTGGTGATGTTGAGGATTACAGCACAGGAATTGGTGTTTATATTGGTAAAGATCCAAGTGATGGTTTGTACAAGTTCAGGGCTGGAGATCCAGCAGGGGTTATGCTTAGTTGGAATGGTTCTGCGGTTAATGTAGTTGGATTTTTGTCTGAGGGTGACGCGGCTAATGATATTAATACTAACGTTACAACTATTGACGGTGGGAAAATTACAGCAGCAACAATTACAGCAACACAACTGGTTACAACATCAGCACTTATAACAGCAGCAGCACAGATCCAAGATGCAGTAATCACTAGTGCAAAAATTGTGTCGCTAGACGCTACGAAAATTACATCACAGATAGTAAATGCTCAAATTGCAACAATTGAATGGGCGAAAATAACAAGTGTTTCAATTGATAACGCGGATATAACGGACCTATCGGCAAGTAAAATAAATACAGGAACTTTATCAGGTATTAGTATTTCGATTGGGTCGGGTAACTCAATATTTAAAGCAGATGGCAATGGTATTTATTTGGGTAACGCAACATTTGGTTCAGCACCATTTAGAGTTAATATGTCGGGTTCTGTTACAGCTTCATCCATAACTTTAACTAATGCAAGTGTTGGGAGTGGCTCAAGTTATACAGGTAATCAAATTGCAGAGGCTTATATAGGGAATTTAAATGCGAGTAAGATTACAGCAGGAACAATAAGTGCAGATAGGATAGGAGCAGGTACAATTGTATCAAGTAAATTAGCTACTGATATTACTGTTTCGGGAACATTAGTTTCCAATAAACTTAATATAGGTGGAAGTTCTGCACAACCATTTTATATTTGGGGGGCGTATATAACGACAGGGGGAACAATACATACAAATGATAGTAAATTGTATATGAATGGGTCTACCGACAAATTAGAGATGCACGACGATTTAACTATTGAGGGTGATACTTATATTGGGACAGGCTCAATGTCATTTGAAAATGGTAATGTTTTAACAATGTCAAGCAGTAAATCAGCAATAGTACCAACACATGATGGTTATAGAGCATTATACTGTGCAGAATCGCCAGAGGTGTGGTTCTTTGATTTTGTTGAATCTAAGGATAGAATGGATACATTATTTGAAGAAGTTACGGTAGGTGAGAAACATTTTATAAAAACAGAGGGTGGTCAATATTTAGTATTTGCAAAACGTAAGGGTCATGAACATAAGAGATTTGAGTATAAAACAGAGGCAGAATTTATAAAGAACGAGGAATTTTTACGGATGGCTAAGTTAAATAAAGGAGATTATTAATTATGAAATTAAAGTTATTAAAGGGATTTTTAGCAGGGATGTTCGCGATTGTGTTTGTTTGTGTGGGTTATGTTGTAAAACAAGAGTATTATGAACACAATGAACAAAATAGATTAAAAGCGTCTATCGACTTTTCTTTGTATCAGGGGACAAAGTAGTATATTTGAAAGAATAAAATGTCACAGAAATATACAGTAAAATCAGGAGATACTCTAAGCGCTATCGCGAAACAGTATGGCGTTGGTACTGGCAGTATTTCAGGCTACAAATCAGGGAACCCAAATTTAATATATCCAAACGAAGTTTTAAGTATTAATGGATCAAATAATAATACAATTCAGGCTAGTAATATTGCTCCGGCTCCAAATGTTCCACTACCAACAGATCAAGCAAAAACAAATAGTGGTGTAAACTCATTGTTTTCAGGCGATAGTGTTAATGCAAATGTTAATAATTACAGAAAAGAACTAGAAAAGATGATTTCTACTAGAACTAGTGAAATTGATAATAAAATTAAAGGGTTAAAAGAACAGCAAAACTCAACATTAGATAATATCCAAGCTTTAACAACACCATTTAGACAAACACTAGAGGACACAGAGCGAGAAAGATTGCATATTAACAAGAATTTTGAGGCTAATCAGACCTTAATTGATGAATTGGATACATTACTTACTCAAGGGAATGATTTAATTAAACAACAACAACAAGTAACAGGCCTATCGGCGATCAGGAATCCAAGAGTACAACAAACAATGAACGATATTTCGGCTAGAGCAGGGGTTATTGAGGCGGTTATCAATGCTAGAAATGGTCAAATTGGAGTTGCTGAAAATATGATAGATAGATCAATAAACGCGATAGCGTCGGACCGAAAAGATGAATTGACTTATTACGAAACAGTTTTGAATCTTAATAATCAGGAACTTATTAGTTTAACCAACGACGCCAAGAAATTAGCAGATTTTCAGGTTAATATGATAAAAGAGGATTTAGATAGAGCGCAAAAAACATCTGATTATATTAAAACATTGTTAGTTGATCCTGCAACAGCAGGGTTGATGGGTGAGGCTGGGGTTACATTAAATGATAGTGTAGATCAGATTAATGCGAAACTTACAAAAGCACAAACAGGCCGAGATATACGAGAATTTTCAAACAAAATAGCCTTAACAGGTGGTGTAGCAGTTGCCGATCCGTCAACAGTACCTGCAAATCAATTAATAACTTATACAGATACCAATGGCGGGAAACATTATTATAAAATGGCTGTTAAGACTGGCGATGCAAGTGGAGGCGGTGGCTCAATACTCCCTGCAACTGATCCAAGTGTTGTAGCATGGGTTAATGCTATAAAGAGTGGCACAACAACAATTGCTAACGTCCCTGCTGATTTAAAAACCTCTGTTGCAGCTGCTATGGGGAGTACAAATAATTCAGGTTTAACTTTTGATCAGTACCTAGCGGCCGCACAGGAAACAACAAAATCATCTTTTACACCGGCGTTAGTAGAACAATTACGAACTCAATATAATTCTACTGTAGGACAAACAACAACAAATGCTAATGCGCACAGTGTAGAGGATTGGGTAAATGCAATAAAATTGGATTATGCAACTGTCGCACAAGTACCAGAGGAAATGAAGAACCAAGTTGTAAGCGGATTAACTAAATAATAATGATATGCCACTACCAACAAATGATCAAATACTTAATACAATCAAAAAGGACCCATTAAAATTTGGTGTTACTACTAATGTTAATTTAACTCCCGCTATTTTTTCTAATCAATCATCTGGGGCATTACCATCAAACGACGCAATTTTAAATACAATGAGAGGTAATCCAACAAAGTTTGGAGTTAATCCTACTGTTTTAGACTCATTTTCTTCAACTCCCGTAACAGAAACAAAGTTAAGTACAACTCAACCTACTGAGGAGAAAAAAGGTTTATTAAATAGATTAAAAGAAGTTGGTGCTAGTTTTAAGGCAGGACTACCGTCTTTTGTTGGGGCAATAAAGAGTGGTATTAGTGTATTTTTAGGTGAGCCATTAAAAGAAATATCAGAGGATAGAACTATTACTAATTATGAGTTTGCTGTAAAAGATTTAGAGGAACAGCTAAAAAAAGACACTACAATGGCCTTAGTGAATAAAGATGGTGTTAGATATGACTCTAAAAAACATGGCGCTATGGGGTTTGGGTTTAAGCCAACAGAAGTAAAAATGACGACAGAGGATAGGGGAAATTATCAGAAACAGCTAGATGAGGCAAAATCCTTGGTTACAAAATTAAAAACAAAAGATGCGTCAAATGTAAATGTAGAGGAAAAATTAAAAGCCTCGGCACATCAAGATTTTCTAAAAACAGAACAAGAAAAACAGCAAGTAATAGAAAAATTCGGTCAACCAAAACAATGGAGCGGGCAATGGTTAGCCAATGAGGTTGCAACTAATACACCACAATTTTTAGCTTCATTCGGGGCGGGTATTGCAACTGCTGTAATAACAAAAAACCCACAAGCTGCATTTGCAGTAGGATTTTCTTCTAGTTATATTCAGGAATCTGGCGCCGCATACGAACAGGCAAAAGGAGTTAAAGGTGTAAATGAGTCGCAGGCACAGGATATAGCCAATAATACAGGAATGATCAATGCTCTTATAGAGCAAATCCCTTTAGGTAGGGCATTAAATAAGGCGCCTGCTGGGAAAGAACTAAAAAAGAGTTTATTAAAGAATGTAACAACAAGATTAATATCAGGGTCACAACAAGGGCTTACAGAGGGTGGCACAGAAGCGGTACAGCAAATAGTTAGCAACGCATGGATGCAAACAGTAGATGAGAATCAAAAACTCTTAGAGGGTGTTCCAGAATCATTTTTAATTGGTGGTGTACTTGGTATTGGTGGAGATGTAGTTTCTCAGGCAGTTATGGGGAAAAGTAGTGATGGAATTGGGAATAAAACACTTATAATCAATCCCGAGGCACCTACAAAGGCAAAAATTGCCTTAGAAAATGCCTTAGAGTTACCAAAAGAGAGTAGAAGTCCAATACAACAGGAAATAGTTGATAACTATGTAGCGCGCCGAGTGGCAGAAACAACAACTCCTAAAAAAATAACGACAATAATTGATACAGAAACAACAGTAAAAGGGTTACCCAGTATATTTACAAAAGATGCTACTAAATTTGCTAGTGCGAAAGACTTTGCACTTTCTTTGGATGGTGTAACAAATGAAAATAACCAAGTTGGTTTAATAGATCCTGTAAAAATAACACCAAGGGATATGAGTAGTGTAGATCGAGCAAAAGTTGAGAGTTTAAAGAAAAGTATTACAGCAAATGAAAATGTACCTGCTACAGTTATATCATCGGTTAATGGGAAACTAGAAACTACTGACGGAACACATAGGACGCTTGCTTATCAAGAATTAGCACAGCCACAACCAGTTGTTTATCATGGGAAAGAGATTATCGAGGGTTTAACAAAAGTATCAGAAGTTTATAGTAGTTTGAATAAGGGTACTGTAACTGCTCCCGTTAAAGATTCAAGACCTAACCACCAAAAACAATTAGAAGAAGCAGCTAATACAAGAAACATACCAGAGATAAAAAAAATACTAGACTCAATACCAGAAACTGATCCATATAAAAAACCAATGGAGGACTTATTTAGAAAAATGACCTTAGAAAAAACGTCTAAACCAACAGCAAATGATTTAGTTGAATCAAAAACAAAAAAAGAGATCCAAACTAAGTTAGAAGAAATATTTGGGACTTATAAACAATTAGATGATATTGAAAACACAGATCCAGACGATGAGAGATTGGCTATTGCTGATAAATACATGGCAGATATTGAACATGCAGCTATAGAGCGTAATACTAGTGAGGTACAGTCATTATTAACTAGAGCAAATAATGCACTAGCAAGAATAAATACAACAACACAGGCTACTCAAACGTCTAAAATTGAGGAATATATAAAAGATAAGGTCGAAAAAAGGACTGTTAAGTTTAGGGAGGATCAAGACTTTCTACGCAAAGGTCAACCGCCTATCGGCCAAGATTTTAATTCAGAGTTAACAGCAAGAGAAAGATTTGATATACCAAACCTTAAAAAATTATCATCTGGTGGGTCTGATAGAGAAGTGTTTGATTTAGGGAACGGAACAGTCCTAAAAATTGCAAAAACGGCTAGAGGATTAGGACAAAACATGTTAGAAGGTGAACAATATGCTCCAGTACCAAAATCTTTTGAATCGGGAAAAAATTATGTTGTTGTTGAAAAGGTAGGGAAACCAGATGCAATTACAAAACAGTTAGTGAAAGATTTAGAAGAGGCTAAGGATTTTAATGCTAGACAACCTGCTATTGATATGGTTAATAAGGTGGCCAATAAATATATAGAGTCGGGGGATCCACTTCTTGAGGAAATTGGATACTCAGTACAAGATTTAAATAATTATAACATAATGTTAAATGATGTTACTGCTCTGAGAAATTGGGGGACAAACTCAGATGGTATGCCATCTTTATTAGATGCAGGATCATTAAATACTAACGTAATAGAGCAATATAAAGGTACTAAAAATTTAGATGATCCAGATTTTAGGGAAGCATACAATAAAAGTAGGGAGGCAAAAAAGAAGTTTGAGGATACAGATAATTATACAAAATTCAGGATTAAAGATGATGTAAAAACAATCACAGGCAAAACAATCACAAATGCGCAGGAACAGGAATTAATAGATTTAAACAAAAAAATATTTGGTGATGAGGATGTAAAAATAACTCTTCAAATAATGGCCAATAAAAAAGCGCTTGGATCTTATTCAGAGGGAATGATACAAGTTTTAGATGGTCAAGTAGCTCCAAAAGACACTTTTTATCATGAGGCAGTACATAAATATTTAGATACTTTTACTACGAAGCAGGAATATATTGATGTTTTAACAGAGGCACAGAATAAATACCAGATTGAGGATCTAAACCAAGTAGAGGAAAGATTGGCAGAGGATTTTATAAACTATGCTAAAACAAGAGAAGAGACATCCGGATTGAAAGGTCTATTTGACAAAATCATACAAAGAATAAAGGCATTTTTAGGCAGTGGTGATGCTATTGATCAGTTATATAATGATATTATTTCAGGGAAAGCAGTACAAACTCCAGAAGTACAAGTAGCACTAAAAACTGTAAATAAAGAGCAAATTAGAGTAACAAAAGATGCAAAAGGAGTCCTCCAAACACTAAAAGCGATAAAAAATGAGTTGAATATGGCAATTATTGAGGCTGAGGGAAAGGCTGTATTTGCACAGGAGATTAGAAGTCAACTAAACACAGAAAATATTGCAAAATTAAAGAGAATTTATTCACTTAATGAGACTTTTCAGGCAGGGGATATTGAAACTATCAGAAAAAGTAGTAGTGGTGATCTTTTAAATAGTGTTATTGAGGATGTACAGAGTGTTTACCCAGATCTAAGCGAGCAGGATGCTTTTGATATGGCTATGAGTTTACCAACAAAGGCAGAGGAGACACCAAGAGTTGCAAATAAACAGGAACTTGTACAAAAAGAGAAAAAATTATCTGAATATTTGGACCAATTAAGAGAAAAACAAAAAGAATTAAAAATAAAAGAGAATGATATTTTAACAAGGGAGTGGGAGCAGGTTTTAACAGCACAGGAAAAACTGACAAGAATTGTAGAGGTCCCATCATCTCAAATGCCTGTAGGTACAGGGAAAGAAAAAATATCGAGGTTAGAGGCTAGGGTAAGGGGAATTTTAGATAGTGCGACATTGTCAGATAAAGAGGAATTAGGTCTAGCGACGTTTAATCAGATGAATCAAGATGAAAATATTGCAATGGCTACTGAGTTTGTTACTAATAATCCTGAGGATGGAATGAGGGTTTTGAAAGGGGAGATCCAGCCACCAAGGGGTGTACTTTATAACTCAATTTTAATAGCGATGAAATCTTTAGGAACAGAAGATACTGCACTAGGGTTAAGGATTGCTACATATGCTGCAACTAGAGCAGGCCAAGAAATAAGTATTTTACAAAAATTAACAGCAGATAACCCTGTTACAATAATGGAGGATGTTATGAGAACAAAGATTGAGGCATTTGAAAAAAGAACAGGTAAAAAAGCAGAGGTAAAAATAAAAGAAGAAGTAAAAAAAATTGATGCAGATCAAAAAGCTCCAAACATGAGGCAATGGAACAGCTTTTTAGAAAGTATAAGGTGCTAAATTATGTGGTGTTTAACTAAATCAGAAGAGGAAAAATTCAGACAGGCATTAGTAAACAAAGAGATCAATCCCTTTGAAATAGCTGATATTGGGAGTGAAAAAAGACGCGCATTATTTGAAAAGTTTGTGGCGCCTGAAAATGCTGCACAGATAAATTCTTACTATGAGAGTAAACTTTTACAAAAAAATAGATTAGCAGGATTCAAAAACTGGGCAGAACGATCCATTGGGAGAAGTCCAGCGGCTAAACGTGATCTTTATTCGAGGATAGAGCGTTTTCAAGAGAGAGGAGTTTTTGATGCTAAGCAATATGAAGAATATAAAGAGGATTTGGCGAGGACAGGTCTTGGTTTTAATTTGACGTTTGAAGAGGCACAGAATATCAATTTAATATCTGAGGAAACAGCAGTAACAAAAGGATCTTGGCAGGAAAAACTAAAAAGTAAACCAGAGTGGCAGTTTGATCCACAAGGAACTAGGGCAGAATGGATTGATAATCCTGAAAGAATGAAGTTTGGACTTAATCAAGCAATGATAGAGAAATATGTAAATGAAATTAAGTTAAATGAGCGCAGGAAAAATGTTTCATTTAAAGAAGATCCAATAAGAGCAGTTTTTAATCCTATAAAAGCATCCCCTGTATTTTTTAATAATCTTTTTAAATCATTAATGGCGTCTATCGACAACTCTCTCTGGGGTAGGCAGACTATAAAACTTTTATATGGATCAATGGATCAGAAAAGGATTTGGGCTAGAAATTTTAGAAAATCGTTTGGGGATATTAAGGATGTATTAGTGAATAAAAAGGTTGATGGTTTTGAACCAATAGATTTTATTAGGGCAGATATATATTCAAGGCCCAATGCTATGAACGGTAAATATAAAGCTGGTGGGTACGAATTGGGGGTATTAACAGAGGAGGCATTTCCAACATCTTTACCAGCAAGAATACCTGGGCTTGGTAGATTGTTTACAGCATCTGAAACAGCGTTTAATGGTGGTGCTTTGAGAGTGAGGGCGGACTTGGCTGATATGTATATAGGCATAATGGAGAAACAAGGGCTTAACCCTTTAAACCCAGATGAGGCTCGTGGAGTAGGGCATTTAGTAGGGGCAATGACTGGGCGTGGCAGTCTAGGTAAATTAACAACTATTAATCAAGAACTTAACTTTGTTTTATGGTCTGCGAGGTTTTTTAAAGCGAATATTGATACTTTGACAGCACACCAGTTTTTTGATGGTCAAGCCACATCATTTAGCAAGAGAGAGGCTAGAAAAAATCTTGTAAGTATAGTTGCACATGTTGGCGCCACAATGTTATTTGCTAGTCTATTTCTAGGTCCTGACGCTGTAGAAGAAGATCCAAGAAGTACTAATTTTGGTAAGATAAAAATATTTGGTTACTGGGTTGATATTACAGGTGGTATGAGATCTATTGCAATTATAGCAGCAAAAGTAGTGCCAACTGTGAATGACGGCAAATTGAGTTATTGGAGAAAATCATCTACTGGGAACTGGACTGATTTACGTTCTGGTCAATATGGTGGGTCAACTGTTCTTACTGAGGTTTTAGATGCAGTGTTTTTAAACAAACTAGCGCCGGTTGCCTCTACAATTAGAGATTATTATAAGGGGCAAATGTTTGGTGGTGAGCCTTTCAATATTAAAAAATCGATTATTAATTCAACAGTACCACTCTCAATACAAAATATGGCAGAGGTAAAAGATGAGGGTGCGGCAGTTATTTTAGGGGTAATGATGTCGGAGTTTTTTGGGTTAGGTGTTTCTACATATAAATATGAAAGTTACTGGGAAAGTAAAAATACCGATGAAATGAAAAACTTTCAAGAGCAGGTTGGGGATCAGAAATTTAAAGATGCAAATAATGATTTTAATAGGGCTTATACAATTTGGTTTGAGGAGACAGAGAAAACAGAGGGGTATGTGGCATTATCTAATGAGGAAAAAAAGAAATTACAAATAGATGGCAGAAAAGCTATAAAAGATAAAATATTAAAAGAATATGGTTATAAAGAAGTAAAAAAGGTAAAAACCAGAGAAGAAAGATTAGAAGCGGTTAAAATTAAGAGATTAATTAAGTAATTCGTGTATAATAACAATATGGGAAAAAGAGGACCAGAGGGAAAATACAAAAAAATATATTCTACAACAAAATTACAGGAGTATTTAGACTCTTGTAAAGATGAACATATAAAAACTGTTGTGCAAGAAAATCCTGGCAAGGAATATAAAATGTATAAGACGACTCTTAAAGTACATTTACCAACGATTGAGGGGTATGCAATGTATATAGGGTGTACTGCATCAACATTATATAACTGGGAAAAAATTTATCCCGAGTTTGCTAGTGCTAAAAGACGTATTGTACAAATACAGAAACAAGTTTTAATAGATAGGGGGTTGGAGGGAGCCTACAATCCTGTAATTGCAAAACTAATTTTATCTAATAATCATGGGATGAGAGAGACAGCTGATATAACATCTGGTAATAAACCTTTAAATACATTTAATGATGACCAAATCAACAAAATTGCCGAACGTATCGCAAGAAGACAAGCAGGGGATGGTGATACATCAGGCACGGAAAAATCTAATTGATTTTTCGATAGCAACAGATCCAACCTATCAAGATACTTGGTTCCATGAAACATTGGCAGCCATATTACAGGATTCAGTAGAAAAAATAGAGCGTGGTGAAAACGTGAGGATAATACTAGAATGTCCGCCTAGACACGGTAAATCAGAAATCGCGACTAAAAAATTTCCAGCTTGGTCATTGGGACATCATCCTGAGTGGCCTGTTATTGTTGCCTCTTATTCAGGAGATCTAGCAACAGAGTTTGGGCAAGGCACAAGGGATATAATGCAATCAGGAACCTATCAGGAAATATTTAAGTCAAGGTTACGATCAGATACAAAAGCTAAAGGGCGCTGGATGACCGATGAGGGTGGTGGCTACACTGCTGTTGGTGTTGGTGGTGCTATTACTGGTAAGGGATTCAAAATTGGTATTATTGACGATCCGTTTAAAAACAGAGAAGAGGCAGACTCCCAAACAGTAAGAGATTCAAGGTGGGGCTGGTTTAGATCAACATTTTATACTCGAGGTGAGGGTGGTAATGCAATTATTGTTATTACTACTAGATGGCATACCGATGATTTAGTCGGTAGGATTTTAGCACAAGAAGAAAAAGCAAAAGATGATAAAGAGGAGTTTTATGATAAGTGGACTAGAATAAAATTTCCTGCTATTGCAACAGAGGATGAAAAATATAGATTAAAGGGTGAGCCACTCTGGAAAGATAAGTATCCGATAGAGGCATTAAGGGTCACCGAAAACACACTGGGACCTTACGAATTTTCTGCACTTTATCAGGCTAACCCTATAAGTTCAGAGTACCAAGAATTTAAAGAGCATTGGTTTAAAAAACGAGACTGGTCTGAGGTAGAGGCACTAGATACTAGAAAATTTGCAACTATAGATCCGGGTGGTAAAGGTTTGGATAATGATAAAACTGGGATTATTAGAAATTATGTTGATAAACAAAATAAATGGAATATTAAGGCTATTGGAGTTCATTTTGATTCAAAAGAGTTATTAGAATATATTTTTAGATTACATGAGGAGGGGTTTGAGAAAATAGGGATTGAGGAAACTGTCTATTTAAAAGCTGTTAAGCCATTTTATGATGACGAGTCAATTCGTAGAAATAAATTTCCCTATATTATTCCATTAAAACAACCGTCTACACAAAAAGAGGTTCGTATTCGTGGGTTAGTTCCAAGGTATGCTAGTGGGGGAATATTCCATATTACAGGGGCTTGTAAGGATTTGGAGGATGAATTAGTTGTATTTCCTAAAGGAGCGCACGACGATGTCCCTGATGCCTTAGCAATGCAAAATGAGATAGCGGAATCACCATTAGATGAGTTTAAACAGGCTGTAATGAGACGGGATAGGGAGGAGAGAAAAAAAGAAATAAGAGTACGTTTTGGTTTATAATGTATAATATAATATTAATATGATTACACTATCTAACGAACTAATTAAACGTCTACACGATGACGATTCTTTTCAAATATTTATGGAGTATGTATATAATCGAGTAATGGAACTTGACTCAGTTAATGGTATATCTGAATTGAGTAATGAGAGGGCTGGAGAAGAGGTAAAGGCTAGAGGGTTAGCACTTGATAAATTAAAAGAGTTGTTTGATCCAATCTGGGATTTTACTGAGAAAGTAAAGCCGGATGAAAAGGAAACAAAGGTCGCTGAGAATAAATTTGGTTTATAATAAATGAATAATACAGGAACTAAAGAGCAAATAAGGCGTTTTTTAGAAAATGCTGTAAAAAATGCACAAAACCCCGATCCAAGGGAGGTAATTAAGCAAAAACGTATGCAAAAAGTAGGTAAAATTGCAAAAAAGTATGGGTTTTGATAATATATTATTATGATTATAAAAATGACTAAAGGAGAATTGTTAAGGTTTTATGAAGGATTAATATCAGTTGGTGGTTTAAAGGGTAGTAAATTTGCTTATGCAGTAGCCAAAAACTCTTTTACCATTAATGATGAAATTGAGGCATTACGAAAAGCTATAGAGCCAGCAGAGAATTTTGTTAAATTTGATAAAGAGAGGGTGCTAATAGCAGAAAAGTATGCAGTGAAAAATGATAAGGGTCAAGCTGAAACATACATGGACAGTAATAAGAAAGCACAATTTTTTATCCAAGATAAAGAAGAATTTGAAAAAGCGATAGATGAATTAAAAGAAAAACATAAAGAGGCTATTAAAGAAAGAGAAGTACAGGTCAGTATTTTTGATGAAATGTTAAAAGAGGAGATTTCTTTTGATATTATACAAATAGCGGAAAAGGAGTTACCAGCAGATATTACCCCGAATCAGTTAGTAGAAATTTTAATTATGTTATAATTTTATTAAGTATTAAGTTAAGGAGTTTTATGAAACAAGAATTTACAAAAGAAGAAAAAGAAAAAATAAAAACCGAGGCTATAGAGTTGGGTATACCAACAGTCGGTATTTCTTATGAGAAAATAGTTGCAATGATAGATGATAAAAAAACAAATAGTAAAAAGGATGAATCTACTGAACCAAGTAAAAATGAGGTAGAGGATATTACAGATGCAGTGGTAATGGATGGAAAAAATGTAGTAAGAACATACACATTAGAAAATCATGGGGATGGATTTGAAAAAATGGCAACGGAGTTCGCAGAAAAGCGCAATTACAAGGTAGAGTTGAAAAGTATGCAACCTGCTATTGTATGTCCGCATTGTGGTGGTAAGATATATAAAAGTAAATAGTATAAAAAAATTATACCCTATGGGTAAAAAAGGAGTCCAATGGACGAAAAAACAAAAGATATAAACCTCGAACTATCTCCCGAGGAGCAAAAAGCTGAAGAGGAGGCACTAGTAGAAGTTGCTGATGATAAACTAAGAGAAGAAATCGCCGAAGAGATGGGTATAGACCCTGATACAGAGCCAGATCTTTTAGATAAAATCGTCCAGCGCGAGAAAAAAAGTCGAACAATGTTATCTGGAGCTATTAAGCAAAAGAGAAATTGGAGAGACCGCGCAGAAAACAAGTTCAAAGACAGTTCAGATAAAACTGACGGTGGTGAATCCACAAAGACAGGTGATCCAAAAGACATAGATGCTATAGTCAACGCTCGTTTTGAGGCTAGAGACTTAAAAGATCTAGCTTTACCAGAAGAAATAGAAAATGAAGTTAAAGACCTAGCAAAAGTCAAAGGGATTTCCATAAAGGAGGCGGCTCAACTTCCTTATATCGCAGCAATGCGCAAGGATTTTGAAGAGGATACGCGAATGAAAAACGCTACTCCTACCCGTACTAAAAGGGGTTCATATTCGTCTAGTTTTGACAGTTCTAAAATGCCTGATCCAAAGGATTTTCCATTTAATAGTCCTGAGGATATTGAAAGATGGAACCAGGCTAAAAAGGCTCATTACGAATATAAAAAACAAAACGGCTAGAGATCCTAATTAGTTCCTTTTAAAATTACGTTTAATTAATTTATTGAAAGGAATAAAATCATGGATGACGCAAGAAAAGAGTTTTGGGGTGATTTACAGGCTGATCTATATGTAAAAAATACAGCTGTGTATCTTGCCAACCAATCACTCGAACAACTAATAAGTACAAACGGAAGAAAGGCACATAGACCTATTTTATCTCACCCACAAACTGGTGTTTATACACCTCATTCTGATATATCTTTTGAGACAAAGACTGCAACAAAGCAGACTTTAGAAGTAGATACTTTCGAGTATGCTGCTGAGGATATAGATATAACAGAACAGAGCCAAACACCTTACGATCTAGTTCAACACTCATTACGATCTATTAGACATGGATTAAGTAATAGAATAGAACAGATTTTTTTGAGCGAGATAACTAACGCAGATCATTTGATTTCAGGTGGTGCAGTAGAAGTATCTTCTGCTAATATTTTGGATATTTTAGAAGAAGCTGAGGGTAAGTTAGGTGCTTTCGATGCTCCTTATGAGACATCAATGAGAGCAGCTGTACTTGGACCTCGAACTGTTGCTAAACTTAGAAGAGCAAAAGGTGAAAGAGAAACCCGATTGGGTGACTCTGTGCTAGAAAATGGTGTTGTTGGACCTTGGCAAGGATGGAATATTGTTCAAAACAACAATCTTCCTTGGAGTGCTACTCTAACAATCGATACTAACCCAACTGATGGTGATACAGTTACTATTTCTGGAGTTGTATTTGAATTTCAGGATGACCTAACTGATGTAACAGCAGGAAACGTTGGTGTATTACGAGATGGGTCAACAGTTGCAACTTCAAGAGCTGCATTAGCAGCCGCTATTAATGATAGTGGTACAGCTGGTACAACTTACACACAGTTGACAGCAAAGCAGAATTTCTTAATCAGAAGAAAGAGAAATCTTGCTGCTGCATCTGCTCAGGGAATGTTATTTACAGGATTTGGAGACATTGCTGTTTCTGAAACATTCACAGCTTCAACCAATGTTTGGAGTGCACAAGAAGAGCAGTCTGTATTCATGATAAGAGGTGCTATTGACTTAGTAGTTCAATTTATGGATCTAAAGGTTGCTGACAAGGAAAAAGGATTCGCAGATTTAACAAAGGGTATAATCGGAGTAGGTGCAGAAACTTTCGACGATGGTGCTACTTTAATGGTTAGACTACGACAGGATGTAAGTGGATTCTAAAAACACTTATAAGTAAGTGAGGTAAGCGACGAAAGTCCTCCCCTTGTAGACAATATACAAGGGGACATTTCTAAACAAAATGGCTTATCTTAAATGTAATAATTTAGGAAAATAAATAAAATGAAAACACTTAATAGGCCATTAAAATTAAATGGAAGTAAGAAAATAGTAAATAGTATTACTATTCAAGTTCTTCAATATGATATAGATGGAAAAATTCTTCTTTGTACAGGGTTAACAGTACCTACAGCAGATTCAACAGGATTTGCAAAAGGCTGTCTTTTTATTAAGACAAACGCAGCAGATGGAACAAAAGGACTATATGAAAATATAGGGCTTTCAACAGCTTCTGATTTCAACTTAATTGGAGATGTTGCAGCTTCCGAAATTGGGCTAGCAGAGGGTAGCCTTTTAGTAGGGAACTCTTCTGGAGTAGCTACGGCCCTTGTTGCAAAGACAAGTGGTAGAATATTAGTTGGTAATGGTACGACTTCCGTCTTAGTAGCAGTATCTGGTGATGCTACATTAAGTAGTGCAGGAGCAGTTACAGTAGCTAACGACGCTATTACAACCGTTAAGATATTAAACTCTAATGTAACTTTAGCTAAACTTGCAGCAGGGATTACTCCTTCACACGTTGTTAAATATGCAGGTAAAATAACTTGGACTGGATCTGGGGCAACTTTAGCCTCAACAGTTTCAGGTGTTTTATCAACTGATGTTGTTATGGTAACTATTCAAGGTAAGCCAACTCAGGCTGCTTATTTAGTAGGTGCAGTACCAACAACCGATACGATCACTTTTGAGTTATCAGCTGCAAACACGTCAAATGATGCAGTAATTGCTTATCAAGTATTGAGAGCAGCAGCTTAGTAGAATTTAATTGAATTTAATAGTTTCGTGGGGTTCTATGAAAAACCTCACACAATAATAATTTAAAGAAAAAAATATTATGGAAACACATCCCATTGGTTTAAAAAGTAAAGGATACCAACAAGTAACGGTTAGCACTGTTGCTATTGGATTGACAGTACCTGCAGGAACAGTAAGAGCTGTATTTGGTGTAGAGGATCAATCATTACGTTATCGAGTAGATGGTACTGTACCAACAGCGAGTGTAGGGGTGTTGGCGAAAGCCGATGCGTCTTTTGAGTTGTATGGGCGTACTGTTTTAACTGCATTCAAGACTATTAGAGTAGATGGTACTGATTCAGTTTTAAGTGTTCACTACTATGGTTAAAGTGTATACTAATTTATAGAGTATAAAATATGCCTTGGAGTTTAAAAAGTAAAACAGATAACAGTGGAAACTGGGGTCTTAAAAGTAAAACTGATAACACAGCAAATTGGGGGCTATCGGAAAAAGTACCTCAACAGGGTGATACTCTATTTATTTTAACGCCGGATAGTAATTATATTCTAGTAGGGAGTAGTGAAGACTTATTTCTCATTTACCAAGAAGAATATAATAATTGGAATTTGAAAACTAAAATTGAAAGTTAATTATGGCAAATAAACTATTAAGTGAATTAGCAAAAGGTACATGGGATTCTGGAACTGCTTATACTATCGGGGACATTGTTGATAGTGCTGGCAGTTCTTTTGTTTGTATTGCTAATAGTACTAATAATGAGCCACCTAATGTTACTTATTGGGCTTTATTAGCCGATAAAGGAGATACAGGAGATACAGGAGTAACTGGAGATACAGGAACTCATGGAGATACAGGAACTCAGGGAGATACAGGAACTCAGGGAGATACTGGAGCAGATTCTACAGTTGCAGGAGATACAGGAACAACAGGAACAACTGGGGATACTGGAACAACAGGAGATACTGGAACAACAGGAGATACTGGAACAACAGGAGATACTGGAACAACTGGAATAACAGGAGATACTGGATCAACTGGAACTCAAGGAGATACTGGAACTCAAGGAGATACTGGAATAACTGGAGCAACAGGAGATACTGGATCAACTGGAACTCAAGGAGATACTGGAAATACAGGATCTACTGGGGCAAAAGGGGACACTGGAGTAGGTGTACAAGGCGATACAGGAGCAGATTCTACTGTTCAAGGTGATACTGGAGTGGGTGGTGGTGCACCTGTTGATGCAAAATATATAACACAAACACCAGATGCAACATTAAGTGCAGAACAGGCACTATCTAGTCTAGATACAGGGATTATGCAGGTTACCACTACTACAGGAGTAATTAGTAGTATTACTACTTCTGCTGGAATTTCTGCACTTATTTCAGATAAAACAGGATCAGGTGCATTGGTATTTGGAACTTCACCAGTATTCACAACTCAAATTACAACACCAGTAATAGTGGGTGGCACGGCAGTAGATTCTAAAATTACTCATAAATCAACAACAGGAGCTGGAACGACAGCAGGTATTGCCCATCAATGGACGGGCGGAACTAACGGGGCAACAGTAATTGCGACTATGTTAAACAACGGCAACGTCGGCATCGGGACGACGGGACCGGGAGCGAAGTTGGAGTTGTATCAATCTCATATAGGAATAGATACGATGTTTCGTTTAGGTGGTCCCGTAGGTGATGGTCAAGGTCAAGCTATCGCATTTAATACTGATAGCACATCAAGTTTCACTGAGGGAGCAAAAATCGCAGGTGTCAGAGAAGCGGCGGGGGCACATGGCGGATTGAGGTTTTATACTAAAGGTACAGGTGGACTTTTGGAACAAGTTAGGATTACAAAAGAAGGCAACGTCGGCATCGGGACGACTGGGCCGACCGCAGTACTCCATTTGAAGGCAGGAACGGCAACAGCAAACACAGCACCTATTAAACTAACCGCTGGAACAGTGAATACAACACCAGAGGCTGGCAGTATAGAGTTTGATGGAAGTAATTTATTTTTTACAATATAGATAGGATGAAAGATTTAGAAAGTTTTTACAACTATCTATTAGTCAAAAAGTCTTTTGGTGATGTAACAATAGAGGGATATATAATAAGTATTAAGTATTAAGTATTAAATAAGGAGATAAAATGGACACAGTTTATGAAAAGAAAGATGAACAAACTTTAGTTGTTAGTAAAACAGCGGAAGTAACAACTGAAACTAACGAATATACATTAGAATTTTTGTTACAACAGGAATTAAGTATATTGAAACAGAGAAACAAATACATAGAAGCACGAGATAAAGAGTTAGCAGAAGTGCGAGAGTTAATTGCACAAGCTAAACTGCTTGGTATTGTTAGTGATTTGGAGGTTGAAAAAGCTAAAAAAGAAGTATTAAATTAGAAATAAATTGTTATGGCAAAATATAAAGTAACAGAACATATTTTAGGATATGATGATAAACCAATGGCAGAGGGTGACTCTTTTGTGTCGTATAGGTCAATATTTAATTTGGCTTTAAATAGTTTTCAGCAAGAAGAAAAACCAACAGCAGAAGAAAAAACAAACGCTTTTGCATTAACACTAAAGATATTTAGTGCTGATGAAGTTGAGTTATCTGCAGAAGAAAGAGTTTTAATCGAAAAAAGAGTAGAAAAGAATTATAACTACCCTCTTTTTATCGGTCGTACTAAAGAGTTTTTAAAGGATAAATAATGCCAACAC
>Ga0210043_1001188_pt1 | contig 23481 bp, 23 predicted proteins | sample CryGeymet201501t_FD_183990 | JGI IMG/M metagenome (GOLD analysis project Ga0210043, IMG submission 183990) | Groundwater microbial communities from Crystal Geyser aquifers in Utah, USA - Crystal Geyser metaG 2015-01t (SPAdes) (version 2) | ecosystem: Environmental > Aquatic > Deep subsurface >... | reverse complement strand
ATCCCATAGAGTTTGTCCGTTAAGTTGGAATAAAGATGAATTTTCAAACATACTAAGTGCAAAAGATGTTTTGGCAATACCACCTAAAGGATTAGCTTGAGCTATTAATCGCAAAGATAGCGGAAGCCCGTCACTCATAGTCATGCCTTGTTCAAAAGTAGTGGATAGCAGAAAAGCGTTTACCAGAGCTTGTAAACCCACATTCAAAGGCGCAAATTTGATCTGAGCAACCATTGATAAAGATTTAGTAAGAGAATCTGCAATATTTAAAGATTTATAATCTGCCATAACAGTATCAAGTCTTAACGTATCTTTTTGATACATACTTCCCAGCTCTTCTATAGTCAGAACATACGATATTATTTTAGAATCATTGCTTACTGAGGAATTTCTCATACAACTTCTCATGGTTCCCGTCATTACATGATAGCCGTTAATCCAGAGCTGGCATAATGTCATGGGCTTAAAAAGATCTTCTAAATCAACTCCCAATGAACCCCATATTTTAGAATATAAATTCATTGAGAATTTATTTAAAATATCAACCATCTTTTGAATTATTTTAGAATCCGGTACTATTTCAATAGCACAAACACCGCCTGGATTATTCCGGTCTTTAGTCCATGTCATGCTTTGAATTAAAGTCCCAACATCTGATCCAACAAGTTCTAAAGGAATAAAAGGTAATCCATATGGTGAAAATAACAAGCTTATAGTATTTACATAATTCTTTTTAGGATTAGAATATTCAATACTTGCCTCAACTCCGGCGTTATAAATTATTTTTTTTACGTTCCCACTATTCCCCGAAGCCAGACTTGAAACATTTTTTACTGCTGATTGACCATATGATACTATATTATCCATTTGTATTCCTTTTATTTAGTTATATAATCATAAAGATCTTTAGTTACTTCATTGGTCATACTTTGTCCAGGTGTAAGAAGAGCTTTAGTATATTTACCCGTTTTTGTATTACTAAATTTTTCAACTTTTTCGGCAAAAGCAGATAATCCCAAAGCGGCTCTTTCTGCAGCATCAAATACTTTATTCATTCCAGCGACAACACCAGGAGCTGCTTTAGTTGCCATTGTTGTAAATATTTTATTCAGTTCCATTGTTTTTTCTGCAAAAGGCTGACCTTCATTTAACAACAAATTTTCTCTTGATCTTTCAAGTGAAACCCCTTGACCAGCTATGCCTTTTGTAACTTTTGCACTTTTTTTACGATTTAATTCCTTTCCTTTTTTTTCTGTAGCACTCATATCTTTTACAGGATTAGTTATTGATTTATAAAGCATTGCATTTTCAGATCCAGTATATTGCATGATTTGAGACATTTCACCAGTTTTCAATCCTTTAAATTCTTCCCTTCCCTGTTTGTAGACTTCTGTAGCGTAATCAGTGTCCTGCATCTTTTCAATAGATCTTTGAGTTAAAAATGAAGCATTTACACCTTCTTTATAAAGATCAGCTTCCGTTATTTTCCTGTTTTGTTTTATTTTATTAAGATTCTCAGCTTGACCTTTGTCAATTATACCTTCATCCAAAATAGATTGTAACCCTGCTGAAGTGTTTATATCTTCTAATGCCTTTCTCTGTCCTACCTTCCAACCGAGTAAACCTTTAACATCAACAACTTGACCGGCTGCACCTGATTTTTTAGTTCCTGCTCCTGACCTTGCTACAGTCATTGCTCCTTCAACAGACATTCCTGGCGCATTTTTTACAAGATTAAGTAATGTTCCGGATAAATCTTTCCTCATATCGGAAGTATCAAGACCTGATTTAATAGCATCCTCTAAAGTAGATGCAAGAGTTGCAGCAAAAGCAGGTAATTCACTTTCAAGCCCTGCCCCTGCCCCTCTGTTAACGGCTTGAGAATAATCCGCTCCAGCTCTTTGAAAAGTTCCGGCTTGACCAAGAGTTTCAGCAGCGGATAAACCATAAATATTACCCATTTGAATAGCACTTTCGTCAGGTCTTATAGTAAAAGCTGTTTGTTGTTTATTTTTTTTATCTCTATAAGTGTATGTCTCATCAGCAAATTCACCGCTTGCCATGCCAAAGGCTTTCATACCCTCTCCCATTTCTGTAGCATTATACATGCCCTGTCCGTATCTAAAACCTCCGACTCCAACACTTCCTTTTTGCTGACTGACTTTTTCAATATAGGCATTACCTATTTGATTTATTTTTTGTACTGCAAATCCAGTTATTCCGGCTGCTACCCCAACACCCATACCAATACCGGCACCTATCATACCTATACTGTGCCCCGAACTATCGGAAGATCCACCACCACCGCTACCACCGCTACCACCACCGCTACCCATACCACGGTTTTTAATAGTAGCTGTAAGCATGGTAACGCTCTGATTAAGTTTTAATATGTTTGTGCTGAGCTTTATATTCGTATCTATTAACTTTTTTGCGCTGTCATCAGGTCTCAAAGTTCCAGTTGCACCTTGTTTTGTACTGGCTTGAATGGCTTTACTTCTCATACCACCAATTGCGCCCATACCGGAACTGGCTGTTCCTCCACCACTTTTATATTTAAAATTTATATTATAATCCATTACTTCACCAGTCCTTTACCCTGTAATAAATCCCAAAGCCTTTCGGGGTTACTATAATTTGCACTTGTATTTGTTTCAACTACTTTTTCTACTTCCCGTTCTTCTGCAACTATACCAAACTCTTTATTAAGCTCATTTATACGCTTTTTCTTTTCAGTAAATAGTTTTTCTTTTTTTACTTGAGATAATGGCTGATCATTGATACTTGCCATATCTATTTCGGTTTCGGTTAGTGTTATAGTTTCAAGTTGTTTGATTTCAGCAAGTCTGGTTTTATACTCAACGTTTCGCTTCCACTGATCTATTTCGGGGATATGAGCCATTAAATAAATAAGGAAAATCTTCTGTTCTTCAAAAAGATTTTCCTTATCAAAATTTGTGGGAAATATGTTAAAGTGACGGATCATAAACCCGTCTATAAAGTATTGATCTTTTTTAGATTCCAGTAGAAGGTTTATTTTTTTTTAACGCCTCTTCAAGGTCTATTGTGTGTTTTCTGATTTCATCTGCTACAAGGTTTATAAGTTCCCCATCAATCCAGTTAATGCAGGATTCATGTGTTTTAAAATCTTTCGGCATTTCTTCTGTACAGATGTCAACCATAGCCACATTTTCAAAAAACATAAAATCAGCGTTGGTCATAGCCTCTATCGCCTGACCGTCCTGAAATTTCATCCTTCTCTGGGCTACTTTGATTTTATCAATCGGAAACATAGCCCTGATCCGGAATTTAAGTCCTTTAATCTCTACGTTTTTAAATTTCTCATTATCGAGATCTAACAAATTCATTCGTTTCATTCTCTCCTTAGATTTTTATTTTATTTTTAAGAAATCGCAAGCCCAGGTATTAATTGACGCGCTCTCCATCTGGTCTGGCGTTTCATTAACGACCCTACCGCAATTGTAAGATTTCCTCCACCGTACTTCGCCCCCAATATTGTAGAGAGAATTGTGAGTGTGTGAATATCTAAAATCGTGAACGTGTAAAGCCCTGCACTGTTTATGTTATTATTTCCGTCTGCCTGCCACCCTGGCATCGCTACTGAACCTGCAATATCAGCACCCCTGAGTAAGAAAGTTCCTAAATCAAAGTCACAATTATAACCCAAACTTAAAAGGTCTCTGTACCCGTAATAACCAAGACTTTGTACGCCGTCAAGCATATAGTCTTCGTTTATATTCATTTCGGTTGAATAACCTAAGATTGTATTGTCCTGCATTACAAAGCAGTCTATACCCGATCCAACTGGTCCCTGTGGCTCACCGCCTGATCTAAAAGCCATATACTGCCCTCCTTAAATGTATTGTCCTGGTGTTATGAAAGTAAAAAAGTTAAAAGCAAATCTAGGTGTTACGCTCATAGTAAATACGGCTTCGGTTATGAATTGCTCACCTTCCTGTCTAAATACAACATTTGCAAAAGCTGGCTGAACCGCACCTGTGTCCGGATCTGTATAATCAGTAATCCATTTATAACTATCTCTGAAAAGTACGGGAAATAGATAAGTGGTTATTTTGTTCTGGATACTTGCAATTATTACAGAGTTTGCAACGCTATCTAACGCTCTGAGTTGCTCTATGATATATTCTTCATAGAATTTTGTAAGAACATTGATTTCATAAACCACTGCAGGGTTAGTTCGAGTAACCTGACTTCCCTGATAAGTAGTGTTATTTATAAGTATTTCAAAATTTTGAGTACCGTTGAAAACATTGTTAGTCTTTTGAATAAGTGTCGCTCCGGCTTCGGCATAATCGTTTTGATCTTCTTCTGCTATTTCCGGTGTTGAAAGTACGTTCAGATATTTAAAAACAACATCCATACCGACATTATTAGCATATCTCAGACCTGCTATCATAGCACCAAGATAATATGCTTCGAAATCATCTGTAGGAACGACTTTATTAACATAATCGTATCTCTTAAAAGGACTTACGCAATACTCTGCATAAGCACTGTTTATTGACTTCATTTCTGCAATTCTCAGAGCTTTTGTGTTTTCAACTGTACTTGCTCCGCTTATCCATTGTCTGTATTTTTTAACAGATAATCCATTCATTTTTTCCACATGAGCTTTTACAAGTGCTTTAATCGTTGCACTTCCACTCATAATTACAAGACCGTTTACATCATACTTTTCAAGTTTTTCAAGTGCATCTGTCCAGTTTTGAGTTGTTGCAGCACTTACAGTACCACCGGTCAGAAATAAGAAATTAGCCAGGTTATCAGGAATAAGTCTTGTAGCTCCGGTTTTAAGAGTAGCGGTAAAAGCTTCCGACCCCGTTATAGCTCTTATCAATGCCTCTACAATAGCAACGCAAGGATAAGCAGCGGTTACTATATCCTGACCTGTTACAACATCAAATATTTTAGGGCTTTCATCGCTCTTACCTGTAAGATTACAAGTATATGCAGTTTTAGAATTTATAAAATTAACGAGGCTGCCAAGATCTTCATAATCGGCAAGAGTAATATCAAGGTTGTCACCTGTTGCACCCGAACAAACAGTGGTTATTTTAGTATTAGATATACTCAAAAGACTTGAATCACTTGCACCGGTGTACTGAACGCTAAGCATAGGCAGTGTAAGATTGTCTTTATTCAAGAGTTCATTACCTTTATAAAGCAATTGCAAAAGTTTTCCTGTTGTACTACCTGCGCTTGTTTTTATCGCTGATTGGTTACCATCGGTTCCAAACTTATTGAATTTAACATCAATAATTTCTGTAACACCGTTCTGTAAAACCGCACTGGCTTGAGTCATTTCGTTAACAACTATACAATCAGCTTTTGAAGGTGAGTTAAATCTTTCGTCTTTAGAAGGGGTGAGGAAAAATTCAGCACCGTAATAAAGAGGACCACCACCAAACACATTAAGAGCTTGAGCTTGTCCGTTTACAGTATTTATTACGTCCTCAACTTCATCATAAGCATTAAAAGGAATACCGCCTTTTGTAGCTTCTCCCATTATGATTACACGACCGGTCAGATTCCCAAGACCCTGTTCTGCAGGGAAAGACCTCTTGGTATATGATCCAGGTTTTATAATCTTCTGTCCGGCAAAATCATAATATGCTGCCATACCCATTTACCTCTTATTTAGTTTTTTCAGTTTCTGCGAAAAAAAGTTTTATCTCTTTTTCCCATTCTTTGACTGTTTTTGTACAATATTTTGCCCCATTTCGGGAGACAAACCACTGCTTTATCACGTTATCAATTCTTCGTTTATCTGAATAATTAGAGAGATATTCTTCTAAGGTTATTCTGTCTGCTGCCATGTCTCTGCACTCCCTGGAACTTTAAATGTACCGTTAAGATCGTGTCCTGATAAATGATCTTCTGTGAATATCGTATAATTATGATAAGTATTGAAAAATGTCAAGTTATATTCTGTGCCGAAAAGTACACGCCCAAAATTGAAATTAGTCAGACCCTTTGTAACTCTGTACTTCATATTTTTAAGAGGAGAGCTGTCGCCTGCCATACCGTGTACAATTTTAGCAAGTACAGAATCAAGCAACGTGCCTAATAGTACGTCAAGATCAGGGGAAGAAGACCATGCACTGATATTGATTTCTTCATTCCATCCCCACATATTTTTCTGACAACGCATTATACCGTCTGTTTTTCTATATTCAGTTATTATGCTTTCAATTTGAGTCTTTGTAATAAGCATATCCTTTTGTATATCTTTTTCAGTTTTATTTTGTAATTCTCTAAATTCTTCAATCCAAGAATCAGTTATAATCATAGGCTGATATGATTTACCCATTGTCTGCGCTTCATCGGCTAAATTACCAGGAGTTACGCTTATAGCCGGTATAATACTTTCTCTTGCATCTTCAAGGTTTATGTTCGCATTTAAAGCACTTGCCATGAGCTTTACAAGAGGGTGTTCTTTTGTAGGGGTTAATATCTCAATCTTACCGTTACTTAATCCTGACAGGTCCCGTGCCTCTAAACCGGTCTCAATAGCATTTAAGAAATATTCTACGCTCTGAACAGAGTAATCACTAAATTCGGCTATTATTTTCATATTCCCGATAGCCTCGCCACTTCTTTTTTGTCAATCTTTGTCCATGCCTTTGTCATTACTATTTTCGGATATTGTTTATTTTCAAGATTGTTTTCCTGCGGATTATCTTCAAAAACAATAAACGAAGGTTTATAACCATATCTTACACTACATTTTGAACCTTTTTTCGGCTTATTATCAGAGATCCATTTAATATTTCTTCCCTGTAATATATAATCAGTGCCTATATAATATTTCTTACTCTCACTATCAAGAATTACATCGTTCAGGTCAAAGACTTCCATTTCCCAGAGCTGATCAAGCTCTTTGCCTAAATGAGTGAATTGTTCGTTTTTATAAAGCACAGTACCGACAAGGGTAATTATATCGCCTCTACTCAAATCCCAGAACGGATAAAAAGCCATTCTTACTGTTCCCGAAACCATTTCATGCGTATATACTTCATTATTATTCTGAGTCGCTAAGTCGTTCGGAATTACCTGAGTGAGATCGCTTAAATAATACTCTGCATACATTTTATCCGGAACTATGGTTTCTTTTGTAACTATGGTGTTACCGAAAAAAGTATAATTGACTATTTCTTCACCTGTCTCAATATTCCAGACCTTTACAACCTCTGCTATATCCGCAAAAGCTTTTAAGGGGTTACTTGACTGACGTTCTGCATTATATATAGCCTGCGGAGCTGTCATTATACCATTATCCGCATCAACAACAAGTTTATCACTGGCAACATATGTCCAGCCGTCAAAATAATAAGTGCTTCGTTTTTGCTGAAAACTTGGTAAATCCTCTTCTACCGTTATACTGGTTTCATTAAAGCTTTCAATGGTATAATTGGTAATACCGCCCTGAATATCTGCAGCAAGGTTCTGAACACCTACCACATCAATAATCGGATTCCAGAACGGGGTTATGGTCTTTCCACAAGACTGAGATACTTCATCAGCAACCATAAACCGTCTTTGATAAGTATAAACAATTCCATCACCATTACAAATATCACAGTGGTAATCTGCGCTGCCGTAATTATTGGCATTACAAGGACATATAAGTGCTTGTTTAATCTTTGCCAATACACCGTGGTTTTTTATAACCCTTCTAAAACTTTCAGGGTTTCCATAGACCGTTAAAGACGCATCGGCTCCGATATTGGTGTTTTTACCCATTATTCAACAACTCTCACGCCCGTAATATCTATTTTATTCATAGCATCTTCAAGCTGTTTAAGAGCAAATTCAGGCGCACCCTGCTGTTTATACTGAGCCTGTAAAGCCTGTAATTGCTTTCTTATTTCATTGTTCTGAGTCTGTATGACTTCTTTTTGCAAAGCTTTTAAAGCTTCAGGACTTGGAGGGATAAACCTTTTACCGGTTCTTTGAGTTTCGCTGATTATATGAGTCATTAACGCCATATAATTCTGAACAGGCTTATTATCTATAAAAAATCTGGTATAAACGCCGTCAGTAAATCCGTTTTTCTTCGCATCTTCCATACTTTCGGCGTGTTCAAACCTGATTTCCTTTTCACCGTTTTTGTAAGACTGAGTTATCATAGTGACCCTATACTTGTCCTGCTGTATTTTTGTCTATTTGTTGCAAGCCATGTTTTTATTTCTTTTTGATACTGTAATATTCTCGCTCCGAACGCTGCACTTGTAGCAGATAAAGTCGTACCTACTGACTCACTTACGCTATTAAGGCTTACGCTTCGACTTGCGATTGCTGCAAACTTACCATCTCCATACGTTGCCATTAAAGTAATTGCTGCAGCTTTTTTAATAATATATCTTAATTCGTCCGGAACTTCCTCTGCATTTGCGTAACCCGTGGTGTAATCAATTAAAAATATGTCCTGCATATCTCTGAGATAAGGCGCAAGTAAGTACGTCTGCCATATCTGATCCCATCCCAGAGTTTTTAAAGGTGTACGGTTAGGTCTGAAGTGGATTACTCCGGTAAAGTCTTTTTTAACCATGCGATAAGGCATAAGATCTATGAGAGTTGTCCCGACATAAGGCGTTGCAAATTTCGCACTCAAAACCTCTCTCACAGGTCTTCTCCTCAATTTAATTCGTGCCTCATGACGGGCTTGAATTAACCGGTAAGGATATCCGCTTTCTCTGATATATAGTTCTTTTTTCTGCTTTCCAGTTCTTAACGTGCTTAGATATGCGCTGTCATCGACATCAGTTCTGGGAACTTCGTTTCCGTTTCCGTCAATATCATCTCTATATCTTATAAGTCTTGGAAGTATGTCGATATTAAGCTCACGTTCAAGCCATGCTATAGATACACGGGCATAATCCATGAGCTGTTCATCTGTAAAAGTAAAAGAGTCGGCTTCGGCAATTAACGGGTTCCCGAAAAGCTCGTCATATCTCAATTCATGAGGGCTTACCAAAAGCCCCCATTTGGGGGCATGGTAAGAATTGTCCAGATCGGGATTATCAAAAGCGAAGCCAACTAAATTACTACAGGTCATATCATTTCCTTATTTCAGGTATTTTATGTAAACAACGCCGTAATCTGCTGCACCATTTCCGAAAATCTTAACACCATCTGCACCTACGATATTATAATCATCGTCAATAGTTGCTGCATAGTCAACCGCTGTATCTGTTACACATGCGATTGCATCGGTAATAGCCACCGGAGTATCTGCACCTGTCATTACAGTCATAGTTCCAGAACTGTTTGATTTTTTACAGATAACTGTAACGCCTATGATTTCTGCGCCTAACGGAATATCCGCTTCAACACCTGCACTACCACTTACAACGGTCTTACTCACTTTCTCAATTTTATTAAAGAAAGAAGCAGCGTCAGAACCGACAATATTTTGCAGTGCCTGAACAGCGGTAAGGCTAGGATTTCCCTGGCTGGGATCAAGATCGCCTTTATACTGAGTCATGTAATTTCCTCCATAATTTTTCTAATTACTGAAAGAGATTGAAAACTGAGCTTATTATTCTGATCAAGAATTTTTATACAATCCTGTAAAAATTGAATCTCTTCTATTTCAAAAATAAATTCCCGTTCGCCTTCTTCTTCTGTAATATTTAACTTTTTTAAAATGTTATCAACCAGTTCAAGAGTTTTTAAATTCCCCTGAACTGGAAGTAAATACTGAAATTGAAGTCTTTCGCTTACGCTGAGTATCATGGTTTTATCACGTTCTCCACAACATAACCTTTAGCCATAACCACATTACCCGTGATTTTAATTCCATAATCACATCTGATATGATTAAAAGCTGATTCAAAACTGATCATATCTGGAACAACAACCCTATCCTGTCCGTCTTTAATAACTACAGTTTCACCAGAAGCCAGTATCAAAGAATCAAGATAAAATATTCCATCATCTGATAAGAACTCCGGATCTGCACCAGATAAAATTCTCTGGTTTCTGTACATATCCTCTGGGGCTATGCGCCCCACGGGATTGTCTGAATAAGGTTTGTATATGTAATTAGCCATGATTTATCCTGCCTTAAATTGTATTGTAAAGATTTCCGTTTGTCTGAGTTACGCCGATATTTCTGATCTCTACAAGAACATTAGGCTTGTAGTATTTCATAGTACCGTACAGGTTAATAAGTCCCTGACTGTAAGGTCCGACTTTCGCAAGATCAGTGTTATGAATAGGAAGAAGCTGAGCATATGAAAGAACTCTGCTTTCACCCTGAGTTGTCTGATCTATAACGTACATTCTCGCAGTACCAGGTATGTAAAGGTTCTTATCTTCATAAGTAACCGCTACAAGAGGGTTAGTACCGTCTGCTGCGATAGTGTCCATATATCTATAATCGTTGTTTGCATCTTCTGTTTTCTTAGAATAAATTACAAAACATGTAGGAGTTTTTGCACCGCTATCTCCAGGAGCAGGGTTTATAGTTATACTTATGCTTCCACCGGCTGCGACTGTAGAGCCTGCGGTAACTGCTGCACATGCAATAGATCTTCCATATTTGTTTCTTGCACTTACTCTGTAAGAATAAGCCACGCCCGAAGGTCTTACTGTGCCTGCACTGAACTTAGATCCGGTTCCAACCGCATTAACTGTAAGAGCTATAGACGGCATAGAAGGAGCATTATCAGAGGTTGCGCCCTCAACCCATGCACCGGTACTGTTATTCTTATACTTAGGAACTCCTTGAGCTTCAAACTCAAGACCAAGAATCTTATCCATACGGGGCTTCATCTCACCGAAATTAGTCATAATTCCGCTGATTTTACCACCGATAGTCACGTTTCCGTCACCGGACTTGATTATCTTACGATTGTTACCTGCGGTAGTACCGTCCTCAAGGATAGTGCTTAGATTCTGAACACCGGCTGGTGAAACATAAATCTTAGAGTTTTCCGCATTTCCGTTACCTTCGGTAATAAGCTGACCAACGAGATTGAAAGTTCCCATAGTCACGTTACCACCACGCATATCAAAAATCTGCTCAGAAGAAGACGCAGAGATAGTAGTCGCAAGACCGTCTATGCTCTCAGGTACCCATGCGCTGTTACCATTGTACAATGCTCTGTCAAGGTTTCTGAGCATCCTACCCATAGCAACACTCTGCTGACGGGTTCTTACGTCAATAGTGGTTCTTGTAGCTTCCTGAACATCACCAATTTTCCAGCCCTCACGCATAAACTTAACAACTGAAATTTGCTTGATGAAGTCGGCATCCTGAAAAGAAGGATTGCTGAACTGGTCAACAAAACCACCGTCACTGATACCAAGACCGATTTGCTGATTGTACTCTTCAACAGTAGAATAAGCTTTCATCTTATTCATGTCCTGCCATAGAGTAAAATCTGTAGCTTGCAGAGTAAGAGTAGCAAGCATCATTTCAAGACTTTGCATGGTGAGAGTACCACCAGGCGTATTGTAAAGATCGTCCGAACTCGCAGGGGCAGAGAGAGCCTTACTGAGAGATTCGAGTTGAGACATGGAACCAATACCCATATCTGAATCTGCTAACATGTATAATTCATCCATTAGTTAGCCTCCTTTGTCATAAGTTCTTTTACATAACTCTGTTCTGCGTCGCTTAGAAAATTAAAACGCTTTCCAGAGCTTTCAAATTTTGATCCAATTTCACCTGCTTTTATATCGCCGTTGTTGATAGCTTTAGCAAGTACAGTCCAGACCTTTTGAGAATCTACTGAAGGCAGTGTTTGAGCTTTTTTCATGTCTGCCATAAGTGCGCCTTTACGACCCAGCGGAGCATTACCTATTCCACTTACGATTTCAGCGGTTTCAGCAGTTACGGCAGCAGCTTTAGCCATGAGATTATAACTTTCACTGTTCTGAGAAGATATAAGTTCAATCTTTTTTGTAAGACTTGAGATAGCCTTTGCCATATCCTCAACTGTTTCAACCATGGCATTAAGCACAGGAGAAAGTTCAGCCATTTCGACAATAGCACCTTCAGCGTTAGGATCAACGGTCTCTACGGCTTTTTTCATCTTACCAAACATTCCTTCATCCCCATCAGGCTCAGAGTGTTCTTTAGTTTTCATGTACTTTTTCATCTTTTTCATGAATTTTTCGTCAAACTCTTCCCCGTCTTCGTCATCCTCATCGTCCTCTCCCTCTTTAGCTTTGAATAGACTATCCATTTCTGAATCATCATTCAGTGCCTTATTTAGAGCTTCAAGGGGAGAGGAATTTTCTGTTTGTCCTTCGAGAGCCGAGATAATCTTATCGACTTCTTCGGAGGCAATTCCTTTCTGTAACAATTCTTCTTTTGTTATCATGTTACGATTGCTCCTTGTTGTTTTTTTTTGAAATATTTATCGAATAGCCGATAAGATTTGTCGGCAAATTCTACATCGTTATTAAAGTGGTTCTTATACTCATTTTCAGTCATGGGTATGGTTTTATTTTTAACGCCTATCATGGTGTCTATAAGCTTACACGCCTCATCTTCGGTAAAAGTGAGTGACACTATACCTTTTTCAAGACTCTGTTTTGTAATTACACCACCAGGGGTTTCTGATAGATCTGCCACGCTTTGAGGGGCTTCAAGTGCTTTTCTGAGTTCGGTTTCTTGTGAGAATATATTAGCACTCATCATGTTAAAGCTTGTAATATCATTAAATTCGGCAATTATGTCTTTGGCTTTAGCAAGCATACGGACATTAACGCCAGGTTCACGGTTAATTACAGAGTTACATGGAGCTATGGCAAGGTGATCCCATCTGATTTTAGGTATGATGCGCTTTTCGTTGCCCTCACTGTCTTTGACTTGCATAACCATTTTACTGCCACCGATAGACGCTGCAAATACCGGATTATCAGCTTCAAGGTGAGGCAACATAGTCTGAACAATGGGGTGTGATTTTGTAAGTTGAGCCGTAACCACAGGAAGTCCGTTTTCCCATCTAAATGCGATAGGTTTACCGATTACAGCTCTATTTATACCTTCTTTTGTAAGTTCGGGGTTTTTGCTATCATGCCAGAAGTCAATCAGACCTGTCGCCAAAAAAGAGCTAACAGCTTCATCATTAAACGCTTCTTTAAGTACGGTTTCACCGTCACTATCTTCGGTTAAGTGGTTGGCTATAATATCGACTTTGACGAGCTTGTCATCAACTGCTTTTTGGAGGTTCTGAATAGTTAAGCCGTTAATTTGAAAAAACATTATACCCCTCTTGTAATGGATATAAACATTTTCCTTTTAACGGCTGGATTATTCGTTTATATAAATATTTTACATCGTAAAGCTAAATCTTAATTCCTGTCAAGTCTTAATTTTAGCCACGCCTTTACAATCTATGGCTATGGTGTTTTTACACTGCTTACATTTGATCTCAGTGACAGATTTTGCCTTGTCCATGTACACAAGTGAGACGTTGCGATAGAGAATTTGACTGCCGTTATCTATCGCAAATATGGCATTGCAGAACGGACACTTCCGCTTTTCTCCGTTTTCTATGATTATTTCGTTCATTTTTTCGGTTTTTCCTCCGGCTTATTGGGTTTATTCTCTACTTTCTTTTTATTTTCTTCAAGTCTTTTTTTCTCTTTAGACTTTGCACTGACATTTTCTCCGGTCTGTTCAACGGCAGTTCCTGTAGGCTGTACCGCATCTCTGGCACTTAGCGCATCTGCAAATATACTCGCTACTTTCTTAATACTTTCCTTTAATATTTCGATATTACCCTTACCACCTTCAGGCTTTTTCTCACCCTCTTTTTTCTGATCGGGTAAAGTTCCTTTTTCGTTATAGTCTTTAACCTGCTGCTGAGTATAGAAATAAATATAGCCTTTGCCCTTAGGGTTAGGTATTTTCTTAATATATTTTGTAGTCTGAGCTTTGAGCATTATCTCTTCTCTTAGGTTCGACAGGGCTTTTTCCATTGTAGACATTTCTTTACTGTTTTTGATCGGCATAAGAACGGCTTTTATTTCATTCCCAACTTTAAAAACAGCCGGAGAAAAATCACCTGACAAATACATTTTTGCATCTGGGAATTTGTTTTTTATTGTAGCAACATAATCAGGTAAAAATCGAGCGGTGATATCTCCATCAGAATATTCTACAATATCAGGAACATTCTTTTCACCTTGATAATACCGACCTGTAAGCTTAGACTCAGTTTTGCTTATCGCATCTTCTCTTGGTATTACTTGCTTATAATTTGGGAAACTACCAGTACCTTTATCTATTATTTGTCCTATTATTTCATCATCAGACATATTAGGGTTTTTCCTCTTAATTCTATTAAATTCACGTTGTTTGTTGGTGTTGTAAATTTCATCAGAAACATTTTTATCAAGGATCATCATCCTTGAATCTGTCCAAACCCCTGCATCTTGACCTTCCGAGCTAAAGCTATAAAGCGGTTTAGTTACGTCTTTATCATTTATCATGTTTGATGTTTTCAATTGTTCAAAAATCTTTTTTTCTTTAGGATCTTTAATATTATCCATTTTAATTGATTCATAAGTAAGCTTTTTGGTATCAGCATTATAAATGCCTGACTTCTTTTCATCTTCCGCTAATTTCGAAGTCCTTTCTTTTTCAGCTTGAATAGCGGTTTCTTTTTGAATATCTGATTGAGATTTATATTTACTTTTTGATTTTTCAGCATTATCATCTTGTAATTTCCAAGACTCCATACCGATATTATCTTTAGCCCACATCATTATTTCACGAATTGTTCCTCTCGCACCATACGGAACTTTAATTTCTTTACCCGATCCTTCTCCACCGACAAGATTATAACCTCTTACGCCTTTGGCAATACTGTATTGAACACCATTATTAGAAAAAGTATTTCTTGAATCTTGCTTTATTTCATTATGCTTCTCTTTTGAAATACCTTTTTCTTCAAGGTAATCTTTATATCCTTTTTCTTCTTTAGTCAGATAATTTTCCTGATTATTTTTAATAAACTCGTTATATTTTTTGTTAAATTCATCTTTATCTTTTATATCTTTAAATTTTTCTTCTGCATCTTTTCTTAATGCACTATATTTTTCACCATCATCATTAAATATTTTATCAACTTTCCCATCCCCCTTTTTCTTCCCCAGCTCATCTTTCAACGCTTCGACTGCGGAGGGCTTGGTTTCAGACTCTGATTCAGAAGAGTTTTTTATTTTGCCTACAATTTTATACCTTGTTACAACATTATGAGGATATTTTTGTTCTTGTATCTTAAATGATTCAACTTCCCAATTTCTTTCTGGTTGCTCTTTTTTAAGCCCATGCAATTTGATTTTAGCTGCTGTTTCACTGTACCCGTTTTGCGATCTCCCTAAATCTTCTTTTATTTCTACTGGAGCATCTTCCCCTTTGAAAGATTTTTCAGTTCTATCAATTTCATAATTTGCAGAATTTAAGGTGTCATAAGTTCCATACAAGACATCTGATTTTTTTGATTTTATTCTAACTTCAAATTTATCTTTATCATTTTTTTTAACATAAAAAGTATTTCCCTCAATAGAAAAAGACTTACCTTCTCCCTCCGGCATAGTATCGAAGTTGTCGGGGGATTTTTTGTCCTCTGTCTTGTATTCTCCGGTTATCTCTTTTATTTGCTTTGATAAGATACTTGCATCTTTTATTCTTTCCTCAAATTTTGAAATAGCACTTGTAAAATCTTCTCCTTTTGCTTCTTTTTTGATAGACTTAATCCTTTGTCCGGATTGTTTTATATCTTTCTGTAATCTCTCTAAATAATAACCTGCTAAATCTTTATTCTCTTTAATATCAGACTTTACATCTTCTGCAAATTTCTTATAATCAGATGAAAAGGATTCTGGGGCATCTGGACCAAAACCCTTTTTTTCCTCTTTCTTACCCTCACCATAAATACCGGCTATGGCTTTCATAATACTCATGTTAAACTTTTTACCGGTACCGCCCTGACTTTCTTTTTTCTCAGACTTTGGCTCTTCTGACTTTGGCTTGCTCTCGCCTTTCTCTTTTTTCTCACCGAAAAGCTTGTTCATCCACTTCTCTTTGTTAGATAAAAACTCGTTCAGGTGGCTTGCAAAAGAACTGGCATCAACGCCTTTAAAGCTGTCCTTATGCTTGTCATATTCAGCTCTTGCCTTTGACTCCGCAGCTTTTTCATCTGATAAACCAAAGAATTTCATAATACCGGACAGTACACTGCCTTTCTTCTCAGTAGGCACTTCACCGGTCTGTTTAAACTTATCAAACTGCTGTTTGGTATAGAAATAATAATAGCCTTTACCTGACGGCTTTGGCACTCGTTTTACATACTTTGTAACACGGGCTTTCTCCATATCTTCCGGCTTTGCTTTGCTATCGAGTGAGATGTAACGCCCGTCTGTAGTTTTGAAAAAAATCTTATTTGCCATTTATTTTACCTTCCGTTTTGTTTTTTCGTGTTAATTTTTTTATATTCATATAGTAAACCAATCTTTGCCTAAAATATCTTTAAAAAAATAGTCTGATTTTTCTTTTATGTTGATATTAAATTCTTTTTTGAATAGAGCAAATTCCTTATCCGTACATATATAATTTCCATTTATTCCATTTGGAAATATTTTTTTCATTTTATTTATAAAGTTATTATCTTCGGGCAAACTACTTTTTAGTATTTTTAAAATATTTTGCTTTTTATCTAAAATATCATATTTGAAATTTTCGGAATTATAATATTCTCTATTTTGCTCCTGTATTTTTTTTATACCTTCTGGGTATAAAACTTGTATTGTTTTATAATATTTAATAAAGTCTCCTGTATGATTATCATCATCTAAAATAAAAGAAACAACATTGTTAAAATATTCATCATCGACTAATGGAAGTCCAAAATCAAAATTTTTTGTATTCAAAATATTCTCCATATTTATTTATTATCTTTAAAATCAAAGGATGATTAAAATTTTTATTTGCTTCGATTGCCGTTTTATACCCTTCATGAAATTCAATGGAAAGATTATAATTTTTTTCATCGACTAAATTCTTATAGAAAAAATATATTTCAGCCTGTTTATCTTCTGGAATTTCTTTTTTGTGTTTTAAGCTATAATTAGTTTTAATATTTTCATCAATACAACAAACCCTAATTTCATTAACATTATATTTCATAAATATTCCAAAATCAGCCAAAGAAAAAGAATTTCCCGAAGGATGATTATGTACTAAAACATTAGAATTTTTTATTTTCTTTAATTCATCCGGAGTATAAATAATTTCTTTTTCGTTGCCTTTTTTAAATAATAATAAATTACCTTTATTGTCATAAGTTTGAGAATATTCAATTTTTTCATTTCTTATGTTTTCAATGAAATGATTTATTCTTTTCAAGTTTTCTGGTAAAAAATTATCATTATGATAAGTCATGAGTTTATAATAATAAATCCAACCACCCTTGCCGTCCGGTTTTTTAGTGTAATATTTATGACTTCGGGCTTTACCAAGATCAATATAAAGCCCGTCTGTCAGTTTAATCATAAGCCTATTTGTCACAAGACCTTCCTGTATTCAAATTTACCGGTTAATGAGTTGTACTTCTTTATAAAGACTTTGTTTTTACTGTCAATTCCTTTATGGAAGGCTTTGAGTAATTGCTCGTTCTCTGTAAGAAACTGATCTATCAAAGGCATAACCTTTTCAGCAAATACCGTTTCGGTGGGGTGGTTACCGCTATCCCATTCAGCCATAAGGTCTTTATTATCTGTTTTTATAGCCCAATATTGCTCCATAGCACGAGCAAAACACTCACAGGTACGATTCTGATATACAGACTTTTGAACAGTCTTCATATTCTTTCTAAAAGTATCAGCTATTTTTCCGGCTGTATGCTCTGGATCATCACTTTTATAATGTCGTCCCGATTTATCGCCAAGATAGAAATCCATAAAATGTCCCCATTCGTGTGCAAGAATAAATCCCGTACCTTTGTCTCCATACATAGCACTTACACCGATAGCTTTCATTGACGGCATAAATAATCCTACTGCCTTACGGGCGTGCATACGGGTGTCTCCGGCGTGACTTATTTTAAGTCCGAAACTTTTAGCCATAGAGCTTCTGTCTCCAAAAACTGAATAAACATCTGTTATAGCATCTTTAATCTCTCCAATTTCAGCATCAGTTATTTCAGCACCGTTCTGTCTTTTAACTTTTATTCCATAAGTATTAAGTAAAGTGTCTTTAGTTCCTTTGTCCCCATAAGCGGTTTCTCTTCCTTTTGCATGAGTATTATAATAATCCTCTAACTGAATTTCCATATCTTCAAGTTTTTGCTTTAAGTCCTGTCTTATCTCTCTATACATTTTCCATGTATTGCTTCTGCCTCTATCATCAAAAATAAAACTGTTTATTAAATTCCCCTGGGGATAAGTCATTCTGTTTTCGCCAATCATTTGTATTCTTTTTCTTTTGTATTTACGTCCATACTTTTCATCATATTCATCGTCATGTTTTTTTTGTAATGCTTTAGCTCTTTTAAAATAATAATCTTGTGTAGCTGCAAGTACATCACGATTAACGATTATATATTCTTCTTTACCTTCTACAACCCATCCTTTTTGATTCGTATTAAATATTTTTCGTTCATCATTGACTTTCATAAGATACTTGTCTTCACCAAGTTTAACAGTCGGTATAAAATTCTTTTCTGAATTAAAATAATAATCACTAACTTCAGGAATATAAGATGGTTTTGGATCTGTTAAGATGGTTTTTTCCCTCGTAAGGTAAATATCTTTTGGAACAACATCAGTATAATCTTTACCATCAAATTTCTTAGGATCTCCACCTTTATAAAATGGAATAGTTATACTTATATCTTTTGGTTTAAATTCAGTCTTCGGCGGTTTAACCTCTTCAGTCGGTTCTGGAATATTTAAAATTTCACGTTCTACTTCATTTCTGTTCTCTGGAGTAGCCTCATTTATAGCTTTTTCAATCTTGACATCAGCTTTCTTTTGTTCGGGAGTTTCCGGTTCAGGTTCAACTTCAGGCATAGTCTCAAAGTTGTTTTCCTGCTCAACGGGTGTTTCAATTGGTTCTTCCACCGCTTTAACCGGCTCTTCAACCTTCTCCGGAGCCTTACCATACAGTCCTGCAATAGTACGCATAAGAGATAGTTTGAAAGTCTGCTTAACCGGTTTTTTCTCAGATTTCTTAGCCTTTACCTCTTCTTTTTTCTCAGTCTCTTTTTTTTCCGCAGCTTTACCGGTAAAGAATTTATCCCATTTGTCTTTATTACTGAAATACTCGCTCACATGATTTTTCCAGTCAGCCCAAGTCACACCTTTTTTATCGAGTTCGAACTTTTTATAGTCCTGTTCGATTCTCTGATTAGCTTCACCCGTGCTTTTAAAATTAAAGAAACTTACGAATTTATTCAACCACTCATTAGGCTGCCCCAGGGGTTTAACGTAAACCGTCTGCTGTTGTCCTTTTTTGTTTATTATGACTTTTTTTATGAGTTTAGTAAGATTTTTTGTAGCTTTAAACATATCAGTTTCATTTGGATCAAAAATTTCTGCTTTAGTTGATTTTATCTGATTAGGCTCAAAAGCTATCCAAACCTTATGATCTTTTGTACCTATATTATAACCACCGGTATGAGATATGCCATCGAAACCCATGTTTTGAATAATTCCAGTAAATTTTCCAGCATCAGAGAATTTCTGGTTGTTTGTTAGTATATATTGAAACTCAGCCCAAGACAGATCTTCGCTTTTATTTATGTGCATCACTGGAAAAACATTGTCACCTTTTTTAACAGCAGGACTATAAGGCGTTTCTTCTCTGTCTTTTGAAAATTTCTGGCTTCTCATTTTATCTCTGATTTTAACAAAATCTTGAAAATCATATTTATCCATAGTCCACGCATAATCTTTTTTCAAATCCTTTTCCCAAAAATCATAATTCAAAATGTCATCCATATACGGTTGATAGTTTGAATCTTTAGCAAATTTTTGAAAAGATTTGAACATATCCATTGATATCGGTTTATCCATATCACAGGGATTTTTTATATTTAAAAATACATCATAAACTTGCGGAGGGTATTCTTTAAAAGAAATATCTTCTTTAGCATTTTTAAAATGTCTGTCTATTGAACTTATTATCGGAGTCTTGCCGTCTGAACTTGGTTTTGAAATTCCCCCACCATAAGGGTTTTCAATTTCCATTGATTGATATTTTTCTAATAATTGAGAAATTGAGTATTTTTTATTATCTAAATTATCAATCATCTTTTCAAAATATTTATTGTAGTTCGGATTATCAGAAATTACACCTTGTCCTGAAACATATTTACCGGCTGCTCTTGACTTATCGGCTGCGACTTTATCCGAGTTCCATATTTCTCTAAGTAAAACTTTATCGAAAAGGATTTCATTTCCTTTGCTATCAAGAATTTTATCGACCATATTAAATTTATCATATGGGCTTTCCGTATCTTTTTTAGTATATTCTTTAGCAATTCCTTCATCTTCAGTAAAATAAAAACCGCTTCCGTATATACCGCCTTGAGATTTATTTTTAGAAAATTCAGTAAATCCACCTCTCGCAGTACCATGATAAACTACTATAGGTTTTTGCTCTTCAGGGATATCGAATTTATTAACTACCTTGCTTGCTTGATCAGGGTTATTTTCCCAATCACCAAACCAGTTTTTAAAATTATCCGATTGAACTTTATCCTTTTTTTCTTTTGGAAGCTTTTCAATAGCTTCTTTTTTTTGATTTATAGTTGGTTTTTGAATATATTCATCAATTTCAGGAATATCATTCATTAAATCAACACCTAAACTAAATGTATTCTTAGGATAAATACTTACCTGAGATCTTATGCTTTCCCCTGCTGAAGATAAAACCTCCATAAAATAACCGTCTTCGACACCTTTTTTATAAACAGATTTTTTTTCAGGAGTCATAAATCCCACTCTCGAATCAGCATTGTCAACAACTGCTAATCTCGCTGCGCCCATATTTACGCCAAATTCTTTCATTTCTTTTAATATGTTTTCATTTTTAAATAAATATGACGGAACATTCATTACGCCCTGAACTAATAATCTTGAATTTAAAGCCAGAACAGTAACCATTTTATCCTTTAAAACTTCGTGAGTTTTAACTGCGGTCATAATCGCATCAGGATTATATATTTTCTCTCCTAATATTTTATGAGGCAATTCGGCATGTTTGTAATTATCAACATCTTTTGAATCAAGATCAAAAGAAAGTTCATCTATATCATCTTCAAATTCTCCACCATCAGGCATTACCAAAGTATTGTACTTATTGTGGTTTACAATAATATGACTAACCATACCTTTAATTTCTCTATTAAATCTTGCTGTTATTATTAAATCTTCGTTTGAAGCATCAATCTCACCGGATGGATGATTGTGAATTAAATAATATTTAACTGCTTTAGATTTTTTCATTATTTCTTTAATATGTTCAATAGATTTTTTTTGATCTTTAGGATCAATAAAAACCTGTGAAACTTCTGGAAGTCTGGATGAAATACCGGTCTGAGCAACAACTTTGTCATTTTTGTCAAGCATTACCATTCTAAAAGTTTCAAACTGAGGGTTTCTAAATGATTGAGCAAGATAAGCTAAATCTTTATTTGTCTTAACATTTTGACCTAACAGGTTTAATTTGTTTTTTTCTTCCCATTCTTTTTTGTAATCTAAATTCAATGTGCTTGCTATAATTTCAGCTTTTAATTCTTGTTGTTGTGGTGTTAAATCTTTGTCCATAGATATTGGTTTTTCAATTTTTTCTGGTCTAACCGCATATAAATCATGAATTATTTTCATAACTGAAAGTTTAACTTTAGCAGGTTTTTTATCAGTATTTACTTTTTTAGTATCAAATTTTTCAGAGCTGGTTTTCTTAACAGGCTTTGGTTCTTTTTGTCCGAAAAAACTATCCCACTTATCCTTATTGTTAAAATACTCTTTAACGTGATCAAGCCATTCTTTAAAAGTAACTATAGAATCAACTTTACTGCTTCTATAATCTGTATTTAATTTTTCAATGGCTTGATCTTTTTCTGAAAAAGAAAACCAGGCTATAAATCTCGATAAAAAAGATGTATTTGTTTTTATATCAGGCTGAGACACCTTTTCTATTTTTTTATATTTATCATAATCCGCTTTTGTATAAAAATAGATATAACCTTTACCTGAAGGTTTAGGTATTCTGCGAACATATTTAGTAACTCTTGCTTTCTCCATGTCCTGCTCAGCCTGTTTTTCCATAGCTATTAACCTCGTGTAATAATCTTTAAATTCAGAAATATGGTCTTTTGCAATCTGTGAATACACTTCTTTTTCCGGAGGGTATTTACCGTGCTTTTTATAATAATCTTTTATAAATTTAAAAGTGTCTTTATGCTCTGATTCTATTCGTGTGCCTATTTCGAGCTGGCTTGCTTTCTGCATTGGCTGTACTCCGTAAAGATTATTTAGAAAAGCTATGGCGTTATAACTTGCTTGCTTTGCATCATCACACTTTTGAAGTTCAATTTCAATCTGATCTCTTAGCATCTGAGGCGTGTACTTTGTGAAGTCTATTTTTGTTTTCATTTAAGCCTCTTTATACCATTTATGTTTTTTAAGTTTTCTAAATTTATATTTTGAAGTATATTTCATTAACATTATTTCTAATTTAAGTTTAAAAAAATAAAATCGTCTTTCCATTGGGGAAAGGTGGATAACAAATCCAAGCCGAGAATATTCACATTTATGTTTATCACAAAAATTTATAATTTTAGTAACATTCCTATCTTTTTTAGGAATAGATTTTTTATTGTAATTATAAGGAGGATATAAGCTTTCACTCATTTAAATTTTAAATTCCTTTTTAAGATTATAATATTCTTCGTCAGTGCATACCTTTGAACAGTTTATTCCTTTCGGTAATACTAACGATAATCTTTTTTTAAAATCTTCAGTAGCCACATTATTTGATAATATAGTACATAATAAATAACTTTTAACTACACCGTAAATCTTAGTTCTTTGAAATATAATTCTTTGTCTTTTTTTAGGATATAATATTTTTAAAATCGGTCTATGTAACTCATAGTTCTCATATTCTTCTCCTCAGAATAACGTACATCCACCATCAAAATAAACATGTAATCCAGACCTAGAATTATAGGGCAACCAAAGTTCTATCTCAGAATGTACTCTGCTTATTTTTGGATCATCATCAATTGAATCGGGAAAAAGTTTATCAAATTTATTTTTATCTTTTTTCATAAGTTAAACTCCTCTTTTATTTTTTTTGCTTTTTCTTTTAATATTGATAATTTTTTTTCTGTGAATTTATCTGGATTAACTTTTATTTCTTTAAATTTATTTTTTAAAAGATTTCCATCTAATGGTACTTTTGGA
>Ga0210043_1001176_pt1 | contig 23708 bp, 26 predicted proteins | sample CryGeymet201501t_FD_183990 | JGI IMG/M metagenome (GOLD analysis project Ga0210043, IMG submission 183990) | Groundwater microbial communities from Crystal Geyser aquifers in Utah, USA - Crystal Geyser metaG 2015-01t (SPAdes) (version 2) | ecosystem: Environmental > Aquatic > Deep subsurface >... | reverse complement strand
TGCCGCTGCCGAGGCTGGCGGCTGGGGAGGTGAGGTGATGGAGCGAGAGGAACTGCGCATGGCGCGTGAGGAACGGGACCACCTGCGCGACGTCTTGGAACGCCTGCTGACGGCGGACAAGGCGTCGGTTGGCGGGAGGGCGCAGATGCGCGACGCGCTCCTGTCGCTGCGTCCCGGCGACGTTTCCCGCGCGGCCCTGCACTGGGCCGGGTCGGACGCGAAGGCGCTCGCATCGGAGATGGGGCTGTGAGCGACGAGATGCGTGCGTGGCTGCGGTGGCTCGATGACGTCGAGGACAACGGCCTGGATGACGCAGATCCGCGACCGCCCGCACCGATCGATGAGGTGGCGGAGTGGTTCCGCGACGGGCCCGGTGAGCAGGGCGAGGTCGGCGCGCTGGCGCTGCTCGACGAACTGCGGGCGACGCGTGCTGAGCGCGATGCGCTGCAGTCCGCGCTCGACGGTGCACCGGGGCCGGCCACCGTCAACGCTGCGCCCCCACCGGGGCAGCGCAGGCCCGCACCCATGAGCGAGGCGGCCATCATGCGCGCGATGCGCACGTCGTTCCGCGACGCCACATCGGCGGCCATCGCGAAGCCGGGGTGGGTGGAGGCCGGCAACGTGTCGATGGTGCGGGCACGCGGTCTGGAGGCGGCCGGGCTCGTGACGCTGTCGGGGCACGATGCCCGCGGCCGCCCGCGGCGCGCGACGCTCACGCAGGCCGGAATCGAGGCCCGCGAGTGCGCGTGGCCCAACGACGAGATGGCGCCATGAGTGACATGAATGAAGCGATCCGAGCCCTGGCCGACGCGCTCGGCCTGGCGTTGCAGTCCGGCGTCGGCCGGTGGCGCGTGCTGGCCATCGTGGGGTCCGCGCTGGGCGGCGAGCCACTCGGGACGTGGTGCCCGCAGTGTGGGCCTGGCGTCCCCAGCGACGAAGACGGGTGCTGCACGCTGTGCGGCGCGACGGCGGTGGGCGACGGCGCCGACGTGGCCAACGCCGTGCTACGGGAGCGCGATGGGATGCTGGTCGAGCTTCGCGATGCGTATCAGGACCGCATTGCCCGCCCCCGCTTGGCGGGCGAGCGCGACGCACTCGAAGCGGAAGCGGCCGCGGCCCGAGCGGAGGTCGAGCGCCTGCGCCAACGACTCGGCGCCGCCGGCATCGAGACGGGGACGCACGATGTCGCCGAACTGGTCGCCGAGCAACTCCGCCGCATCGTCGCGGCGATGGACGGCGAGGTGCTGTTCGACGCGGCCGGGCGGGCCGAGCTGCGGACGCTTCGGCATCGCGTCGAGGTGGCCGACGATCGCATCGTCGCCATCGCTCGGGTGGTCGCGCCCGCCTGGGTGCTGCCGCTGCCGGGCGCCCCGGGCGGGGTGCACGTCAGCGGGCTGCACGAGGGGCTACTGCCGGACGTGGTTGCGGGCCGCGTGGCCGCGTTGGCGCGGGTGACTGCCGAGCGGGACGCGCTGCGCGTCGACTCCATGCGCGCCGACCGCCTCGACGGCCTGCTGCGTCGCATCCTGGCGACCGCGGCGCCCGATTGGGTCTCGCCCGATGGCGAGCCCGAGGCCGGGCTCACCGAGGACGCTGCGCTGTGCGCGGTCGAGATGCTCGTCGCTGAGGCCGCTGCGATGCGGCTCGCGCTGGAACGCGGCATCGGCGAGACGGTGGCGCCAGCGTGCGTCGAAACGCAGGACGGCTACTGCGGATGCGAAGACGATGACGACGACTGCGGGTGCCCCAGCATCCAGATGCGCCTCTGTGCCTGCGGCGGCGAGGCGCCGTGCACCGACCCCGCATGCTTCGTCGGCGCTGCGCTGGCGCCCGCAGCCGGCGGCTCGCTGCTGCGCCGGTTGGGCCGGGCGGGGAGGCGGGGCCTCGTGCACGAGCGCGACGAGGCGCCCCGATGATCGGCTACGCGTGTCGCACGGGCACGCGGTCAACCGTTGTGGCGCTTCGGGACGCGGGGTGGCGGTTCCTCCTCACGGCGGGTGCGGTGTTGAACCCGCACGGTCTGCGCTACGCGCTCGACAACGGGGCGTGGTCCGCACACCAGCGCGGGCTCCCCTTCGACGATCGCGCCTTCGAGGAGGCAGTGCGCGAGGTTGGAGCCTCCGCGGACTTCATCGTCGCACCCGACATAGTCTGCGGCGGCCTCGATAGCCTGGCGGTCAGCCTCCGCTGGCTACCGTGGCTGCTGCAGCACGGTCGCCGGGTGTTGGTACCGCTGCAGGATGGAATGGAGCCCCGGCACGTAGCACCGATCCTGTCACCAGGTCGCGTCGGCCTGTTCGTCGGCGGCTCCACAGCATGGAAGGAGTGGGCAATCCCAACGTGGGGGCCCTGGGCTCGGGCGCGGGCGATCTACTGCCACGTCGGACGCGTCAACAGCGCCAGACGGATCGCTCTGTGCGCGCAGGGGATGTGCTCGTCGTTCGATGGCTCGTCCGTGACGAGGTTCGGAAAGAGCCTCCGCCGCCTCGACGGAGCCCGGCGGCAGCTGGCCCTCGAGGTCTGGCCGTGAAGTTCCACGCGCAGGTCTACGAGGTGGAAGTGGGCTCGCCTTTCGTGGCGCTCCATCGCAGCGAGGCAAAGGGGCTCCACGAGCACGCCTTCGTGGCGATCATCCGAGTGTGCCACGCGCCGGCCGACGATCCCCCTGTGGACGCGGACGTCCTGGCCGAGAGGCTGCGCGAAGTCACCGCTGCGCTCGACGGTCGCGATCTGGAGGACGTGGTCGGCTGCGGCACGGCCGAGGCGCTCGCCGATCACCTGGCACGTGCGATGGGCCCGTGCCAGGTCCGCGTCGAGGTCGACGGCGGGCCGAGTCGCGGCGGATGGGCGGTGCAGCGATGACGGTGGCCGCTCTTCGCCTCGTCGCCCCGCCCACGCGTTGCACCCGCTGCGGCGCGCCCTACGCCACCCGCATCGAGGCGGAGAGCCTGCCCTTCGGCGAGCCGGCCGAGCCGGCGGCGCTGCGCTCGACGTCTGGCTGCACGCCGGCCGCACGGGTCGCAGCCCGCGCCACGAGCGCACGCCGGGCGCGGCGATGTGCAACCACGCGCATGGCGCGCACCGCCCGCCGGGCCCGTGGTCGGGCCGCCAGCGCGCCGAGTGGAGCCGACGCCGATGAACCCTGACTGCGACTGCGACCCGTGCGACCCGTGCAACGTCTGCGGTCGCGACGACGACTGCGACGACGACTGGCCCTGCGACATCTGCGGCGACTGCCCCTGCGACGACCCCGGATGCGTCGCGCTGTTGGACGACGACGAATGGCGCAGCGCCGACGACCGCCGTGCAACCCGCGGCACCAGCGAGTGCGACGGGCTCTGCGACCCGGTGTGCGACTGGTGCCTCGTTGCGCACGCATGCCCCGACGACTGCGGCGGCGGCGACGCGTGCCCCTACGTCGGGTTGTGCCGATGAACCTCACGGATCCGTGCCGAGTGTGCCGCTGCGGCTGGTCCACCGGCGACGCGCACCACCCGTGCCACGGTCGCGGCTACGCGTGCCGCGCCCCGGCGACGCAGCGGTTCTACGGGGCGCGCGCTGTGGCGCTTGCGGGCGTGCAGATGAAGGTCGCGGTCATCGAGACGTGGGCGTGTGACGCGTGCTGGGCCGCGTACACCGCGGCTGCTACGATGGACGGTGGAGGTGGGTGATGGGTGGACTCGACAGGGAGTGCGACTTTTGCGGCGGGTGCAGGGTGGTGGGCGGCATCGCCGCCGAGAACTGCATGAACTGCCCCGTGTGCGCAGGGCTCGGCTACCGCTGCGACCCGGCGCCGTACCGCGACGCGGCGGAGGCCGACGCACGGCGCGAGGGTGAAGCGATGCCGCCGCCCGTGTCGATGGGGTACGACGAGATGGTGAGGCGGCTCAGTGCCGGGGTCGGGGCGAGTGTGGCTGATCGTGATGCGCTCGTGGAGCGCGCCGCCGTTGCGCTGTGGGTCGGCCTCGGACTCGGCGACCCGGCGCTGCGCCCCGACTCGTATCAGGCATTCACGTACACGGTCGCGGTGTGCATCGACCGTGCGCTGCACGCCATTCTGGAATGGATCGACGCAGGATCGCCGGAGTTGACCGAGGGCGCAAACCGCATGGTGTGGAACGTGGCGCGGTACGCGGTCGCGGATGCCTACAAGGCGGGGCCGGAGTGGGATGTGCCGCCGCGCGTGCGAGCATTGATGGGGGCGACAGTCTACGGGCGCAGGCTTTGCCTGCAACGCGAGGCTGCATCACGGATGAAGTGGGCGCAGGGTTTCGTGAGGGGCGCCGGTGACTGACCGGCCCCGAGTGCTCGACGGCGCCGAGGCCGAGGCGTTCCGGCTCGAGTCGGAAGGGCTCGACCCGAAGGCCATCGGGCGCCGCGTCAACCGCCAGGTGCGGGGCATCCGGGCGCTACTCGCGGACCCTGACGCGCGTGATGCGTGGAACCTGATGCAGCGGCTCGGGACTGTGCCAACGCCCCCTCTCGCCTCGCCCGCGCGCGACGCCCGCGCCTGCACACCCGCGCCCGCCCGCGCGACCGTCGAGGTAGTGGACGTCGGCCCCGAAGGCGAGGCGCTGCGCGGGTTCCTTGCCGAGCTGCGCGGCTGCGGCGTGTGGCAAATCGCGGCCGAGGCGTGCGGGCTCTCGACCGAGGACGTGGTGGAGATGCTGGAGTCGTCGCGGTCGTGGCCCGCCGCGCGGAAGGCGCGGGCTGAAGTGCCGCTGCGGATGCTCGCGGCACTGCACGCTGCGGTCGAAGGTGGCGACGAATCCGCGGCCAGGACCACGGTGCTCGCGCTCAAGGCCGTGCGGCCCGATGTCTTCGACCGGCGCGCGGTTGGACCTGACGGTGACCCTGCCGACAAGGCCGGCGGGATCGATGGCGACTCGCCGGCCGTGGCGATGCTCGGCGTCATAGTGGGGTGCGGGCCAGACGCGTGCGCCGACGCGGACCTGATGGTTGTCCCGGGTTGAGCCCGTGACGCCCGAGCCGACCCCGCTTACGCACCCGAACCCGTTCCAGCGCAAGGTGCTCGCGCACGTCGCGCTTCACGCCGCGCGCAAGCGGTCGACCCCTGTGCTCGGGACGATGGCAGGGTGGGGCACGGGGAAGACGGCGTGCATCCCAGCCATCGCGCAGATGCTCGCGGAGATCCAACCGGGCGTCAGCGGCGCCATCGTCTACGACACGATGGGGCGCTACACGAGCACCGCGCATGTCGAACTGACACGGTATCTCCCCCCGCTGGGGTGGCACTGGAACGGATCGAGCACCGCGCCGCACTGGACCTCGCCGGCCTACGCCGGTCGCCGCGCGACCGTGTGGGTACGGTCGTGGGTGAAGGCGAAGGCCGACGACCGCAGCAAGAACTCGCTCGAGGGCCTCGACGTGGGTTGGCTCATCATCGACGAGTGCAACGTGTTCCTGACGCAAGAGGTGGCGACCGCGGCGCTTGGTCGCGTGCGCGCGGGACCGACCCCCATGCTCATCCTCATGGGTAAGCCCTCGGCGTCCGAATGGTGGTTGCGCTTCGCGCGGGACCGACCCGGTGGCGTCGCGTTCCGCGCGTCGTCGCTCTGCAACCGCGACACGATGATCGCGATGGGCCGCGACTTCGACGGCTGGCTTGCGATGCAGACAGAGAGGGACCGGCAAGAGAACATCTTTTGCAACCCGCAAGCGCCCGAGGGTGCGGTCTACGGCGATTGGCTCTCGACCCCGTGGCCCGATGGCAACCTCGCACCCGAGGGGTGGTGCCCGCCCGATGGAGCGATGACGTACTGGTCGCAGGACTTCGGGGTGCGCCACCCGTGTGGGCTCATCATCACCCACGACCCGGACCTCGACGCCGACGTGGTGTGGGGCGACGTGGCGCCCGATGAGGTCACGACGTCCGACGTCTGCCGCCAGGCGCTGCGCCTCGTGTGGCCCGCGGCCTACGGCGAGCGCGACGGGATGGTGCCGCTGCACCGTGGGTGCGGCGACCGCGCGGGGCGCAACCGGCGCACGGACCTCACCACCGACTTCGACGACGTGGCGCGCCGGCCCGAGGACGGGGGGCTCGGCATCCACCTGCGGTGCACGGACGCGCCCGAGCGGGTCGACATCCTCAACGGCGTGCAACTGGTGCAGCGCCTCATCCGCGATCCGCACGACGGCGAGCGGCGGCTGTTGTGCTGCCCGCGGCTGTGGCGCGCGGGGCTCGACGCGAGGGGGCGGAGCTTCGCGAAGTCCATGCTCGGCTACCAGTGGGCCACGGGCTCGACCGGCGCGACGCCGCGCAAGGACGGCGTCCACGACCACCACGCGGACGCGCTGCGATACCACGTGGTCAACTGGCGCTGGCCTGCGAGCGACATCGCGGCGGCTGCACTGTCGCAGGTCGGCGCCGGCTACCACGCGCCGTGGCATGAGGCGCTGACACAGGGACGGTAGCCCTGGACCTGTCGCGTTCCGCGACACCTGTAGCACCATCCAACACCGCACCATTGCGGCGACTGTAGGACTTCACTACAGTCGCGCTCGTGTACGCCAGCGCCATCCCCATCGACGCCGCGGAGCGATACCGCGCGACGCCTGAGCCCGAGGCGCTGACGCGTCCGCCCGCCGGGTCGTCGGGGCGCCCGTACCTCAGCGGTCGTCGACCGTCGGAGTTCGAGCACAACCGGCGGCTCGCGGCCCCGCGGCAGCAGGCGCTCCAGTTCGAGCGGATGTTGCGCACGTCCATCGCCATGAGTGTGGGCCTGCGCATGCTGCAGGACACCATCCTCACCGGCGCGCTGACGGTCGAGACGGACGATGAGACGGACGACGTCGTCGCCGATGCTCTGGCTGAGCAGTTCGGCGTAGGCGATTGGAGGGGACAGGGTCGCTGCCAGTCGAGCGGCGATACCATCGCGAGGCTGTTCACCTTCGGCCTGTACTTCGGTTCGCTGGTCGCGGCCGAGGAGTGGGTCGAGACTGACGGCCGGTACTGGCTCCACGACCTGCACTACCGATGGCCGGGCTCCATCGACGTCTGGTACGTCGACGCGTCGGAGCGGCTCATCGGCGTCGGGCAGTCGTCCACGACGATGTGGGCTGACCGCCGCGAGATGTGGCTCAACGAGATCACGTACGCGGTCATCTGGCCCGAGGTGGGTGGGCACTCGGGGCAGGGGCTCGCGCGTGCCTGCGTCGGCCCGTGGCAGACCGACGACACCGCGGCCGTGCACTGCGACGTCGCGCTGCAAAAGTACGCCGTCCGCCCGCTGTTCATGCAGCTCGACGGCGAGGAACTGCGCAAGGCCAACATCGTCGAACCGGCGGCCATCAAGGCCGAGGCCGACGATCTCGACGAGATGCAACGGGAGTACCGCGGCGGCGAGCGCGGCGGCGGCGTGCTGCCACCGTGGGCCAAGTTCGTCGACGTCAACGGCGCCATCAGCTTCGACCCGACGCCGTTCGCCGCCGTCCGTGGGTTCGCCCAACGCGAGATGATGGAAAACTTCTCGGCTGGGTTCATGGCGCTGGGCCGCGCCGAGTCGGGTGGATCCTACTCCCTCGCCGAGACGCAGCAGTCGCAGTCGCAGAAGGCCGCGCAGAACGTTTGGCAGTGGATCACCGACGCCCTCAACCGAGGGCCGGTCAGGCGCTTCATCGAGGCCAACTTCGGCCACGACTTCCCGACCAAGGCCCGTCCCCGGCTGGGCTACAGCGGCGTGGATGCGTCGCGCTTCCTCGCGCACAAGGATGCGGTCGTCGCGATGTTCGAGCGCGGCATCCTGACCCGCCAGCCCGAGGACGAGCGCGCCATTCGCACTGAGGTGGGGCTGCCCGAGATGAGCGCCGAGACCGAAGCGCAGGGCCCACGCCCGCGCGGGCTCGCCGCGACAGCTCGCGCCCCGCGCGCCGAGCGCCAGACCGCACGCAAGGTGCCGGCCGACGACGTCGCCGCCGGCATGATCGGGGGTGAGCAGTGAGCGTCAACTATCGCGTGCTGCGGCTGATGGCCGTGGGCGAGGCGACCGCCGCGGGCGAGGAGTGGGAGTTCCTGCGGCTCGGCCCGGTGGTCGACCCTGACGGCGCCCTCGCGGTCGACATCACGGCCGATCTCGCGCGCGCCATCGTCGCGGGCATCAACGCGCAGGTCGCAGCGGGGCTCGACATCCCCATCGACTTCGCGCACGAGTCGGAGCGCCGGGACGGCGACGGCTCGCACGCGACGCTCGGGGTGGTGACCGGCGCGCGCTTCGACGCGGCGACCGGGCGGGGTTACGTCACCAAGCGGCTCAACGCGCTCGGGGCGGGGCGGCTGAGCGCCGACCGCGGCGAGGACGGCCGAGGCGTGAGCCTACGCACGTCGCCCGCGCTGCGACTCTCGCCGCTCGCGCACCCATCGGAGCCGGGCAAGGTCATCGCCGAGGCGTGGATGTCATCGCTTGCGGTGACCGACCGGCCCCGCCAGAACGGGCTCGCGGCCATCAGCCTCTCGGCGAACGCCCCGCCCGGCGCGATGCTCGCTCGCTACGAGGGCGTGGACGGCTCAGCCGAGGCGCACCGTGCGGCGCTGACGGTCGCGGTCGTGGCTGCGCTGCAAGCCCGCGGCATGCTGCCCGAGGACGGGTATGGGTGGGCCTGCCTCGCGGACTGGAACACGGACGCGGCCGTCGTCGAGGTCTACCCCGAGGGCGGACCGTGCGTGCTCTACCGCCTGCCCTACACCGAAGCGGGCGACACCCTCACCATCGGCGCGCCCGAAGTCGTCGAGCGCGTCACCACCTACGAGCCGAAGGCCGCGGCAACCGTCGCAGTCCAGATGTCACGCCCCGCCGGGGCCCACGCAGGAGGTACGCTCATGGACGCAGAGCCGCAGAGCACGCAGACCCCGGGGGCAGCCGCGCCCGCCCCGGACATGGTGACGCTGGCGCAGGTGACGGGCGAACGCGACGCGCTGCGGCTCGCACGCGACGAGGCGAAGGCCGAGGCCGCAGCGCTCAAGGTCGAGCTGGCGCAGGTCAAGGCCGGCGCCTCGACGCTCGATCGCACCGTCGAGACGCTGTCCGCGTCGGTCGCCGAGCTGAAGTCGCGTGACGAGGAGCGCGCCAAGGCCGAGGCCGCCGCGACCTTCGACGCGGGGTGGAAGGCGTGCCTCAGCCGCGGCGCCGTGGTCTCCGCCGACCGCGAGAAGTGGGAGGCGGATTACACCGCATCCCCCGCCGTCGTGCTGGCGTGCCTCTCGCGCCTCGCCCCCGGCGCCGTGGGCATCCGCCTCGGCGCCCCGGCCGGCGCGGCCGGCGAGGCTGCCGACGCCGAGACCGGAGGTATCGTGACCGAGGCCGACAAGCATCGCGCCAGCGTGCAGCTCGGCGCCCGCGTCCAGGCCATCGCCGCGGAGAAGGGCGTCGCCCCCAAGGTCGCGCTGCGGCTCTGTCGCGAGGGCACCACGGGCAACGCCGAGGACAAGCGGCTGTACGAGATCGCCTACACCATCGCGAAGGGGGCCTGACATGGGTATCCAGGCACAGGACGATCACGGTCGGCGATTCGGCTCCCTCGCGTCGGGTGCCATCCGTGAGTACCGGTTCGTCGCGCACAAGAGCGACGGCGCCGGGGTCATCGAGTGCACCGGCGACCGCGACGAGATCATGGTCGGCGTCGCCGATCGCGACTACGCCGATGGCGATCACGTCTCGTTGCAGGCGGGCCCCGTCGTCAAGCTCGACTGCGACGTCGCGCTCGACAAGACGGACGTCACCAACCTCTTCCTCACGTCGAGCGCCGACGGGCAGGCCGCGGTGTGGAGCCCCAACGCGGGCAAGCGACTGATGGCGATGTGGCTCCCCGACGGTGGCGCCACGCCGGCCGCCGGCAACCCCATCAAGGCCATCCTCGTCCCCGCGCAGCGCCCCGAGCCCCTGACCGGGACGGTGACCATCGCGCTCGGCGCCGCCAGCGGGACCGCCGCGGTGGGCACCGACTACAATGCCAAGATGGTCTTCTGCTCGGTCGACGGCACCCCCGACGCGACCGGACTCCAGCCGAGCGGCGTGGTCGCGGCCGGCACCCTCACCGTCACCGTCACCACCAACGCCACGGCGGAGATGACGGTCAACTACATGATCGTCGACTGAGGAGCTGACCGATGGCGCGTTCATACGTACAGATCAACCCGACGGAAACGCTCCGACCCATCCTGCTGGATCCGTCGCAGCCGATCGCGGACGGCCTCGCATTCCCGCAGATCATCGGGAAGGGCCAGACCATCAACGTCGGGCCGCGCAACCGCAAGGGTGGGCTGCTCAGCGGCACGCTGCGGTCGCGCGACCCCCGCAACATCAAGTCCGCCGCGGTCGGGCAGTCGGTGCGAACCGCCATCGGGGCGCCGCGCGAGACGTCCGAGCGGTGGCCGGACATCGAGACCGACTTCAAGATCTACAAGGTGAGCGGCGCCGCGGAGGCGCTCAAGAAGGATCTGGAGTGTGACCTCGACCCGGAAGTCGAGCAGTCGCATTTCGAGCAGGCGATGGCGTCCGTCTGGATCAAGAAGGAGCTGTGGTGCGCCGATTTCTTCCTGTCGAAGGCCGCTGACACCTTCAACGTCGACGGCTTCACCGTGCCGGGGTGGGGAACGCTCGATTGGGCGGGGTCCTACACCGCGCTCGGGGCGTCGTACTACACCTTCTTGGCGGACCTCCAGGCGTCGCTCGCGGCCAAGCGCAAGGTCGCCGACGGCAAGAAGTTCGACACCTGCTACTGCGACCAGGATCTGATGGACAAGCTGCAGCGCGACGCGAGCGTGCTGGGTCGGTTCATCAAGGACAACGGGACCAGCGGCATCGCCATCGTCAACGGCGACCAGGTCGCGCCCGACGGATTCGTCCGCGACGTGTTCAAGCAACACTTCGGGTTGCGCATGGTCTGCGGCTCCGCGGTCCACTCGAACCAGCGCAAGGACACCACCGAATCGAACACCTACATTGGCCGCTCGGGCCGGATGTGGATCGGCTGCGCCGGTGACATGGGCGTCTCGGGCGTCGGCGGCACCGAGCCGCGGGTCTACCGCACCAACTCGGCCTTCGCCTGCCTCGAGCACGACCTGGAGACGGACTCGGGTTACACCGAGCCGGTCGCGCCCACCTCCGTGCTGTTCGCGGTCGATGCCTACATGGATCTCGTCGCCATCGATGCGACCTTCGGTTTCACCATCTACGGACTCTGAGGAGCGCGCACATGGTCACGTACATCAACCGAGCGCTCGACCACGTCCGGTGCGACCGCACCGGGAGCCTCGTCACGCGTGGCATGCCGTTCGACGCGTCGGGGGACCGCGAGGCGTACCTGCTGCGCGCCTACGGTAGCGGCATCGAGCCCGTCACGCCGAAGCCCGCGGCCAAGGCCGAGGCGCCCGCGCCGAAGCCTATCCCCAAGGCCGAGGCGCCCAACGCCGAGGTCGAGGTCGACGTCGCGTCGCTGCACGTCGCCAAGATCAACCGCATCGCGCGGGGGCTTGGCTACGACGGCGAGCCGACGAAGGCGGGGGCCCTCACCTTCCTCGCGGGTCAGAGCTCCGAAGCGGTGGCCGCGGCCGTCGCCGAGGCCCTGGCCTGATGCACCACGCCGCGCCCGCTGTGACCAGCGTGCAGCCCCCTTCGGGCCGGGGCGCGGCGCCCCTTCTCCTGGCGCGCGAGTCCGACGATCTGCGCGCCATCCTCAAGCGCATCTCTGCGCGCGACGACGCCACGATGGATGCGTTGCACGGCCGCATCATCGACGTACTGCGCGAGGTGGGCGACCGACTCATCGCGGCCGCGGACGGTGCGGCCACGGGCAACGCGGACGGTGAGCTGACCGGCGTCGAGTCGGCCATCGAAGCGGCGGCCGGCACCGACGCCATCCGCGCGGCCATCCTCGCGACCACGCTCGACGACCTGGCCGAGCTGCTCGCAGACGCGGGCATGCTCGACGTCCGCGACGAATGGTTCCGCGGGTACGCCGCGCTCGCCGCCGACGCTCGCACGCTGGCCGACATCGGGGGGTTGCCCGAGGGCTTCGGCGGGCTCGACACCGAGGCCACGCGCGCGACGCTGCGGGCGATGGTCGAGCGCCACGACGACGCGCTTTTCGGTGGCATCGACCCCGAGGACGGGAAGCCATCGGGCGCGTTCGTGCGCCCGGCCGCGAGCCGACTGCTCGACGCGCTCCAAACGCAGGTGGCGTTGCGACCGTTCAGCGAGGTCGTGGCCGAGGTGGTCGAGCGCGAGGGGCTGGCGCTGCCCGCGGCCTTGACCGAGGCGCGGACGCGGCTGGCCGAGGCCGACGCGTACTGGCAGGACGAGACGGCGCGCGAGGCTGACCCCGACGGATCGCGGATGCTGCTGGTGTACGTCGGCGCGGACGATGCCATCACGCGGCCCTTCTGCGACGCGCTCATCGGAAAGGGGTTCACCCGCGAGGAGTTCGCGGCGGCCAACAACGCGCAGACCCCCACGCACCCCCTCTTCTCTCGCGGCGGGTACAACTGCCGCCACCGCATCATCAGCGTGCTCAAGTCGCTACTCGGGCCGCTGGGCTACACCCGCGGCACGCCGGCCGACATCGCCGCGGCCAACGAAGCCGCGCGCAAGGGGCGCAAGTGAGACGCCGCGCGTACAAGACGAGCCGCGCCGCGCGCTTTTTCTGGCGCCCCGACGGCCTGCCGGCGTCCGCACCCGACATGGTCATCACCGGCGTCGGAACGCACACCCTCGCCCCGCTTCGCGTGGCCGCGACCGTCAGCAGCGTCTCGGCGGACGGTACCACGCTGACCCTCTCCGCATCGCTCGCCGCGACGTCGCGCGGGCTCGTCGGCGAGGGCGGGACCGCGGTGCTCGACCTCGGCGCCGATGGCGTCCATCACGTGAGGCTCTCGCACTTCGCCACCGGCACGACGGTGGTACTGGCCGAGCCGCTGCCGCCGGTGAGCGCGACCGCGGCCGGCGCTCTCGACTGGAACACGTGGTATGCGGACGTCGGCGCGGGCGACGTGCCCGCCGTCGCGACCCGCAACGTGCTGTGGTCCGTCACGTGGAGCCGCGACCTCGGCGCCGACGCGCAGCCCGAGCCGAGCTACGACGACGGCTTCGTCGACTTCGTCCCGCGCCCCTTCCGCACCGGGCTCACAGACGAGGACGTATACCGCGTGGCGCCGATGCTGCGCGGCCGCCTGCCCGCGGGGTGGTCCTCGCTCGAGGGGTGGCGCGACGTCGCGCTGTGCGAGCTGACCGAGATCATCGAGGCCGAGCTGCTCGACTCGACGCAGTACGTCGACATGCTGCTCGGCGAGCAGTTCATTCGCTGCCACGCGCTGCTCACTGCGGCGGTCGTGGCCGACGGGCTCGGCCTCGCCGGCACCGCGCGCCCTGACCCCGACTGGCGCACGCTGGCAACCGAGTGCATCGCCCGCGCCGGTGGCAACCTGCGATGGCTCGACGCCGACGGCGACGGGGTGGTGGACGCGGGCGAGACGGGCGCCGACGCCCGCACGCCCGACGCGCTGCGCTCGCGGTGGACCACCGACTCGACCTATGACTCGACGCTCTACGACGAGGACGCCACCGGCAACGGCCGCCGCTTCACCACGCGTGACGACCGATGAGCGGGAGCGGGATCGACATCACCCGTCGCGGCGCGCTGTTCGGCGAGCCGTGGGATCGCCAGGCGTCGCTGGATCTGGGGCAGGCCATCGTCGCAGTCATCGTCACCCGTGCTTTCGAGGGCGGGAGTGGCGTCGACGACGTGCGATACCGCTCCCACTCGACGCGGCCGATCTACATCGGAGTCCGCGAGTTCCCGCGACCGCGCGCGGCGCGCCGTCGCCGGGGGCAGGCGGCGCCCGACACGTCGAGCGCCCCGCGGATGTCGCGCACCGGCAGGTCGGTGTTTTTCCCCGGCGGTTACCGCCAATACAAGGCGACGACGCTCCGCAACACCGACGTCAACCTCACCCGCACGGGGCGCCTCGCGCGGTCGGTGCGAGTGAAGGTCGCGACCGCCGAGGGTCTGACCGTCGGCGTGAGCGGCAGCCCCGCCGTCTACGGTACGGGGCTCATCGCGGACGGCCGCAAGTGGTGGGGGCTATCGCCCCGCGACAGGACGATGCTCGCCCCCGTGGTGGAGCGGGTCATCCGTGAGGCCGCAGCTCGCACGCGATCCCGTCCGCCGGGTGCACCATGAGCGCCGCCGCCCGCGCCTACATCGCATCGACCGTGACCGGGCTCACCCCCGCGACATGGCCGCAGCACCGATGGGTGCACCTCGACGCGAGCCGCGGCCGGCGTGAGTCGAATCTCGCTGCTGCCGTCGGGCGACCGCGACTGTTCGAGCTGACCGCGGGCCAGCCCGAGCCGGTCGACCTCGCTGGCCCGTCGCTTCAGGCGATGGACGAGCGCTTGACCCTGCGCTGGCGGGTCGACGCCCCGGGGCCGCATGACCGGACCGCCGCGCTCGACGCCATCCGCGAGGACGGCATCGCCATCGCGAAGGCGCTGCGTACGAGCGGATGGGCGCAGGTCGCGGGGCTCGCCGTGCTCAACGCATGGCCGGCGGCCACGGACGAACAGACCGGCCCCGACGGCGCCGCACTCGTCTACTTCGGCGAGGTCGACATCCTCATCAGCTACGACGTCTAGGAGGGCCAGATGGGCACAGCGTTTCGCGACCAGGAAATCAGCATCGGCAAGGCCACGTCGACCTTCTGCGACACGTCGGCCACCACGCAAATGCCGGACATCAGCGGCGCCACGATGCGCGCGATGTCCGTGATCTTCGACGCGGGGATCGTCGGGGGGATCAACCGAAAGTTCAACGCCGCCGACCACGTCCGCCGCGGGCTCGGTGGGGCGCAGCTCAGCCCCGAAGGCATCAAGAACAACACCGGCGGCGCGCTGTTCGGCGCCGCCGACGGGACATTCCTCGGCGAGCTGTTCGGCGAACTGACGCTGAAGTTCCGCAACCGCAACTGCGGGTCGGCTGCCGCGCTCGCGAACACAGCGCTGCTCGAGCTGCTCGGGTCGAGCATGGAGGTGCTCACCCCCGCGCAGGCCACGACCGCCGTCTTTGCGGCCGGTGCAGACGCGGGCGAGTTTGTCGTGGGCACGGGCGGCGGCTCCGAGTTCACGATCGGCGCGGTCGTGTCGCGGCTCAAGAACAACGTCACCGAATTTTTCACCGTGACGGACGTGGCGACCGACACGATCACGGTCACGCCGTTCGCGTCGGGCGCGTTTGCCGACACCGACGTCATCCGTCACTGCGTGTGCTTCTACCCCAAGCTCGGCGTCCCAACACAGCGCGACGTGTTCCTGACCTTCGAGGCGGGTGGGCTCGCCACCGACGCCGATGTGCGGTTTATCGCGGCGGGGTGCCGTGTGACCAAGATCGCCATTGCGTTCGAAGGCGAGTCGCAGGTGCTCAGCGTGACCGTCCTCCCGGCGACCATCCTGCCGGACCACACCAACGCGTCGGTCGCCGTTGCGTCGGAGCTGGCGGGCGCGGTGGTCCAGATCACGGCCGCCGAGTTCATCCTCGGCGCGAGCCACAAGGGCGTCGCCGCGCCGGTATCGTCCGCCCGCACGGCGCTCGCGCTGCACGGGTGGAGCGCGGATCTCACCTTCGGGGTCGTGCCTTCGACCCCCGCGCTCAAGACCGTCGCGCGGGCCACGGAGCACGAGATCTCCAGCGCCACGTGCGTCGCCACGCTGGTCGCGACCAAGACCGACGCGCTGGCCGACGTGCTGCGGCTCGAGACCCAGCACAATGTCGTCCTCGGGTGCGGCCCGACGGGGGCCGGCGAGGGCTTCGCGCTGGTGATCAACAGCGCATCGGCCGACGACGGCGGCGCGCCCATCACGGCCGGCGAGGGCGAGCGCATGATCCAGACCTTCAAGCTCCGCGCCGTGGACTGGGCCGGCGCCGACGCGAGCACCGCGCTCGCCGCCGCGCCCTTCGTCCTCGCCTACCCGATGGGGGCGTGACCGATGCTGGCGAAACGCACGGGGGCGGGCGAGGTCGTGCCGATGGTGCTGGCGTGTGATCCCGCGGTCGCCGGGGCACAGTACGTCGCGGCGCACAAGATGCTACTCGAGAGCGACGCGCTGATGGCCGCCACGCTCGCCGAGATGGGCGAGCCCGAAGGCGTGGCGCCAGCCCCCGATGTGCTGGCCCGCGGTGCGATCGTCATCGGCGACGGCCGCCTGGCGCGCTTCCGCGGATCGTCGGACGTGGATGACCTGCTCGCCGTGCCGGACGCCGCCGCGCGGGTGCACATCCGCATCCCCGCGTCGGGCGAGCTGGCGCGAGCCGAGCGCACGGCGGGGCCGTCGCCGATGCGCGGCCGCGCCATCTACCTGCGGGCTGTGACCGCCGCCACCGTCGACCGGGCGCGGTTCGCCGAGGTGTACGCCGAGTTCCTCGACTCCCTCGACGAGAGGGATCGCGAGGCGTTCGATGCGTTCGTCGAGTGGGTGCCGCAGCGCGACGCGTGGACATGCGCGGCCTTCATCGAGCGCATCGACGGCATCGATCTCGATCGCGGCCCGATCGGCTACCCGATCCAGACCGAGGTCGACGAGACGGGGCGGGTGGTGTCGCTCGGCCTGCTCGACTCGGTGCTCGACGCCCCGACCGTCATCTCGGAGATCGCGGTCCACATCCGCACGCTCGGCGCGCTGGGAAAACCGGCGCGGCTGCCATCGCTCTCGGCATGTGGCAGCCGCTCCGACGAGGCCGAAGCGGGGTCTGGTCCTGCTCCGAGTGCGCCCGAAACGACGAGTTGCACCGACGGCGAGGCCGCTGCGGCGGCCCCTTGATGGCCGACTGCCCCAATACCCGGGTGGTCGACGGGGTGGCGGTGGTCGCGATTCCCGACATGCTGAGAGGTGAAGGCTTCGCGCACCTCGAAGGGTGGGAGGGTGTCAACTTTGACCGCTGCCCGCTCGCGTTCGTGGCGCCTGGCCCCGAGTGCCCGATGCCGCAGTCGATGCCGTGGCTGACGCAAGCGCACGACGCGGCGGCCATCGTCGCGGCGGGGATGTCCGTCCGCGACTACGATCCCGATCCGTCGCCGGTGCTCATCGACGCCGTCGCAGCCATCCGCCGCGAGGCTGATGCCGCGGCCGCGTGGCAGACGCGGATGGCCGCCCCATGAGCATCATCGAGGACATCCGCATCCGCATCGCGGTGAGCGGCGCGGCGGCACTCGGCGGCTTCCGCGGCGCGTTGCTCGCGGCGGGCGCGGCGGCGCAGGTCGCCGAAGCCGGCATCAAAGCTGCCGGCGCCGCGATGGCCGCGCTCAAGGCACCCATCGATCTGGCCGTGGATTTTGAGCGCGAGTTCGCACAGGTTCGCACACTGTCGGACAAGGTAGGCAAGGACCTCGAACGGGGGCTGCTCGACCTCGCGAAGCGGGTTCCGTTCGCCGCGGCGGATCTGGCCAAGGCGGCCTATCAGGCCATCAGCGCAGGGGTCGATCCGACCGGTGCGGTTGCGTTCCTCGAAGCTGCGAGCAAGGCCGCCGTCGCGGGTAACGCGAGCATCGAGGCGAGCGTTACGGCGTTGACGACCGCGGTCAACGCATTCGGCAAGCAAGGCACCACCGCGTCGCAGGCGAGCGACATCCTCTTTGCCACCGTCAAGCAGGGCGTCACGACATTCGAGGAGTTGAACGCCAACCTCGGCAAGAATGCTGCGCTCGCCGCCTACGGAGTCCAGCTATCCGAGATCGGCGCCGTGGTCGCCACGCTCACGTCGCTCGGGATCAACGGCGCGACCGCGGCCGACCGTCTCAACGCAGCGGTCAAGACCATCGCCACACCGAGTCCCGACACGGAGAAGGCATTCAAGGCCATCGGGTTTGAGGGTGGCGTCGCGGCGATCCAGACCAAGGGTCTGGCCGGCGTGCTCGACGATCTACGCAAGAAGACCAAGGGGAGCGCGGTCGAGATCGCGAAGCTGACGTCAGAGACGGAAGCCAACCAAGCACTCGTGCTCCTGCTCGGCGACGGCTACGACAAGCTCCAAAGAGATCTCGTCGCGACGACGAACGCGGCCGGCTCGACGGCGGCCGCGTTCGACATCATGAACGACACGACGAACGGCGCCATCAAGCGGCTCAAGCTGCTCAAGGACGACGCACTGCGGGAGATCGGTACGGCGCTGCTTCCCGCGATCAACGATGCCATCGAGACGATGGGCGAGACCATGCGCGAGCATGGGCCCGCGATGATCGCATCGATTGTCGAGATCGCCAAGCATATGGCGGCGCTCGCCAACTGGTCGATCAAGGCCGGCGCCGCGATCACGAATTTGTTTACCGGCGCAACGGTCACGTCGGCCACGCGAGCCGCGTCCGATGCGCGGTCGCTGTTCCTCGCGTCGTCGGGCGAGCACCTCGCTACCGGCGGAGTGGATCTCGACGCCGTCGCCGCGGCGGGAGGTGAGACCGCCGAGCAGAGGCGCCGCGCACTGGAGGATTTCGGCGCTGCCCGCGCGGAGATCATCGCAGGCCGGCGTGCCGACGCAGAAGCTGTGATCGCGCGCACCGAGCGGTCGTTGGCGCGGAATGAGGGGCTTCTTGGCCGGCTCCGGGGCACCCTCGCGTACTCGGAGCATCGGGGCGATGCCCTCCTAGCGGAGCGCCTCATCCCCGAGCAAAAGGCTCAGCTCGAGCGCGCCCGCAACAAGCTCGAAGCGACATTCGTCGCGGGCAATGCGCTCGAAGCGGCGCTCAACGCAGCGCTCAACAAGCTGGACGCGGCGCCACTTGACGCGGGTGGCAACGCACCTCCCCCGCCCCCGCCCCCGCCCCCGCCGAAGCTCCCAAAGGGACCATCGCGCCCGGTTGAAGGGGTGTCCCCCTTTGAGTCGATCCTCGGACCCGTGCGCTCGGCGGCAGGTGAGGGGGCGTACCTGGCGCGATCTGCGGCCGCGGCTATCGGTGAGGCGGAAGCTGAGCGCCAACTACGCGAGCAGGAGGCGGAGGCCGCGCTCGCCTTCGGCCGCGAGCTGGCGGATCGCCGCGTCGCGCTCATCGACGACGAGGGCGTGCGGTCGATGGTGCAGATGGCCGCGAGACACCGCGCGGAGCTGGACGCGGTCGCCGAGTTCGAGGCGGGGCGCTCCGCGCTACTCGAAGTGCACACGCTCGAACGCGAGGCACTCGAGGACCGCGTAGCGCGCGAGGCAGTGCGCCGCAACGCCGAGAAGGTTGGCGCTTACACCAGCGCGGCGTCGGCCGTCGCCGGGTCCATCGGTGCCATCGCACGGACGGTGGGCGGTAGCACCCGGCTGCTGGCGGGCATCGACGGCGCAAAGGCCGTCGCCGACGCGAGCACAGAGACCGCGCGGTCCATCGCGTCGTTTGCGACGCTGGACGTCGCCGGCGGCATCGCTCACGGCGTCGCGGCCGCGGCCTTTGGCGTCGCGGCCGCCAACCAATTCAAGATCGCGGCCACCGGATCAGGATTCGGCGGGGGAGGTGGGGGCGGAGGCGGTGGCTTCGCCGCGTCCCGCGCCGCGGCCGAGCTTGCGCCGTCGACCACGCGGCCGACGCCGAGCGCGCAGGCGCAGGCGCCCAACATCACGGTCATCCTGAGCGACACCGTCCCGCTCAGCGACCGGGACGAGATCATGGGGCCGCTGGTGCAGGGCCTCGCCAACCGGCTGCACCGCGAGATGCAGACGCGGGGCGGCACGTCGTTCCCAGGGGGTCGTTGATGCCTGCGCCGTCCATCCTGCGCCACACCCCTGCCCTCGCGTGCGAGGTCGACGCGCGCGACTACGCCGGGATGACTCTTTTCAAGCGCGGCGCGGACAACGTTACGCTGTCCGCGTCGTCGGCGCTGTTCTGGGATCTGCCCGCGTTTCTGCACGGCTACGGGTGCAGTCTCGTCGCCGATCTGGGCTCGATGTTGACCGTAGCGTGGGGCCTAGCCGGCGGGAGCGGCACGTTCACCGCGGGCATCGACGCCGACGACTTCGTCTGGGTCGAGCACTCCTCCGCCAACTTCACCTTCGACGCGGATCCAGGCGACGCCTACGGGCTGACCGCGGCGGACGTTGGTGTGAGCAACGGCACCGGCGGATACCGCATCACTGCCGCGCTGCCGTATCAACGTGGGCTCATCAACGGCAACGGCAAGCTCACGGTCAGCCACGCCACCGCCACGCCCGTCAACGTGAGCATCGTGACCAACGGGCTATGGGCGCAGTCGGTGCCCACACTCTTGCGCTCGCGGGGAGGCGAGGGTGACGCCGACGACGTGTGGGATGGGCTCACGCTCGAGGATGCGGACGTCGACGGCCCCGGCGTCGTCGGCTACTGGTTCGTCACGCCCGCCGGGAACGTCGGGTGCAACCACGCGTCGGGCGTGACTGTGCCGGCCGCGTACAACCTCGGCATGGCCGAGCTGCTGGGGTGGGACGGGACCGAGTCCACGTCCACGGTGGGCGGGCGAAAGACCACCATCGGGACTCACCCATCGCCGCTGTTTCTCGCCCCGTCGCGACAGCTCGTTGCGCTCGACGAGTGGGTCGACGACGACGTCGAGGTGCGGCGCATGGCGGACGGATCGCACGCCACGTCGGCGCTCGGCCCCTATCGAGGGTACAAATTCCAGGCCCGCATCGACGGCCGAGTGGGCTCAACCTACGATCTCGAACACCACCTGCGCCGCTTCCTCGCGCTCGCCCGGCCTGGCCGGCCCATGACCGTCTATCCGCAGTGGGGTGATCTCGGCGCGGTCGCGCGCGGGAGCATCGATATGCGCCGCCATCGCGACATCCGCACGGTCATCGCGGGAGCGTCTACGGTGGTCGGCTACTCCACGGCCTACACCGTCGAGGAACACGCGCGTGTTGCGCCGACGCGTTGCGGCGGGCGGCTGTTGGTGCGGCGCAGCTCAGGCGACGAGCAGAAGCGCGGGGTCGACTACGCGGGCCGGACCATCGCGCAGTACATCGATCTGGCGATGTCGCTCGACCACGATCCGAGCCGCTGATGGCGCACACCGCAGACTTCACGACCCTGCCCGATCCGTCGGACCTCGACGCGGGCTCGACAGGGACCAGCGTCACAGAAGGCGTGGCGGCCGTCGCGCAGACCCTCAACGCGGCGCACCGCTACAGCGCGCCGACCATCCCAGGGCAGAGGTTCGCGGGCAACTCGGTGACGCACACGTCGGCCACCGCCCGCGATGTGTGGACCGTCCGCATTCCTGTCCCGAGCAGCGCGCACGACCTGCTATCTGTCCGCGTGCGCGGCGCCAACGGGCTTGGCACGGGCGGGACCGTGCGCGTCTACTCGACCGTGGGCACCGTGACCCTCACCTTCGACGGCCCGGTGGGCGTCGAGGAGGTGTCGACGTCGAGCCTCGACGTCGACACCACCGCGGCCTACGACGACATCACGGTGGAGCTCGACACCGGCGGCGCGTCCGACACCGTGCGGCTACTGCAGATCGACATGGATTACGCCGAGACCGCGGCGCCGCTCGCGGCCGGGGTCGTGTCGAGGGTGGGCGGGACGTACACCCTCGAGCCGCTCGACGTGGCCGAGTTCGTCGCCAACGATCCCTTGCCCGCGGCGGCCGGGCGCATCTTCGGCGACAACCTGCGCCACCTGCGCGAGCGCCCCATGAGCGTCCCGCTGTGCTGGGGCGGTGTCGACGTCGCCGCCCTCGACGTGGGCTACGAGACGCACGGCCCGCATTCGCACCGCGCGCCCGTCATCGTGCGCCCCGGCGCGCTCATCGCGGGCCGGACCTATACGGTGTGGGCGCTGGTCGAGGGCAACGGCGCGACCGCCGAGCAGGTGGTCATCAGCGCCACCCCGGCGCGCGACTGGCCCCGTCCCTACTCCGCCGACGACGTGCACACCGCCGTCATCTCGGTGGCGTCGGGCGATGCGAGACAGTGGAAGACCACCACGCTTCAGGTGCCGGTGCCGCCCGCCGGCGCAGGCCACCCCGGGCTTCCCTACGCGTCGTGCGATCTCGGCGTGACGCTCTCGCCCGAACACGGCGCGGCGTCCACCGGCGCGCTGCTCTACGCCATCAGCGCGTGGGGTTGACGCGGCGCGTCAGACCGTGACGGACGCCCGCGGCAGCTCGACGATGTCGAGGCGGATGATGCGCGCATTGGTGTAGTCCACGATGAGATCCACCCCGGTGGCCGTGCCGATGGCCGAGCCGTAGGTCAGCGCCCGGGGCCGCGTGGGGTACGAGCCGACGGGGCTGTGCACCCGCACGCAGGCCGCGCGGCGAATGGGGTAGCTCACGACCCTCCCGGTGATGCTGTACCCGGTCACGCTCTCGCCCCGGCTCACGTCGAGCGAGCCGTTGGCCTGCGACATCCGCACCGCCGGCTCGCTCCCGCTCGGGGGGTCGAGCTGCCCGCCCCCGTCCTGCACCTCAAGCGTGAGATCGATCACCGGGAGGTTCTTCCACGGCGACGCCTGATAGGTGATCCACACCGCAAGGTGCGTCGCAATCGGGTGCGACGTCCACGGCATGCGGATGGTCCCGGTCAGCGCGCTCGGATCCTGTAGGAGCACGTCGCCGCCGTGCGCCGCGCCGGTGTCGCGGTTGAAGTCCACTACAAGGGACTTGGATCGCAGGCCGTGCACCGCCGCTTCGTGGAGCGTGGCGGTCGCAAGCTGGATCATCGTCTCCGCGCCCACGGTGATGCCGTGGTGGGACGTCTCGTCGGCGGGGACGGTGGGGTAGTCGGGGCTGATGTAGACGGTCGGCATGGGCGGATTCTAGCGTGGGGCGGGGTCGGGTGCTATCCCGCGGCCTCGTCGTCGCGGGCTTGGGGAGCGGCGGGTAGTGACGCGGCGGCGGCGGCGACGGCGGCGGCGTCGTGCGTGGGGACGAGCGGCCCGGACCATGCCCAGCCGGGCCACGAATCCAACTCTGCGTCAAGCGCAAGGTCCACGCCACGACGTTGGCGACGGCCCATCAGCCATGTTTTGTCTGTTGTCGTCAGGCTGCTGCCCCACCGATGCTTGATGTTGAGAGCGCGAGCCATCGCCCTTGCGCTGTATTTGTACGGGGCACGCTGATGTATCTTGCCGCCCCACGTCCATCCGTCCCATGACTCAAGCTCTGCATCGATGTCGGGGTTTCGTCCTCGATGGACCCTGCGCTCCGCGAGCCAGTGCCGGTCGCGCCTTGATAGCGCGCGGCCCCACCTTGTTTTGATGTCGTTCGCCCTGTCCATTACGCGCGTGTCAACCCACGCCCACCCCGGCCACGACGCTAGTTCTGCGTCAACAGTCTCGTTGCTGCCGCGGCGTGTACGCCTGTCGTTTAGCCATCGTCGGTCCCGCAGCGTGAGAGCGTCCGGCCACCTTGTTCTAATGGCCGCCGCGCGCTCCATTGCGAACGTGCATGTCCACGTCCATCCCGGCCATGAGCTCAACTCTGCATCTATCTCCGGGTTCACGCCCTTGCTATTGCGACGACTGTGCAGCCACACCCGGTCCCGCGATGTCAGCAAGTCGGGCCATCTTGCCCTGATGCTCATGGCGCGGATTGCAGCCCGCGAGTCGGCCCACGCCCACCCTGGCCACGAATCCAACTCTGCGTCAAGCGCAAGGTCCACGCCACGCCTTGACCTCCTCCTGTATAGCCACTGGATGTCCGTCTGCGTCAGCGAGTCGGCCCACCTTGTCTTGATGTCCAAGGCGATGT
>Ga0210043_1001171_pt1 | contig 23784 bp, 31 predicted proteins | sample CryGeymet201501t_FD_183990 | JGI IMG/M metagenome (GOLD analysis project Ga0210043, IMG submission 183990) | Groundwater microbial communities from Crystal Geyser aquifers in Utah, USA - Crystal Geyser metaG 2015-01t (SPAdes) (version 2) | ecosystem: Environmental > Aquatic > Deep subsurface >... | reverse complement strand
TGACTCAGAAGATATTGATACTTTCAAAAAAGAGAATGAAGAAATTTATTCTAATTTGAAAACTATTTCAAGCAATTTAGAAGATACAATCGATTCATTAAATTCTCAACAAGTAGTTAAAGCAGAAAATATTGTTTCTCCAATAAAAATTAAGATTGAATCAATAAAAGATGGAACAAACAATAGAGATTACATTATTCCAACATTACTTTCTTTAATCGCCCTTTTTGGAGGAATGCTTTTGTCCTCCACTTTAGTATTAAAAGAAAAGAAAACAAAAGCCTATTTTAGAAATTTTATAACTCCAACAAAAGATTTTACTTTTATCGTTGGAACTTATTTAACAACTTTGATGATTGTACTTTTACAATTTATCTTAATTTTCGCGGGAATAAAGTGGGTTCTTAAAATAAACATCTTTTCAATGCATTCAGAAATAATTTTGATTCTATTTTTATCTGTGACAGTCTTTATTTTATTTGGAATGTTCATTGGTTATCTATTCCGATCAGAAGAGACGATAATTTTTGGTTCTGTTTTAATTTCAGCTCTACTAATGTTTTTCTCAAACATTATTTTACCTTTGGAAAATATTTCTGGAAACTTAAAGAAGTTTGCAATGTTTAATCCTCTTGTTGTAACTGACATAGCTCTAAAAAAGACAATTCTTTTTGGACTAAATTATTCAAGCTTGCTAAATGAAATATTAATTTTATCGTCTTTTGCAGTTGCTTTCTTGGTTTTAACTTATGTTTTTAGAAGAATAACTAGAAGAATACTTTAATTCTAATTGTGATAAGCTTTTTATATGGATAATTCTTTTTTGATTTATGATAAAGAAACTAAGTTCCAAAGAAGATGAAAGGAAAAAACAAAGAAAAAATAATTACCTTATTGGAGCAGTTTTAGTTATAGTTATGTTCGGTTCTGTTTTCGGAATAATTGTAAACTCTTTTGACACTTCAAATAATTCAGAGAAATTAACTTACAAGGGATTTCCCCTTGAAGCACAAGGAAATGTTTATTTACTTGGAATAGGAAATCATTCTTTCTATTTAACAAATAATCCAAATGACCTTGGGGAATTAAAATATGACATAAATTTTTCAAAAACATTGGCTAATTATGTTGGCCTCCCACTTTACCTAGATTCATATAGTTATACTTATTCACAACAAATTTATCAAAACATTTTCGGCTACCCAGAACGGATTCAATTTGCATGTGAAAACGAAAATGATTGCCTTGATGACAATTTACCAATAAAAAATTGTACAGAAAATATGATAATTATTCGTGAAAAAGAAGATAACAAAATTTATGAAAAGGATAATTGTGTTTTTATCGAAGGAACAACTGAGGAAATATCAAAATTAGTTGATTTATTCACATTAAAAGTGCTTGGAATAAATTAATAAATCAGTATAAATTATAAATAAAATGGCAAAGAAAAAAATACCTAAGAAAAAAGAGGAAGTAACAGAAATTTTTGAAGTTGGAAAAACTGGAAAAGAAAAAATTGTAAAAACAAAAGGAGTTGAAGAAGTTCCTGTTGAAGATAAAAATCAAAAAAAAGAAGAAAACAAATTGTTAAAAATATTTTTAATTAGTCTTTCAGCAATTATTCTATTAATTATTTTTGGATATTACTACACACAATCGCAAATTTACTTGGATTACAAGGGAATTGAATTTAAGGCCGTTCAATATGGAGAAGGAAGCGATGCTTTAATTTTTTATGAAACAACAACATTGTTAGAACCAAATGATGGAACAGATACTCTTTTTGGATTTAGAATAAGAACAAATCCAAAAAAACTAAAAAATATTCCTTTTGATAGTTTAGATAATTTTAATTTAATGAAATTAAATGCATATTTTTATGGAGAGGGAACTTTTGATTGTGAAGGAGATGGAGTAATTGCCATGCCAAATTTTCAAAGAATATTTCAAAAGATGGGAATGAAATTAATTTATGATCCAAATGCAACATGTGATGAATATGGAAGATATAATCTTTTCAAATTAGTTTATGGTGACAAAACAGAAATAAAAGAAATCGGACCAAACTGTTACGAAATTGTAATTCAAGGAAACGATGATAAATGTGAAATTCTTCCAGCAACTGAAAAAATAATTACAGAAATGTTTGTAAAATACAGAGATTTACAATAAATTTATTTCTTTAAACTAGAAATTTTATACATGAATTTTAAATCTGAATAGAAAGGTATTTCTTTTATCTTAAACATCCAAACATTCAAGAACCAAATAAGAACAATAAATATTGTGCTCCCCAAGTACCAAAAGATTTTATGAGTTATATCAAATAAGCTTGAGCCATGCAAATACATTAAACTCAATAAATATATTCTTATTATATTAATTCCAAGTAAAATTGAAAAAGAAGATAAGATTATTTTAAGCCTTTTCTTTAATTCTATGTTTGGAATAGATAAATTAAGGATTAATAAAAAGAAGTAAGCAGAACCAGCAACACAAGCCCCAATTATTTCAATAGATCTTGAACCAATAAATATAACATTATTTAATAAAACTGGACTGTAAAACAATTTTAATCCAAAATAAACAGGATATTTTGTTAGAGGAAGAAATAAAAAATAAAAAATATCAAGTCCTGGAATTGCAATAAGAGCTAAAATTAAATATCTAATCAAGATAGATTTAATCTTTTTATCCTCCCATTTCATCAGAGTAAAAGATAAAAATCATTTAAATAAGTATTGATAACTTACTTTTTTCTTAAAATTTTTCTTGCAACAATAATAATTGATACAACTAAAAGAAGGTTAAGTAAAATAATTCCTGCAATTTGAAGTCTTTCTTTTGTTAACAAATCCTTGAAATTAATTGAACCAGCTTCAACTGTTACAGCAACTGGTTGAGTTGTAATTATTTTTCCTTGTGAACTAATAACCATATTGAAAGTGAACTTTTCGTCTCCTTCACTTTCTTTATTAGGTATGAACTTGAATGAAACTTCTTTTGTTTCACCTTGAGCTAAAGACATAACTTCAGGTTTAACTTCAGTAAGCTTAGCCCATGATTCGTGTCCTTCAGCACTAATTGTGTATGTTACAGCTTTATTTTCTAAATTTGTAATTAATCCAGTAACAATCATTTCTTGCCCAACTTTTGCTTCAGTAGTAAGTTCAGCTGAAACACTTGGTTTGATTATCTTACAGTTTCCAGAAACAACTAAAGATAAACTCCCCGCATCACCAGTTTCGCTTTTGAAATAATCTTCCTTTTCACGATAATTATATTCTGTTATAATTTTTATTTCATAAGTTTTTTCTGATAAATCGGAAGGTACTTTAAATTGAAAATCTAAAGATTCATAATCTCCTTTGTCAAGATTAAAAATCTCAGAATACTCATCAATGCCTAATTGGGAACTGTATAAATTAACTCTCATATCTTCATTATCTGCTATAAAATTATATAAATCAAAATAAACAGTTACAAACTCTTCACATTCAGATGTTTCAGGCATTTCCAAATTTGTAATTTTTACTTCATTAGAATTTTCTTTAACTTCAACTTCATAATATCTATCATTTGTACTTAAATCAGTATCAACATAATCACAATTTTCTTCTTCATTTCCATCTTCATAAACTTTAACATAAATTTTATAATATCCTTCCTCTATGTCCTTTGGATTAACATTTAAATCAAATGTTGCTGTATCTCTTTCGCTATAATATATTTTTCCAATATCATAAACATCATCATCAGTAAAATCATTAGTAACATCTTCTCCTTCTTCATTAATAATTTTAATTTGCACTTCAACATCTGAAATAGATTCATCATCTTTATTCTTAACTTCTACAGAGATTTCAATATCATCCAAAAGTTCCCAAGTGTTATCATCTCCATCACCAAGATTTTTTATGTCAAATTTATATATTTCTAAATTATTATCTTTATTTCCGTATTCACAAAATTCTGTATCTTTGAAAGTTAGAGTTCCTTTTTCTGTACCATCCAAAAAATATTTTGTAGAATAAACAGTTCCTAAATCAAAATTAAAATTTTCTCCAATATTATAATTAACAGTAACAGTTTCATTTGATTCTGGACCAATTAATATATTTTTGCTTGTTTCGCTACCTTCAATTGAAAAAATAATCATTGAATCAGCATCTCCCTCTCCAATTGAAGGAATAGTCAAATTCACAGTTCTTGCTGTATCATTAGTATTATTAAATGTTAAAACAAAACTCCCATTCACTTGATCTAATTTACTAGAAGGGAATCCTGTAACTGTTACATTAGTCATATCAGCACTAGCTAAACTAAGAAACATAACGATAGCAAAAACACTTGCTGCGAAAATTGTTAATGTCTTTTTCATTTGATTTACCATTCCAGAGTTACTATAGTTTATAAAGTTTTCTGTAATCTAGTAATATCTTTTCTAAGAAAAGTTTATATATAAAGTGTTCGTTTTATATTCGATAAAAATGGTTTTGAAATCTAAAGAGAATTCTGTTGGCGCATGGGCCTTTTTGATTGGAGTGGTCTTGGCGGTTATAATTGGAGTGACAACTCCTTCTTTTTTACCAATAGATTTTGTAGCAAGATACAGTAAACAGATTTATGCTATATTAGTACTTCTGGGAATAGTTGTAGGTTCAACAATTAATGTAGAAGGAAAAGATTCACAAACATTCCTAATCGCAGGAGCAATATTAGTAGTTGTGAGTAAGTTTGGGATGGAAAGTGTAACAGGTTCATTAATTGGAATTGGAATTGGTGACACAGTAGTTTCAACTTTCTCTGCATTGTTAGCCTTATTTGTTCCAGCAACAATTATTGTTTCAGTAAAAACGGTATTTAGTATAGCAAAAGTATAATTATTTTATAACTTCTTTTGGTATTTTATCTAAATTAATAATAGAACCTTTATTCAAATCCATTCTTGGGCAAGCTGTATTAACAAAAGAATCAACATCAAAATTTTCAAATTCTTGTGTATTTATATCATTTGCAATAAATATGTAACCTTTTTTCTCTTTGAGTTTATTTTTGAATTCAAGAGCCCTCTTTAATCTATTCTGGCCAGGTTTTGTAGTAACCAAAATTCCTATTTTCTCACTCATTAAATATTTCAAAAGTGCACCCTTCTCTTTTTTCTGCATTTTTTCAATTTCATCCTTAGAAACTTCTTCAACACTTGATTGTGTAATAATATAAGTTGGGAGTTTAGATTCATATGCCAAGGAAACAGAATGAAATTTTCCTTCACCAAAAAATAGGATTGCCTCAGTTTCTTTTGAAAATTTAGGATTACTACAACCCAAAACCTGCATTTTCTCAACTATCTTTTTCTCAACTCTTTTTGAAACTTCATTTGCAATGTCACTAAATTGATTAGAATAGCAAATTGCAAAATTATTTTCATTAAGTGAATTAATAGCTAAAACTATTTTTCCATAATCGGGTTCTTTTTTTATTAATGCATTAACAAACAATGTTTTCATAAAAAGTAATATTTATCTAAGATTTTAAACCTTTAGAAAATTAGAAATCTTCAAAAGACTTTTTTTGATCGGGAGTTGGTTTAGCTATTTCCTTATCAATCTTTGCAAATGATGGAGTCACAATAACTGTGCTTTCTCCAAACCCAGCAATACTTCCTTCCATTGCATCAACAGTCTTTTTAATTTTTGAAATTGCTCTCTTTAATTCAATTGGATCCTTTTTCTTCAAAGGTCTAATATCAATAACTGCAATTGTGTATCCTTCTCTTAATACATTCAAAACAGTGTTTGAATCTTCATAGCTATTTAATACAAATAGTTTAACAAGAATTTTGTTGTCTTTCTTTTCTTTTTCTAAATCAATTTCTAAATAATCATCCTCTAAAAATTCATCTTGTGACGAACCTGAAAATGCTTTTCTGATTTTTTTAAATACCATAATAAATTTACTTTTAATTTCTTTATAAATATTTCGTAGATTTTTTGCAACAATTCTCGACAAAGTTACTTTTTAGAAATCAACTCTTCACGAATGTTGTGAATTTGTTCTTGAATTTTTTCTTCCTGGTTTTGTAAGGAATTAAGTCTTGTGTTTATCAATTTCTCTTTTGAATTTAATTCTTCAAGAATTTTTTCTTTTGATATTTTTATCATTAATTGCCCAATAACTTTGTAAACAGAATCTTTTGCTTTTTCAATTTCACTTATTGCAGAAAGAGTTTCAGAAAGCTCCATTTGAAATGCTTGTTTTTGCATAAAAATTCCTTGTAAATTTTGTTCTAAGAATTGCATTTGTTCAAGTTTTTTTTGATTCATCTTTCAAAGGCTAAACAAAATAAAATTAATCAGTTTTTACTGTCTTAACTTTTACTCTAGGTTTAAAGAAAATTTTAGATCCACAATTAGGACAAACAAATCTTTTATCAAGATCTTTTGAATCAATGTTTTGTCCGCATTTGAAGCATTTATATTCTACCATTTTAATCTAAGTGATAGGTGTTTGAAGCAAACTTCTTTCCACATTTGCTACATTCCCAAACTCCTTTTGATAATCTTTTTGCACCTTCTCTTTCACAAAAAGGACATTTTTGTTTAACTCTTTGTTTAACTTCAACTTTAACAAGTTTATCTCTAACTCTCTTTCCATATCTTGCACCGAATCTTCCGGCAGATTTTGCTTTTTTCGATTTTGTTGTCATTTTATTTTTTGATTATTATGGGGCTGCCCGGATTTGAACCGGGGTCATGTGGTCCCAAACCACATAGGCTACCAGGCTACCCCACAGCCCCCTATCTTAATTAATAGAGCGAGGGTGATATTATATATGTTTTTATTTTTTCTTCTTCGCTGATTCTTCAGCTTCAGCAGTTTGCTTTAATATTAAATCTTGTTTAGCTTTAATTCCTGCAAAGTATTGATCTAATTCTTTTCTTTTTTCTTCTGGTGTTTCAGTAACACAATTTTTAATTTGTTCATCATACATTCCAGAATCAATATCAGTTTCAACTTCTGGAGCAGATTTACTTTCTACTAATATTCCTAAACTAGCACAACTTCCAACTGTAATTTTAACAGCAGCTTTCAAATCTTTACATAAAAGGTTTGGCATTTTAGTTTGTGCAACATTAATAATCTGTTCAATTGACATATTAGCAACTTTAATTTTTCCTTGGTTACCAGAACCAGTTTGAATTCCAGCTTCTTTTTTGATTAATCCAGAAATTGGTGGTGAAAAAACTTCAACTTCAAAAGTTTTTGCTTTAGAGTCAACAGTAATTTCAACTGGAACTTGCATTCCTTTAAAATTCTTTGTTGCTTCATTCACTTTCGCAATTACTTCATTAATATTAACTCCAGCAGGACCAAGCTTCTGACTCACTGCAGGACCAGGTTTCATTGCTCCACCATCAACCATTAATTTTACATTCATTTTATTCTTCTTCTCCTTCTCTTCTTATAACTTTTACGTTGTCAAGTTTAATTGTAACAGGTAAAGGCACAACAGCACCAAGTAAACTCACTGTTACTTCTTCTTTCTGTTTGTCTATTCTTAAAACTTTCGCTTTCTCTCCTTTCAAAGTAGACCCGATTATCTCGACGATGTCTCCTTCTTGGATTGAAATTGTTGTCGCTGTTGGTTCAACCATTCCTTTGATTTCATCATATTCAATAGTTCTACCAATGATTCCTTTTACATAAGGTAAATTATAAACAGCTTCTTCAGCAGAGTCTCTTCCTTCTGATTCTAAGAAAATATATCCTTTAACACCGTGGGCTCTTGATATAGAATATATTGCAATTTTCTTCTTCTTTGCTCTATCTGCAATTAAATCAAGTGCATTTTCTTCTTTGTTTGTTTGTACTTTGATAATGAAAATCATTTTGTCTCCACTACCCCTTAACATCTAAGAAGTAGATATAATAATGTGAAAGTTTTGGTTTATAAAACTTTTTATTCATTTTTGATACATCTAACTGAATAACCTAAGACTCCATCAATAGAATTGTTCCATATTACTTCATCAGTAATTGTTCTAAAATAAAATCCATAACTATCATTTCCATTAATCCAATAATTTGCTTGTTCATCAATGCCCATAAAATTTCTTCCTTCATCTCCAGAAACATACCAAGAACAACCAGAAAAAATAGAATTAAACCCTTCTGGATTTTTCAATTCTTCAATAACTTCCTTATTTTCATAAGAATAAACTTCTTCAAAACACAAATAATCTGAAGAGTAATTTCTTATTAATTCACACCAATCATCTCTCGTTGGAAGTCTCCAACCTGCTGGGCAAGCATCATATGCACCACTTCTGTTATAAAGTTTTCCATATTGGTGATAATTTAAACTGTCATTATTATAATAACAAGAGCCATAAGGTGAATTAAAATTCATATTTTCTTGCATCCATGTTTGATTTCCTATTTTGATAATTTTATATTTTTGATTGTCCCTTGGATCAATTAATTCAGTTTCAACAACTTCTTCAACAAAAATTTTCTTTGTAATATCATTTACTAATCCACCATTGTCCCGTACTTCTAATTTAACATATTTGTCCCCCGGGGTTTCAAATTTTTTATATTTTTTTTCTGGAAAAGTCCAATTAGTATCCCAAACTCCGTCAGATTCAAAATCCCATCTTTCTTGAAGTGTATAAATGTCTTGTTCTTGGTCGGTAGAATTATTTGTGAATTCAAATGTTGTTTCAGTTGTTCCCTCTTCTGGGTTAAAATAAAAGTTTGCAATGGGAGGAGTATTTTCTATAATTTGCGCTTCTGCAATTTTTTCTCTTCTCTCCAAAACTGTTTTTTCATAATCTCCTAAAGATTTTGTAATAAATCCAGATTTAAGTCCAAGTTTAGCCTCGAGGCCAGCGTAAAGTTCCCACCAAGGTTCTTCATTTGCATCTATATCTAATTCTAGGTAACCCTCAACTTCTGCTGATGGCCCAACAAGTTCATTAAATATTAAACTTAATTTTGGAGAAACATAAGCTCTGAAATTTCCATTGAGTCTTGTTTCTGGTTCTTCAAAAATAAACTCATTTTCAAAATCACACGAATAAGTCCAACCATTAAAATAATTTATTTCTGATTCAATAAAAAAATTATCCGAGACACTTGTTTTTATTTCAGATTCAAGTTGTCCACTTGCACCAACATATAATTCAAGTAATGGTCTTGCAACAAGAGGAATTGGTGAACCTGGAACCAAAAAAGGTTTTCCAGAAAGAGACCAAATTTTTACTTCTTTTTCAAAGTCAACAAAATTTGTTCTAGCAATTGCCTCAAGCTTAGACTCTTCAGTAATTTCAGTTTTAAAATTAAAATTTATCTTCTTCTCTTTAATCCCAATTTTCGAATAAGTTTCTAAATCAAAATAGATGTGCCCGTTAATTTCAATTTGATCATTTGTGGTAGAAGTGTCTCCATCCTCATCAAAAATAATTTTCTTAAACTCTATACCAAAATTATATCCTTTTGTATCATTCAATTTTTTTATTGATTTGTTTGTACTTGTAGACTCAAACTCCTCTTGGCTAAAAGATTTAGAAAAATTTATTTCATCATTTTGTATAATTTCATCAAGTGTTGCATTTGTTGTTTGATATGTTTTTTTATCCGAAGAAACAGAAGTTATTTTTCTCATAATTCCGTTGGGTGTTTTAGAACTTATTCCTCCAACTACAACATCTCCTGCTAATAGTTCTCTTGCTTCATCAAATGAAATTGTTGTTGTAGTAACATTTGTTAAATCATTTGAACCAAGTGTTTTAACATTTGGATATAATTCTTCTAACTCTCCTATTTGATTTTCCTCTTCTAAATTAGAGAATTCATCTTTGTCGCAACCAACTATTCCAAGAGCAGCAATTGAAGAATAAAGAATAATTTTTCTCCCGACCTCTTTAATTTTTTCAAACATACTTTCTTCGAAAAAAATATTTTTTATTGGATTTATGAATTATGTTTGGATAAATAATTAATTTTGATTACAAAAAATTACAACTAAATTTAATCAAGAAAAGATTAGTTAAAACAATCCAACAATCATTGAAATTAAAAATCCAAAAGCTCCAAGGATTACAATACCAATTGCAGAAACTTTTGCAGTCATTTGAAATTCTTTCTTTGTTGGTTTTTTCAAAGTGTGCCAAACTCTCTTACATTTTTTCATAAAGGCTTTAAATTGTGACATACAAAAAATACGAAGTCTGGGTTTTTAAAATATTTGATTAAATTTTAAATAGTTTAATTGAAGACAATGAAGAATTTAATTAATAAATTCAATTTCAAATTCTTCTTCGAGTTCTCTGTTTCTTATAGAATCCATGCTTTCACTGTGGCCTAAAATTTGTGAACTTTTAACTCCAGTAACAATTATTAAAACTCTAATTGATTTGTCCATCTCAGGAGAAATTTTTGCTCCCCAAATCATTTTCGCATCAGGACTTAATTTGTCTCCAATTGTTCCAATTATTTCTTTACATTCATCAAGTGTCATGTCTGCTCCACCAATAATATTTACAAGAGCACCTTTTGCACCAGAAATGTCAACATCAAGTAAGGGATTTGTAATAGCTTTTGTAACTGAATCAACAGCTCTCTTTTCAGTATCACTTTCTCCCATTCCAATTAAAGAAACTCCCCCATTAGACATCACAGCACGAACATCTGCAAAATCCAAATTAACAAGTCCAGTTGTTGTAACAAGTTCAGTAATTCCTTTAACTGCATTAGTTAAAATTTCATCCGAAATTTTAAAAGCAGTGTGAAGAGGAAGTTCAGGAGCCAATTCTAAAAGTTTATCATTTGGGATTACAATTAAAGTGTCAGTAATTGCTTCCATTTTTTCAAGTCCCATAACTGCATTCTCAATTCTTTTTTGTCCTTCAATTGTGAAAGGCATTGTAACAACACCAATAGTTAATGAACCTTGTTTTTTCGCAAGACTAGCAACAACGGGTGCCGCCCCTGTACCAGTTCCACCACCCATACCACAGGTAATAAAAATCATGTCAGCTCCAGCAATCTTTTTCTTAATTTCAGATTCACTTTCTTTTGCTGCTTCTTGTCCAATAGCAGGATTACTTCCAGCACCAAGACCTTGAGTTGATTCTTTTCCCAAGAGAATTTTTTGATCAGCATTAGTATAAAGTAAATCTTGTGCATCAGTATTCATAGCAATTAATTCTCCACCACGAATTCCAATTTCCCCCATACGGTTTAAAGAATTATTTCCTCCACCCCCAATACCAATAACTTTAATTTTTGCAGCTTGCTTTTTTATCAATTCAGCAAGTTCTCTATCAATATCTTTTACCGCAGGAGCCACCTCTCTAGTTTCTCTATTTTCAGAATAAATATCAGCCATAATAAATTTAATCAGAATTTGTTTATAAAAATTGTTGTGCTCTTAGTAGGAGTAATTATTTCTTAACTGCCACTTCATTAGCTTTCAAATTAAAATCTAAAAGTTCTTTATATTTTTCAGCAAACATTTCAATAAACTTTTTTGAACCTTGTGGAACATCTAAAATTAAATCTTTGTCCTTAATTTCAAATTTGAATTCTTGTCTAAAAAAGAAATCATTCATAGCATTAATTTTTTCATTAACATCTTCAACCTTTCTCAAAACTTTAATTTTATATTCTAAAATTTTTCCTGCAACAGGATTATTAAAATCAACCATAACTCTTCCTCCAGAGACAGTTAAAACTCTTGCAAGCTTGTTATCAAAATTAAACATTGCTCCAGGAATTGGATTTAATTGATGCTGTGCAAAAACTTTAAGTGGGATCATCTGAATTAGCTTTGGATTTCTTTTTCCAAAAGCATCTTCAGGTTTTACTTCTATTTCATACTCTCCAACTTCTTTTCCAATCAAAAATTCATCAACACCTTTAACAAACATTCCTTCGCCAACAGAAAAAACAAATTTTGAATCTTGTCCTTGAATATTTGCTTTTGCCAAATCTTCTTTAATATTAGAATCAAAAATATCTCCGTCCTTTACTTTTCCAGTAAATTGTATCTCAATAAAGTCTCCTTTTTTGAATGCCATAAAAAGAAATTGTGCTATATGCTTTATAAAATTAATGGGAATAAATCTTTGATATTTTTATTTCTTATAATTCACCCAAACTTTTATAAACGAAATAAAATTTTAATTCCTATGGTAGCAAAGATTATTGGTGCAACTGAAGCAAGAGTCGGAACTAATATTATTGAAGAAGGACAATTCTACACTGTTAAAAAAATAGACGTTTCAAAAACTGGAAAACACGGTCACGCGAAATGTAGAATTGAAGTTCAAAATATGTTAAGCGGAGCAAAAAAGATTTTTGTAATTCCTGGACACGACAAATTAGAAGTTCCAATGGTTACAAAGAACAAAGCTCAAGTTTTATCTCTTAGCGGAGACAAAGCAAGTGTTATGGACTTAGAATCCTTTGAAACTCTTGAAATGGATGTTCCAGAAGACATCAAAGCAGAAATACAAGAAAACGATAACGTGGAATATTGGGACATTGAAGGAACACGTTTGATTAAAAGAAAATTATAATTCTATAGAAATAGTTAAAAAGTTTGGATTTCTTACGAACTTAATGGGAGAGAGTAAATTAGAAAAAAATTCTAAAAAAAAGTATTTTTGGAATAATGGCGGAATCGCAATAGATTATGGTGATTTTGAAAAAATAAAACCCGAAAGTTTTGTTGCCATTAGATTAAAGGGTTATTTGGAAGGGCCAGGAGGTTTTAAGAATTACACAATAAGTCATTATGTGAGTAGAAAAGTAATTGATAAATCCACACAAGAAGTAATATTAAAGCATACTTCTCGTACAGACCCCCAAGTATATTCAGGTCAAGTAAATGAAGTAACAAAATACCATTTTCCTCTTGAAGGAGAAATTACTTTGAAAGAATTCTTAGATAAGGAAATTAAATAAAATAAAATTTGAATAATGCATTCTCCAAAAGAAAACTTTAAAAACTAACTCTAAATCTAATTATTATGGCAACGAAAATACCAGAAGCACAAAATAGACTTTTCAAAAATACATTCATTTGTCAAAAATGCCAATGTAAGATGAAAGCAGATCCACAAAAAGTTTTGAAAGGCAAAGTTAAATGTAGAAAATGTAAGAAGGCTCAATTTAGAGTTCCTAAAAAGAAATAATTCTTCTAATTTATTATATAAATTTTTATAAGTTAAACTTCATGTCTTTTAATTATGAACAGATTAGAAAAGCAAGTTGTATCAAGTATTTCAATTTTGGCTGATGAATTAAGAGTTCTTAGTCTTGCAGGCAGACATGAAGGAAAGATTTTGATGAAAGATATTCAAGAGAAAAATATTGACATTCAAACACCAATTTACTTAATTAAATTAGGTTATCTAAAAATAGATTCTAAAACAGAAAAAGATTATCCCTATTGTGATTATGAAATAACAGAGGATGGAAAGAAATATTCACATCAAGTAGAAGAATTCCTCAATTATCATTTCTTTTAATATTTTTAATGAAACAATTTTTAAATGAACTATTACTTTATGTTTCGAGGTAAAAGATGGATAGTTTTATGATTTGGGATTTAGGACTTTTAGGATTGTTTGTAATCTTGATTTCCCTATTCCTTTATAGAAATAAAAAAAGTTTGAAAAAAGAAGGACTTCTTTGGTTATATCACACTAGTTGGGGAATCAAAATAATTGAGCGAACTGGAAAAAAATGGAGAAAGTTTTTGAAAGTTTCAAGTTATGTTGCAGTTTGGTTAGGTTATGCTCTAATGGGAATTATGGTTTACTTGTTCGGTAGGCTTGTTTGGATATATGCATTTCATTCTGAATTTATCAAAGCTTCTCTTCATGGACTTCCACCAGTAATGCCTCTTGTACCATATCTTCCTCAAATGTTTAAGCTAAGTTTCTTGCCCCCTTTTTACTTTTCATATTGGATTATAATTTTAGCAGTAATCGCAATAACACATGAATTCTTTCACGGAATTTATGCTGCCTTGGCTGGAGTAAAAACAAAAACAACAGGGTTTGGATTTTTTCCTTTTTTCTTTCCAGTTTTCTTAGCAGCATTTGTTAACCTTGATGAGAAAGCAATGGAAAAGAAAAAAAACTTTGAACAACGAGCAGTTCTTGCAGCAGGAACTTTTGCAAATACCCTAACAGCAATATTGGGAGTAATTTTAATGTTTATATTTTTTACATTAACTTATAGTCCTTCAGGAATTGTCTTTGATGATTATGCATATAATGTTGTAAATGTAACAAATATTTCTTCAATAAATGGTGTTCCAATAAATTGGAATGAAAATCAAATTAATGAATTACAAAATATTTCAGAATATAAAAATATAGAAGCAAATGGAATTAATTATTACGGAATTAAGGGAGTTGACTCTTCATCTGGATTAGTTGGATTGTATTATGACGCGCCGGGAATTAATTCAAATTTAACAGGAGTAATTCAAGAAATTAACGGAGAAAAAATAACTTCGCTAGACAAACTTTCAGAAGAATTAATGTTATATTCTCCAGGAGAAAAAATAAATGTTTCAACTTATGACGGAACAGTAAAAAATACAATTGAAGTAACACTAGAAGAAAATCCTTTCAGCGAAGGAAAATCTTGGTTAGGAGTTAGCTTTTTAGACAATAAACCAAATGGAGTTTTTTCAACAATTTCCTATTACACAACAGCATACAAAAAAACAAATGTATATTATGAACCAGATTTCCTTTTGGCAAAATTCATTTATGATTTATTATGGTGGTTAGTTTTAATTTCCTTTAGTGTAGCACTTGTAAACATGCTTCCAATGGGAATTTTCGACGGAGGAAGGTTCTTCTATTTAACAATTTTAAAATTAACAAAATCACAAAAAGCTGCAGAAAAATCATTCAAAAGAATAACACAATTTTTCTTGTTCTTATTATTTGTAATTATGTTTTTCTGGGCGAAAAGTTTTTTCTAAAACTTTAAAATCCCTTTCTTCTATTCTTTAATATGGCAAAAGCGCGTAAAAGAATAAGAAAAGAAACATATGAACCAGTTGGAAAACATTCAGCTGTGCAATTATGTAATTGGACAAAGAAATCACTCAAAGACGAAGGTGTTTGTTTCAAAGAAAAATTCTACGGAATAAAGTCACACTTGTGCTGTCAAATGACTCCTTCAATATTTTGTAACAATCGTTGCATTCATTGTTGGCGTGACATCTCAAATTCAACACTTGATTTTCCTGTGACGCCAGAAGAACCAAAAGACATAATTGGTGGAGCAGTGAAAGCACAACAAAAACTCTTAACTGGTTTTAAGATTGACAAAAATTCAAAATCTAAACAACTCTCTCGTGCAAACCAAGAAAAATTAGCCGAAGCACAACAACCAAATCAATTTGCCCTTTCTTTAACAGGAGAGCCAACACTTTATCCAAAAATTGGAGAATTAATTTCTGAAATTAGAAAAAGAAATGCAACATCATTTCTTGTGACAAATGGATTACAACCAGAAGTAATTCAAAAATTAATAGATACAAATAATTTACCAACAAGATTATATGTTACTGTAAATACCTCAAATAGAGAAGCTCACAAGCGTTTTCACAGGAGCTTAAAGGAAGATGCGTGGGAAAAATTAATCGAAACACTCTCTTTATTTCCAAAAATAAAAAAGAAAAACATAACAGTATTCAGAATAAATTTAGTTCGTGATTTAAACATGGAAGATAAATTCATTCCTGAGTTTGCCGAGTTAATTAAATCTTCAAAACCAGCATTTATTGAAATTAAAGGTTACATGTCCGTCGGGTTTGCACGTGAACGTTTGGGTTATGACAAAATGCCAACGCATAAAGAAATGAAAGATTGGATAGCTAAATTAGAAAAAGAACTCAAAGGAACTGATTATATTCTTCAAGACGAACATGAAGTTTCAAGAGCATATGTAATGTGTAAAGACAAAAAAGATTTGATAATCAAGAAAGAGGATTATTAATTATTGGGATTATAAGAAATAATTTTGTATCCCTTGATTGGATGCCTCAAATATGCAAGAACTCCTCCAAATTTAACAAGAGGAGAATAAATTTCCTCTTTGCCACCACATAATTTTGGATGTTCTGTAACAAAAGGTTTTTTGTTATACTCAAATGCTTTCATATCTATCTTTGCTAATTTATATCCTTTTACAATTTTTTCTATTTTTGATTTCATGATAGTTCTAAATAAATATCCTTTTTAATAATTTATATTTAAAAAATTTAAGCGTTAGAAAAACAATTATCTAAATGTTTGCCTTTTTCTTCAGAATCAACTTGTTCTATAGCAACCTTATACATGGCTTTCAATTGATTATAATTTTCTCTAGTTGGAGAATCTTTAATTCTAAAATATTTATCACAAAAAGATTCACTTTGATACATAATTTCCGTATTTGCAATTTCAATAGTCAGTAATTTATATTCTTCTATTTCTTGTTTACCAAGATATTTACTCTCGTGAACTTTTACAATTCTTTTCTTTTTTTCACTTTGATGACCTTTTCTCATAAATTTTTTTAGAAAAAGAACTTTATATATTTTTCTATATGTTATCACTAAATAGTTAATACTTCTTCTTATCAATCACGTTTTTCATTATACACTTTATCTACAAGAGTTTTCCAAAGCATACGTATTTCAGTTACAGAATCTTTTTCAGAATCAACTTCAGAAATATCTGACTTATTTTTATAAACAATTGGACCACTAGAACTTTTCATGTCTTCCATCCAATCGTAACCTTGAGACATATAATGATTTAATTTATTCTTTATTTCATGAACAGCTAAATTAGAATACTCCCTCTCCTCCATCTCAATTTAACAAAAAAGAATTATATAAATATTATTATAGTAAATTAAACTTTACAAATAAGTAACACCTGTTTTTGTAAGTGCAACAAATCTAATTCCCATTGGTAAACTAAGTAATGCAGAACAAAGAGCCATGTGTTCTTTTCCATCCCCCGAAGCAATTGAAACAGCAACTTCCATTTCTTCAAATTTTCCATCAAGTTTCTTTTTCAAGTCATCTCTCAACTCAATTAACTTTTGATTAAAATCAACTTTCACAAATTCAAATTTTTTTTCATGACTAAACTCTTTGGCAAAATCATCTCCAACTAAAATTATTTTGTCCCATTCCCCATATTTCATAAGTCCTGAAACCTGCGCCCAAGTTCCTTCGCCTTTTGATAATAAACATATAAGTTCCATTCACAAAAAAACCTCTTTCACTTTTTAAGGATTATCGTAGTGAATTATCCTCTAACAAAAAAATGATATAACAAATTAAATACAAATAAATAAAAATATCTTTTTTATTTAAATTTAATGAATCCAAAAAAGACATTAAAATATATTGTTGAAAAAAACTCAAATGTCATTTCTTCAAGCACTGAAAGTGAGTTACCTCAAAGACTGATTGATAGAGAAATTTACAAAATGTCAAAACACTGGACTGGAGAACCTGAAGAATATTTTTATAGATTAATGGAACTTTTTGACAAAAAAGAATTATATGATAACGAAGGAATTTTAAGATATGTTCCCCTCTCAGAAAATGCAAAACAACCAAGATATCTAGAAATAATTTTCAAAAATTTTGTCGAAGGAGAAATGATAACTCCTCTAAAAAAATAAAATGGAAACAGAAAAGATATACAAATTAATTGATGAATGTGTGAAGGACATGCTTAAAATAGAAAAGAATTTTTATGGATATGAAAGAATAAAAACACATGAAAAAGAAGAAAGACTTTACAAAGCAAGATTCGAAGATTTGAATATTAATCCCTCTATTGTCTCAAATATTTATTCCTCTAGAAACAATAATTCAGAAATACAAGAAATAAAAAACAGTATAGAAAAATTAATTCTCAAAAAATAAAAGTGTGGGAAAGAGATAAATTCTTTATGTCCAACGCTCGATTATCTGAAAGATAAAAGTAGGACGAACGTATCTCAAACAAAATAAATTTTGTTTCCCACAAAAATATATGGTTTTTTGAATTATATTATTAATTAAAATTATTTATCCCTAAAAAAGTAGGATAATAAAACCAAATAGCCAAACAAGAATTAATCCTATTCCAGCTCCAAGTAAGCAACCAATTACTTTTCCAATCATTGTAGTAAAAGAATTTTTTTCACCTTCATAATTATCCCTCTTTAATTTTGCTGCAATTTTTCCTTCAATTAATCCTCCAACTCCATCAGTAATAGTGTTTCCAGCAGCCCCACCTAAAACAGCCCCAGCAACCCCGGCAAATTTACCTCCAAGAATTGCAGTAAAAATCAAAACCCCATTGTCAATTATTCCAAAAACAACGTCTGCATAAATTGACTTAATTTCAACTCCTCCAATTTTGGCAATAAAAATTCCAATAAATGCAATTGCAATATACGCTGGACCAATCCAAAGTTTATCATAAATAAAATAAATGCTTCCCCCAACAACAAGAATCGATAAAACAATCAAAATACCTAGCGCTTTAAGGAGCGTGTTCTTCATCATCCATTGTTTCATAAAATAAAATGAATTCTATAAATTAAATATGTTTTGAATTCCTTTTATTTCCATTTAGGGCGAGAAATTTATTTCGAGTTAGCGAATTTTTTCTTCACGCGTTTTTTAATCGCGTAGAAAAATGAATTCAAACAAAAATGTAGACATTTTTGCATTGAGTTTCAAACCTCAAAAAATTAATCCAAGGATAAAAATTCAAAACAAGAGTTATAATTGTTTTTTGTGTAAATTTTATATGAAAAAATCAATAACTCTTGCAATAATTTTAATTTCTGCAATTCTTTTACTTGCAATTTATTTATCAGTAATTAGATCCCCCTTGACCGGAAATCAAATTCTTTCAATTGAAAAAATAAATCCAACAAAAATAACTTTTCAAAATGGTGAGTTTTCAACTATGCAAGTAAACTCAAAAATAGGAGACAATATATTGTTTCAAAATGAAGGTAATAAAGAAGAAATTTTATTTATTTTTTCTCCAACAAATATGACTAAATATAATATACTTCCAAAGAATATGATTTATTTTACTATTTCTGAAAAAGGAGAATATAATTATTTATTAGCTTCTAACCTTGAAAATTCTGGAAAAATAATAGTTGAATAAACAATTGAGAAGTAGTGGAAAGTCCAACCATGATGATTGGAAACAACTCTGAAAAAAATTCTACAATTGAGGCTTTTAGTAACTATAAGCTGAAATTCTCGGGCGAACCCTCGAACAGTACACTATAGTTCTATCAACGTCATCTTCTATGACGGCCTTTGTTGTCTCGTTTTGCGGATGGCTTCGAGCTTAGATGCATTCAGCTCTTATCCATACAATGCGTAGCTATGCAGCCTGCGTAGTCACAACTGCTCACCAGAGGCATCCAAGTACCGTTCCTCTCGTACTAGATACTTGTTCCACTCAGACAACTACACACCTAGTAGATATCATACAAACTGTCTCGCGACGTTCTTAACCCAGCTAACGATCCCTTTTAATGCGTGAACTCCGACACCCTTGCACGCTTCTGCACGCGCAGGATAGGGAGAGCCGACAGCGAAATACCAAACCGCTCCGTCAATACGGACTATCGGGAGCGACCAGCTTATTATCCTTGGGGTAACTTTTCTATCAGACACGGCTTCTATTAAAAAAGCACGTGGGTTCACTAGGCCCAACTTTCGTTCCTGCATTTCTTACTGTTCAAAATACAGTCAGACAGACTTTTGCCCTCGCACTCATCCCTAGATTTCCAAGCTAGGTGAGTCTGTCTTTGGGTCCAACCGATATCTTTTCGGCTGGGCACCGCCCCAGTCAAACTGCCCGCCAGCCGCTGTCCCCATAAAGGGTAAGCAAGTTTGAAAAAAATGGGTAGTATTACAAGATTGCTCCACAACCACCGAAATGATTGCTTCGACGCTCCTACCTATGCTATGCATTTCTTTCAAAATTACAACGACAAGTTGCAGTAAAGTTCCACAAGGTCTTAGCTTCCCACTAGGCGTCTCCGGTCTGTGCACCGGACAATATTTTCAGAAGGCTCCAACCAGGGACAGTGACAACCTCGTTAAACCATTCATGCAAGTCGCAATTCATACGACAAGGTATTACGCTCATTTGTGTTACTATCGATTTCTCGACGGATTAATATTTCTATTAATCTCTTTATATCGCTATAAAGATCGGAGTACATCTTCATTTAATATTAAATTAAATGTCTAGCGTATACTCTCTGAGGATTCTAGAATTATTTGTTGAGATTTAAGAAAATAATTTAGAAATTAAATTTTTTCTTTTTAATCTATACTCTTTTCCAATTCCAAACTCTTTTGTAGAAAGATTTACTATTTCTTTAATTTCGTAAGTCCCTTCTCTAACTTTTTTATTCAAGTCTCCAGAGTTGGCATTTCTATCTGAATATAATTTAAACTCTTCATCTTTATTATGGTGAATAATTTCTCCATCATAACTTTCTAAGTATTCAGATTTTTTATCTTGGTATCGATAAACTGTATAAAGATTATTTATCTTTTCCATTTTTATCAATTGGTTTTCTTCCATAACAAATCAATAAATATAAACTATTTAAATCTTTTGGTTTTGTTATTTCTTTTAAGTTACAACATAATTCTAGTCTTTCCTGCTGATTGTCCGCACCTGTCAGATTTTCACTGCCGATAAATAAATTATCGACGAGTACTGCAGGATTCTCGGATGTTCCAGCATATAGCTAAATTTTCTCCATTTGGTTTTTCCATATAACTTCTTCGACTTTCTATGACTCTTGGAGCGTCTTGCATTTCTACAATCCGTAAGGCAGTTTAGTTTTCTATTCAACCTTAAGAGGGTCATAGTTACCCCCGCCGTTTGATGGACCTTAGCTCCCTTGTAAAAGAGTTTTAGACACCACCACTGGGCAGGTCTCACCAAGTATACAAGTCCTTTCGGATTAGCACTTGGCTACGTTTTTGTTAAACAGTCGGGCCGTCCTTGTTACTGAGATCTATCAATGCATCCACATTTCTGGAAGACACAAAGATAGACATCCCTTCAGCCGAAGCTACAGGACTAACTTGCCGAATTCCCTTGATTGGTTTTACCTTACACGTCTTAGCCTACTAAGCTAGGGCACCAGTGTCGGTTGTGGGTACAGTTAATCAATTCAAGAGTGCAGTCTTTTCACTGGCTCCTGGAATCAGCAGCGAGCTAGAAGATTCATTAAGATCTAAGGATTACCCTCCCCAAATTTCTCTTCATAGATACTCTCTCGAGTACCTGCTTATCCGGAAGCAAACCACACTATGTAAGAATCAATTAGTGCAGGAATATTAACCTGCTATCCATCGTTGTTTTCAGTTAAGGAACAACTTAGGTACTGACTAACCCTTGGCTAACATATATTGCCAAGGAAACCTTACCCTTTCGACGTATTCTGTTCTCAAGAATATCACATCCTACTATTACTAGAATTCTCATTACTTCCCGCTCCAATCTTTCTCTCGAAAAATCTTCTGCGCAGAAAGCACGCCTACTTACCAGAACACTCGTTCTCGAGTGCCTCCAAAGTATCGGTATAATGCTTAGCCCCGTCCATTTTCCGGGCTCTGAACCTCAATAGGTGAGCTGTTACGCTTTCTTTAAATGATAGCTGCTTCTAGGCTTACATCCCTAGTGTCTCAGGTTCAAAACACCGTTTGATACACTTAGCATTAATTTTGGGACCTTAACTCTGGTCTCCCTTGTTTGGGTCTCGGAAGGGTATCTTACATACCCACCCTGTTTCTTAATTTACGCAATTAACAGATTCTGAGTTGAAAAAGATTTCGTAAGCATTAGCCCCTGCAAATCTTATCCGTACTTTACGCCGCTAATCAACTAATTAAGACTATACGAAGGCATATTTCAGTAGGAACCAGCCATTGCCAGATTAGATAGGCTTTTCACCCCTATGCACAAGTCATCCGAGTACATGTCCATAACACCGGTTCGTCCCTCCATCCTCCTTTCGGAAGACTTCAGACTGCTCATACATAGATCATCTGGCTTCAGGTCTTATCTCTACGACTAAACGCATTTTCATACTTGCTTTCGCTTCGGTTACGCAACATAGTTGCTTAGCCTCGCCGGAAAGATAAACTCTCTAGCCCGTTTTTCGAAACGTACGTTGCAACCCTTTCCACATAAGTGGGTAAGAGCAGCAACTAACTGTAACTGTTAGATTTCAAGTCTTTTAACTTCCTGTTAAGGATACTTTTCAGCTTTCCCTCGCGGTACTAGTACGCTATCGGACTTTGGTTTTGTTTAGGGTTAGGAGTTAATCCTCCTATATTCAGACCTCTAATCTAAGAAGCCCTACTCTTTGAAGAACATCATATCATCTTTGTCTACGGGACTATCACCCTCTAAGGTCTTACTTTCCAGTAAAGTTTTACTCGATGACTTAGATATTAGCCTTCACCACATCTCTGCCTTCTTTTCAAAAGGAGATTCAGTTTGCCCTCTGCCCTTTTCGCTCTCTGCTAATAAGGGTATCACATATTGTTTTCTTCTCCTGCGGGTACTAAGATGTTTCAATTCCCCGCGTACTCTTTCCTCTCGGAATAATTCAGGAACCTCAGGATCAATGTTTGCATGCAACTTCCCTGAGCTTTTCGCAGCTTGCCACGCCTTTCTTCGAAACCAAAACCAAGCTATTCGTCTAACAGTATAGGTTTGTAGAATGTGTTTCCATTCATTTTATTGTCATTAGTTAAAAATATTTATTATTGCCTAATGTGAGTTGACTTTCCACTACTTCTCTCATTGAATATTATGTGAAAACATAATGTTCTCGACCAGATTCGAAAATGTTTCATTTCGAACCAGTTTCATCCTACTTAAAGGTTGAATGTGATTTGTGATTATTAACTAAGTTCTTTGTTTGGTTAAAAATGGACCCGCCGAGAATCGAACTCGGATCACTTGCGTGCAAAGCAGGTATCTTAACCATTGGACAACAGGCCCTAAATTTTTATGGAATAAAAATTTTCCGCAAGAAATTGCTACGGCAATTTCGAGGACCGAAGTGAATCAAAAAGATTCACGAAGTTTCATTCCAAACAAAGATGAGTATGTAGAAGAGTACTTTCATTTATTATTTAGTCGTATAAAGTAAAAATAAGGAGGTGATCCATCTGCAGGTTCCCCTACAGATACCTTGTGACGACTTAACCTACCTTGTCTAGCCAAGGTTCTCCCCCGAAGGGTTTCACCATAACTAAACTCGGTTGATTTGACGGGCAGTGTGTGCAAGAGACAGTGACATATTCACCGTTCGTTGATGACAAACGATTACTACGAATTCCAGTGTCACGAGGCTGAGTTACAAACCTCGATCTATACTAAGACAGACTTTAAGAGATTAGCTTCACCTTTCGGTGTTGCATCCCGTTGTATCTGCCATTGACGCGCGCGTGTTGCCCAGGGGATTTGGGCTGTACTCACCTAACGTAGCCCTCACTTTCATCCTTGTTACCAAGGCAATCTATATATTGTACACATAGTAAATATATACGAGGGTCTTGCCTGTTACCTGATTTAACAGGTCACCTCACGGCACAGGCTGACGTCGGCCATGCAGCTCCTCTCAGCGTGTCAGGTAAGCCCTTCAGACTGACCTTCATTCTGCTGTCGCTCCTGGTGA
>Ga0210043_1001170_pt1 | contig 23801 bp, 25 predicted proteins | sample CryGeymet201501t_FD_183990 | JGI IMG/M metagenome (GOLD analysis project Ga0210043, IMG submission 183990) | Groundwater microbial communities from Crystal Geyser aquifers in Utah, USA - Crystal Geyser metaG 2015-01t (SPAdes) (version 2) | ecosystem: Environmental > Aquatic > Deep subsurface >... | reverse complement strand
TAGATTTGTAAATACTGGAAAGTGAAACAATTTTAAAAAGGATTGTCTAATATTTTTTAGGAAAAAGAAGAAGGGTTAATGTATGGCAATAATGTGTATGTCGTATGTAATTAATACTAAAATATTTGCTAAAAAATTAGTTGTGACAATTTTCATATATAGAGCATTAATAAAAAAAGTAACCCATTTTATTAATGAGCTACTTTGCAAAATGAATCAGATATTTTGATTTTATTTCTGAGAAGTATCAATAGCAACTTTTTCTAGTGACTTTTCAATAATTTCTTTGGCTTTATCTTGGTCTACGTCATAAACATAGGCTACTTCAGTTCCAATTCTTTTAAGCAATGAGGTATAAATCTCTTTCTTAGAGAAAGGAATCTTACCTGCTGTATGTTTGACAATAGCGATTAATTTGAGTGTTTTTACAACTTCTTCGGGATCGTCCGTATGAAGTACTGCTTTGAGAGTATTTAAGTTAGCATCTAATTCTACATCTACTTCGTTTAGATACTTACCAAGGAGTGTATCCATCTCTTTTTTTGTTAGAGCTTTTCTCATTTTTGTCTTCTCTACTGAAGATTGTGGGATGGTAAAGATAGAAACAGCTCGTTGTCCAGGATTAAAGACCTTTTTGTAATGAACCATATCCTCACCGTCTTTTTCTTCTACTTTAAAGACCTTGTATACTTGGCCAAATCTAATAATTACGTCGTCAACTTTGAGGTTATTTAGGTTTGTCATATAATCCAGTATATCATAAAACCCGAAACAAAATCCAACTACTATCTATATCTTTCAGTGATTATTTGATATCATCAAGTAATGAAAAAGACAGCTAAATTACACTTTGATCCTAGCTTAATGAAAGCTGCTGTTTATGGAGCAAATGATGGGATTGTAACTACTTTTGCGGTAATGGCTGGTGTTGTTGGTGCCCAATTGTCTCCCCGTATTGTTATTATTTTAGGCCTAGCTAACTTATTTGCCGATGGTCTAAGTATGGGTCTAGGAGATTACCTAGGAGAAAAGAGTGAAAGAAAACTGAGAGACAAGCATGCTCCCACAGAACATATCTGTAAGTTAGCTAAGAATGGTGGAGTCTCTTGTGAGAAAAATTCTCAAGTAACAAAGTTACCAGTTTGGGCCACGGGTTTAGTAACCTTTATTGCCTTTATCATTGCTGGATTTTCTCCGATAGTGCCTTATATCTTTAATGAAATATTTAACTTAGGGATTAACCAATCTGCTGTTTCTTTAGTAACCACAGCCTCGGCGCTCTTTATTGTCGGTGCTTCTCGCACTACTTTCATTGGTGGTAGATGGTATAAGAATGGTTTAGAAATGTTTGCAGTCGGGATGTTAGCTGCCTTAGTTGCATTTGGATTAGGCTATGTTGCCCACAAGATTGTCGGAGTTTAACATCACTTATAATTTTATTTTTTTAAGATCTCTTGCTCTAACTCAAAGTTTATCTTACCCATTAATTGTGGCCCTTCAAAGATCATCCCACTAATTAGCTGGACTAAGTCAGCTCCTAAGTCCATTTTTAACTGAGCATCTTCAGGGGAAAAGATTCCTCCGGTGCCAATGATAGTAAAGCGATCACCAAAGTTCTTTTTAGCTGCTTTAATTAACTGGTTAGACTTCTTGAACGTCGGTTTACCACTTAAGTTACCCTTCATATTTTGCCACTGAGCCTTTTCTTCTGGATCCATGTCTGCCTTTTTACGATCTTTAGCTAAATTACCGATGTTAACTCCTTTAATGTAGTCATAATTACTTGCCACAGTAAGCAGTTCCATTGTATTTTCTACAGATTGATCGATTGGCATCTTTAAGTAAACTGGTCGTGTAATAGTTATTTTAGACAATGCATCAAGCAAGAACTTTAATCTTTTGGGATTAGTAAAAGGCTCTCCTCCAAAGGTGTTAGGACAACTAATGTTCATCTCATAAAAACTATGTTCAACCATACTTCTCTCAAAGACTTGAAATGATTTAATAATATCTAGGAGTTGGTCTTTAGTTGAATCAAATAGTTTATTTGTTGCGCCAATACTAATTCCGACTGGATACTCAAAAGTTAGTTTAGATAATTTATTTGCAATGACTTTTGCTCCAAGACTTTTTAAGCCCTTGTTGACTAACAGAGACTTAGACTTTGGAAAGCGTCCCAAACGAGGTTTCTTATTTCCCTCATATGGCTCATAGGTAACAGTCCCAACCATCTGGTAGCCAAAACCAACACTAGGTAAGATCTGAGTTAACTGACCGTTATAATCAAAACCAGCTGCTAGACCAATTGGATTAGGAAAAATAATCCCATCTATAATCTTCTCTGTTTGAGAAGAATTATACTTAAACATGCACTTAGCGATACTTCTTCCGATAACATTTTTTCCTAAAACACTACCAAAATCAGTCATCACATTATGAACATCCTCTGCATCAAAGAAGAACATCAGTTTTTTGACAGGCTGATAAAGGCTAGCAATGATATTATTTTTTAGGAAATATAATTTTTTTTTACCAACGATGAAGTAAGAAACAAAGTTAATTGAGAATAGTAGAGCACAAATAATGGCAGAGATCAGACAATAAGTACACCAAGCACCGATTAAGAATTGCATAACAAAGACTAGATATAAAGAAAATCCTCCACCGAATGCAGTTAGAGACATCAAGATGTCTTCATTATCCATCTTGCCAATTTTGACTTTCTTTTCTAGCAAAGTAGTAGCAGCAAAAATAAAGACAATTGAGTAGAAAACTAAGCCTAAAGCAGACAATGGTACTGGGCCAATATTTGCCCAAGGAGAATTAAGAACTGTCTCACACTGAAAACCAGGTGTACAAGGAGGGATAATATTATTTATTTTCTGATAAGTTAGATAACTTGCATCTAAAATTCCTAGAATGGACAAAATAACAACAGGTAAGACAAAAGCTTGTTTCATATCTATAGTGTACTCTATTTTCCTTTTTTTAAAAGATAATACTGGTTTAAATTATTAGTTTTAGAATCAGCTTTATATGTTTGGATAGATTGCCAGTCTAATTTTTCATTAATTTTTTCTATTTCTACCTTATCAGTATAATGACAATAACGAATTGCCTGCTCTCCTCGTTGCCAGTCCAGTAAATAGTCATGAGGATCTAACTGTTCTAAATCAATCTTTAGCTCTGCAATTTGATCATTCTCTAAAACTCTCTGTTTTAATTTATGATTATCTAAAAATAACCAAGCGGTAATGACAAACAAACTATCCTCACTCAGTAACTTTTTATTTACTATTTCAAATAATTTTTCTCTTAATTCAAAACTAGGGATGTGATGTAAAACACCAAAGCAAACAATTAAATCAAACTTGTCATCTATATTATTTTTTTCTAAAAACTTAGCAAAAGTATCGTTTTGTAACGCTTCAATTAGATCAAACTCTAAAAAAGCAGTCTTATCCTTGAGGGCGACATTCTTAGAGGCCCAATTTAGGAGTTTTTTTGAAGAGTCTAGGCCATAATACTCAAAATCTACCCCACTCTCATTAAGAAACTGAGCAAAACGACCATTACCACAACCAATGTCTAAAACTCTGATCTTTTTATCACTAAATTGTTTCTTTATTATTTTTTGCAGTCTAGTCCAACCTTGCCAATAATAATTACGAGAAGTATTAAAACTATCTGCGACCGTACTATAGAAATCTTTATTTAACTGGTTTAAGCTATCAATCGTTGTTTTATTCATTTAGATCTTTAGTTTATCACCTTTTTCGAGTAAAATCCCTATATCTGTAAATCAGTATAATAAAATAGTAGTATAGTCATCTTTTTAGATCTCTAATTAATTAGAAAGTAATCATATGCCTACCGTAAAAGCAGGAAATATCACTAAGGGAATGTACCTTGATTTTAAGGGTACTCCTCATCAAGTTATTAAAGCTGAATTTCATTCACCAGGTAAAGGCTCTGCCTTTTGTAAGGTGAAGATGAAGAATATAAAATCAGGCGCTAGCTTAGAGTTTACCTACAAGTCTAATGAGCAAGTTGATTATTTAGAACTAAATTCACAAGAAATGCAATTTCTTTACATGCAAGGTAAAGAGGCTGTCTTTATGAATCCTCAAACCTATGAGCAAGTAGAACTTGATGTAGATTTGATGGATGGTAAAGAAGGTTTCTTAACTTCTGATATTAAAGTCTATGTTCTTTTCCAGGATGATCAGGCTCTAGGAGTAAAGTTCCCTCCAAAGGTTAAAATGAAGGTAGATATTGCTGAAGAAGCAACTGCTGGAAATAGAGTCAATGCTCCTAAAAAACCAGTTACTTTAGAAACAGGTCTAGAAATTCAAGCTCCTCTCTTTATCAAACCAGGTGATGTAATCTTGGTTGATACTGATACCTTTGATTATGTATCTAGGGTTAATGAGTAGGTATTAAAAATAGATTAAAAAATAAGAGCCTCGTTGTGGGGCTCTTTTGGGTTAATGTATGTAAAAACCCCCACCTTTGTGGGGTGGGGGTTTTGTGTTTCTGTTCTTGTTCGTTAGCTGGCTGGGCGATACTCTGAGAATCCCGTCCCATCTGCATGTGGCGGGAATTCACCATTGATATCAAACCAAGCTCCTTCTACCGGAAAGAGATTTCCATCTACCACTAAATAAGCGGAGAATTGAGCCAGCACGGTAGCTTTATCGCTGTTGATATCATCGTAGGTCATGCCTAAGACTAACCGAGACATCGCTTGGTTCTCAACAACAATTCCGTTACTCTCTACCACGCGATTGCGGTATTCCATGGGGGTAATGATGACTTGTTCATCAAGATCACGCATGCCGTTCCCGTTTAGATCATCATAGATCAACGACCCGTTTTTCGCCCATACGATTCCCGACACATTCATAAGCTGGTATGTGTCGGGCCACACTGTCAGTTGGATCAGCGTGGGCTGATATGGAACTGAGTTGCTTGAGTCTACACCGTTGCCGGGGTCTCCACCGTTACCGGGGTCTTCACCGTTACCGGGGTCACACTCACCTTCATAATCACCATGCCGTAGGTGCTTATTCAACGCACTACGATCTACAACTCGGGTTCCTTCAGCAGGAGTACCGGGCTTGTGACAAATTACTACGGGGTCGTCTTGCCGATCTCCAGCTGAAACGCTGACTACCGACATGATCATTGTTAAAACGAACAGTGTTACGAGCTTAGAAGTTTTCACTTTAACATCTCCTTGGGGACTTAACCCCATAAGTTTAGTTGCAAAGTAAATTCTCTGCAACACATTTAAAACACAAAATTAATTATGTTCTAGATGTGTTGCAAAGATTAAGTCATCTCATAACATTTTTAAAGAACAGTTTTCTGTTTAAAACATAAGATTGTTACATCAGTTTATAGAAGTATAACCTATTAGTTTTTTACAGAATATGAATAATAACACATCATATTATAAGTGTCAATAGTTATTGTTATTGGATGTGTAATAAATATGTAATACCTAATATATATAAATATTAGAGTTGAACTAATAGCCAATAAATAGATATATTTATATCATTAGTTAATAAAGGTATTTCATGAATAAAGACATTATCACCACTATTATAATCATAGCTTTTCTTGTATTAGCAGGAGGCTTTTATCTTACTTCTACAACGAGTGATAACAAGCTAATTACTGACAATGGTGTAATGATCAGAGAACAGACTACGGTAGAAACCGATGAAACTATGATGAAGTTAAGTACTGGTTATGTTACATATAGCTCTGATTACTTAAACAAGTATCAAGGTAAGACAAAAGTACTTTTCTTTCATGCTAACTGGTGCCCTACTTGTAATGCAGCAGACAAAGAGATTAATGAAAGGTTAGGTGAACTTCCTGATGATTTGCTAATTATTAAAACTAACTATGATAAAGAGTCCGATTTAAAAAAAAAGTATGGAGTTACCTACCAACATACTTTTGTCTTAGTTGATGACCAAGGCAATGAGTTAGACAAATGGAATGGTGGTAGCCTTGATGAAATTATTGAAAGGATATAAAAATGTTACTCCTGATTGCTTTTGCCTTTATCGCTGGGGTTGTAACCATCCTTTCTCCGTGTATCTTGCCAGTTCTGCCATTTATTCTCTCCAGTTCGACAGGGACAGATAAAAGAAAACCTCTTGGAGTAGTTTTAGGCTTTGTCTTAAGTTTTACTTTCTTTACTTTATTTTTAACCACTATTGTCAGACTAACAGGCCTCTCCCCTGATATTTTGCGATACTTTTCAGTCGTAATTCTCTTCTTATTTGGTCTGGGATTATTAATCCCACAGTTCCAAGTATTACTAGAGAAAGCTTTCACCATGGTAGCTGGTAAAGTACCAAATCAATCAAAAGCAACCGGTTTATTTGGTGGACTGCTAGTTGGTTTTTCACTTGGTTTATTATGGACTCCCTGTGTCGGCCCAATCCTTGCTTCGGTGATTACCCTAGCGTTAACTGGAAGTGTCAATAGTAGTGCCTTCTTTATTACCTTTGCCTATGCATTGGGGACAGCTATTCCAATGCTGGCCATTATCAAAGGTGGACAATCTTTATTACAACGCAATCAATGGTTGTTAAAAAATAGTGCTAATATCCAGAAAGGCTTTGGAGTACTAATGATGCTTACTGCTATAGCTATATTTAATAACTATGATCGCAAATTTCAAACCTTCATTTTACAAACATTTCCTCAGTATAGCGTTGGCTTGACTGCTATAGAAGATAGTGAGCTGGTAAAGAAAGAGTTGCAAAACTTAGATGATGCTGGTGAAAAAAATCCTTAGGCTTGAGATTCTGAAGGTCTCATTGATACCTTTGCTATCACTTTTACTTAAACTTATTTGGTAATAGAAAAATATATTTATCAGTTTAAGCTATAGGTATGTCCAAATCTAGAGAGCACCTCTTACTGGCTAATTTTCCAGATGATAACTATGCTAACGCCTTTATTTTAAGACACCTGATTATTACTGCAAGTCATGTTGCCCAAGCTTCACTTGATATTATGACTCATGATAAAAGTGAAATTGGTCAGTTCAGCTATCAGCACTTGCCTGAGAAAGATCTAGCTCTTTCTCAGCAACAAGTTCCATCTAAAGGTTATGAACTGGGTCCTACTCCTATTATTGGTGATAAAGTCATTGTTTGTGGTCATCACGGAATTAATCAACATTACTTTGAGATTAGGGCCACAGTAATTGGTTTTGATAATAGAAATAGAATTATCATCAAAAGAGAAAAAGGTAAGATATTTCAATTAGGCATGAGTGGTTGTCCTGTCCTTAATCAAGATATGCAAGTAATTGGGGTGTTAGTTGAAGGAGTAATAGGGACTGAAGGTAATCAAGTATATTTAGAACAGATTACTCTAACTTAACTCCATTGTGTCACTTTTTGCTTGTACTCCTTCAAGCGGAATCCAAAAGTAAAAGCTACTTCCTTTATCCTCTTTGTTACAAACCATACAGTACCAGTTAGTAACTCTACAATAACCTGAATTAAATATAGGACTATGCCTGTCCCATTGATATTATTTGAAACATTACCTGCTCTACAGAATTTCTTATAGATATTTTCTTGCTGATCTTAGATTGCCCAAATCTCTTAGCTCAGAATCGTCGGAATCAATATCACCTTCAACTTGTTCTAATTTTTTTAGATATCCCTATGAGGTTTTTCTTTCAGAGCGAATTCTTAAATTGCCTGTTATTCTTTCTAAATTAGCCAGGTCAGAGATATGTAATTCTGATATGTCAAAACTCCCATAAATAACTCGCAATGATGACGCGACATGCTCGTTAAAACCTCTAATTTTAAGATCACCATTAAAAACTACCTTAATATCATCAATAACAGATTCGTGATCAGCAATTTGATCTTTTCTAACAAGCATAATCCCATCTAAAATGGTTTCCAGATAGAAGAGAAATCCCACAGGGTTCTCAGGTATCAAGTGTAATAGTAAATTATTACATAATTCCAGTTGAGAAATTGAATTCAGTATGCCAGCAAAAAAACTGGGCTACGCAAAGTATATGGATTATATATCAATCATGGAGGAAGATGAAAAATTGTTACTTAAATGGGTGGTATACCGGATTCGAACCGGCGACCTTCGGTACCACAAACCGACGCTCTAACCAACTGAGCTAATACCACCATATGTTAATTTACTTGCAAAGTGCGCCAAGCAGGACTCGAACCTGCGACCTATTGCTTAGAAGGCAATTGCTCTATCCAGCTGAGCTATTGGCGCATATACCTAGAGGGACTATTATAACCCATCTTGCAAAATCTTGCTACAATACCCTTGTGAGACACATCAAGGATAAACTGCTAGCTATTCCTCTAATCTTAATTTGGCTATCTCATCTAATGCAAGTCTTTGTCCCGGAAACTGGTTTTGATGCTTTGTGGTACCACTTACCGATTGCAAAAGCGATTATAGAGAATAAAGGGCTGGTATATTTACCTAACCTATACCAATCAGTTAACCCCCTCTTTGCTGACCTATATTTTACTTTTGGATATCTATTATTAGGAGATCTTGGTAGTAAGATTATTGCCTATCTTTTTGCATTAGGATTAATATTTATTTCCTACTTACTAGCTAGAAAGTATTTAAATAAAAATTGGTCAATTCTATTAATCACCTTAGTTAGTACCTTTCAGGTAGTTGCCTGGCAATCTGCAAGTTTCTATGTTGATTTAGCAAAAGCATTCTTTGAAATATCATCGCTATTCTTTTTGTTCTCTTTCTTATTTGATGGGAGTTTGGTGGTAAAGAGTAAAAATAAGAAAAATATTAAATTTTTAATTATCTCCGGAATTATATTTGGAGCATCATTAGCTAGTAAATTATTTAGTATCTTCTTATTACCTGTCTATCTATTATTAGTATATTTATTTTCAAATCAAAATAAATTAAAAAATATAGTTACTTTCTTATTAAGTTCATTAATGTTACCTTTGCCTTTCTACTTATTTACTTATCTTAATACTGGCAGTCCTTTTTATTCTTTGATAGTTCACTTAGAAAAACTTCAAGAGATCGGTGGCAACTCAAATGTATTTTTGTATTTATTTAATAGAACTATCCGCTTACCATTATCCCTTTTTGAACTATTTACCACTCGTGATTATGTCTCGTTTATTTTCTTAGTTTTTTTACCAATCATTATTTTTTATCACAAAAAATTATTTACTAAGCAAAATCTTTTTTTACTAATCTTTGCTCTATCTCAGTATTTACTCTGGTGGTATTTACCTCCACAGTCATCTCGATATGCAATCTCTGGTTTTATTGTATTAACCATCTTATATTTTAAAATAATTAAAAGTTTTGTAGTGATAAAGAAAGAATACTTTTGGTCGATAATTTTGACAATTATTTTCTCAATTGCAATAAACTTTACACCTAGGTTAATTATAAATAAAAGAAGTTTAGAATATCTCTCAGGTAACCAAACTAAAACAGAATATCTAGAACAGTTTTATGATGGTTCAATAGATAATAAAATAAAAGAGTGGCACTTTAATGCCACTCCTTAATAGGTTCAGGTGAGAACCCCGCTTATTTTTTCTTTGTTGTTTTTTTGGTAGATTTCTTTGAAGCAGTAACTTTTTTAACAACTTTCTTTGCAGTTGTTTTTGCTTTGCTGACTACCTTTTTCTTAAAAGCTTTTGGGTCTTCCTTGTATTCAGATTTTGCTTGCTTAGCTTTAGCTGTAACTTTTTTCGCTACTTTTTTAGTTGCTTGTCTATTTTCTTTTTTGGATAAAAAGAGTGCAGCAGCTCCCGCAGCAACTCCTAATACGAAAGAAAACATTCCACTATTCTTTTTTGCCATATTATTTTTCAATTATTATTAATATTTTATTTTAACTAATATTTGCACTGACGTACAAGAGGTAAAAAACCCAAACATCAAATAAAAAAGCCCCTATTTTAATAGGGGCTTTACCATCTCAAAGTTAACTATTTTATATCTAAAAGAGACAAAGTGTTTGTAAAACCACTTTTCTTCCAGTGTTTACCATGAACCATTACAATTCGATCACCGCTCTTAACAACCCCTGCTTTTTTCAAATGATCAATTAATTCATCAACAGCTAGTTCTGCCCCTTCAACCATTTTAATAATGTGAGGTTCAACTCCGTAACTTAATGCTAAAGTGCGGTAAGTTATGTCAGTGCTGGTTACAGCATGAATCGGAGTGCTTGGTCTAAATCTAGAAAGTAACTGAACTGTTCTACCTGTTTCTGTTAGAACTACTACTTTATCTATCTTTAGTGCTTCATTTTTAACAACATCAGCTATTAATCTAACTATCGCAGATACTTTATCATCGCCACGCTTACAGACAAAATCATCTTTAATTAAAGGCTCATTAAAGTTAGCAATCTTAGCTTGGGTAGCAACGGCTCTGACTGGATATTCTCCAATAGTTGTTTCTTCAGAAAGCATGACTGCATCTGTGCCATCATAGATAGCATGAGCGACATCACTGACTTCAGCTCTAGTTGGTCTTGGGCTTGATACCATAGACTTCAACATTTGAGTTGCTGTAATGACTGGCTTACCAGCTTCACGACACTTTGCAATGATAACGTGTTGCCATTTAACAAGTTGTTCAAATGCAACTTCAACACCTAAGTCTCCACGGGCAATCATGACTGCATCAGAAACTGCAATGATTTCATCTAAATTATCAATCGCTGCTTGATTTTCAATCTTAGCCACAATTTTAGACTTTGCATTCTTTGCATCTAAAACTTTTTTTAATGCTTTGATATCTTCTGCATCACGAACAAATGAAAGTCCGACATAATCTAATAAGTCGACGTCAATTCCGTTAATATAATCTAAGTCTCTGTCAGTTAAAGAAGGCATATCTAAGATTACTCCTGGAGTATTCATAGTTTTTCTGTGTCCAACTTTACATTCATGAATAGCTTGTGCTTCAAAATAGTCTTTACCTTTTTTAACTATAGTGAATTCACATGAACCATCATCTAAAAGTACTAGATCTCCTTCACTCATACTCTCTACAACATTTTGTGGGATAAAAGCAATTCTCTCGGCAGTGCTTGATTGGTTTGAAGTGAATGTAAGAATGTCTTTTGCTTTTAATAGGAAAGATTCTTCACCAGGAAGATTAATTCTGACTTCAGGGCCTTGTAAATCAAGTAAGACTCCAACTGGAGTTTTTAGTTCATTTGAGACTTCTCTTACTCTTTTAATTCTGTCGTTATGCCAATCAGGAGTGGAATGCTTTGTATTAAAACGAGCAATGTTCATTCCGGCTTTAACTAACTCAGTTAGAACTTCTTTTGATTCTGTAACTGGTCCGATAGTAGCCACAATTTTAGTGTTTTTTTTCATATTCTTTGATTAATGGATATTAATTATACTTAAATAATACTTACTTTGTAAAAAATAATTATACACCTAGATTAATATTTAGTCATATAGTATATATTTATTATATTAACGAAATATAAACTAAAACGTAACCTTGAAAGATTATTATGTCAGAAGATCAAAAAAAATTAGAAACTAGTGATGATCTAGCTCTTGATGCTTTAGCTGAAGTTAGTAAAAATACACCAGCCCTCCCAACTGACAGTGATGATGCAGAATTAGCAGAATCAAATGAGTTAGCAGAAACATTATCTTCACTTCAAGGAGTAATCGAGAGAAATGCAGAACACTTGGAAACAATCGCTAACGAGATGAAACTCAAAAGAGAAGAAATGAAGAACGTCTTTGATAATGACTCTCAACTAGATGAAGCACAAACTCAAGCTAAAGAATCTACCTCAAAAGTTAAAGAAAGAAGAGCAGCTTTACAATCAGACCCACAGGTAACTTCTCTAAAAGTACAAATCGGCGAACTTTCTCAACAAAAGAAAGAAATCGAAGAATCATTAAGTAATCACCTTGTTAATTACTACTCACTTACAAACTCAAAAAGTTTTGACACTAGTGATGGAGACCAATGGGAGTTCTCAGTTAAAGCTAAAGTAAAAACTAGAAAAAAATAGTTTAGAATAGGCATTGATACCAATGTCCAAAACTACACCAGCTTTTAAAAAATCATATTCTATTCTTAATCCAGCCCAGAAAAAGGCCGTTGATGTCATTGATGGACCAGTAATGGTCATTGCTGGTCCAGGAACGGGGAAAACACAGGTTCTAGCGACAAGAATTGCCAATATTCTTAGACAAACTGATACTGAACCAAGAAGTATTCTCGCTCTGACCTTTACCGAATCTGCTGCCTCAAACATGAGAGAGAGATTAGTAAAGATGATCGGTAAGACTGGCTACTATGTTCAGATCACTACCTTTCACTCATTTTGTAGTGATATTATTTCTTCCAACCCAGAATACTTTTCCATAGACCGTGATAGTGAGCCTTTATCAGACATTGAACGTTATGACTTTTTTAGTCAAATTATCCTGGACCTTAATATAGAAGCTTTAAAACCACTTAACCGTCCTCTCTTTTATTTGAGAGATATCATGAAATCTATTTCTGATTTAAAAAGAGAGAATATTTCTATCGAAGAATTTAGCGAGATGATTGAGGCTGAGGCAGAACAGCTAGAAGAAGACCTGAAAAAAACTGCCAGAACTAAATTAGAAAAGAAAATAAATAAGAATAAAGAACTAGTATTAATCTATGATCATTACCAAAAGAAGTTGAGAGAAAATCTCCGTTATGATTTTGATGACATGATCGCACTTGTTGTCGATGCTCTGGGTAATAATGAGGATCTGTTGCTTGATTACCAAGAAAACCTTCATTACTTCTTAGTTGATGAATATCAGGATACTAATACAGCTCAAAATAGAATCGTTGATTTACTTGCTTCATACTGGCGAGAAGAACAACCTAATATCTTTGTTGTCGGTGATCCTAATCAATCAATCTATCGTTTTCAAGGTGCTAGTGTAGAGAATGCTTTATCATTCTCAGATAAGTATCCCCAAGCCGAAATAATTACTTTAACTCAAGGCTATCGTTGTCCACAAAATATTTACAGTGCTGCTCACAGTTTAATCAGTGAAAATAACTTAACACAAGAAGACACCATTACCCCCAACTTAAGTAACAATCGTTTAATGATTCTTCATCAGCTTAACAAAAGGCTAGAAGCTCACTCCCCTCTCAAATCAACGATCAACATTACTACAAGTCCTTCACGTACTGTCGAACTGGTCAATCTTGCCCAACAACTTAAAGACTTAATTGAGAAGAAAAAAATAGATCCTAAAGAAATAGCAGTACTTTTTAGAAATAATAAAGAAGCAACGGAGCTAAAAGATATCCTCCACCGTTTTGATATAGATTATGAAATTGATAGCAGTGCCAATATTTTAGATATAGAGCTAATTAGACAACTGATAGCGTACCTTAAAGTTATCAATCTTATCAACGATGATGATCGTGAAATAGATATTTTTGAAGTCCTTAATTACGAATGGCTTAATCTAGATCACCTCAGCTTAATGAAAATTACTAAGGTAGCCAGTTTAAACAGATTATCTATTTTAGAAATTCTTGATCAAGACTTTACGCAACATAAAACCCAGTTTGATGATTTTAATCTAACAAAAGAATCATTCTTAACTTTTCAAGAAAAATTAACTCAGCTAAGGGACTTTAATCATCAAGATGCCAGCTTTACCTTTATCACTTGGTTTGAAAAAGTAATTAATGAGAGCGGCTTTCTCTCTCACATTAAAACACTTCCGGACAGATATGAAATCATCGTCGCTTTGAAATCATTATTTGACCAAATAAAAAATCTTAATCAGACAAATCACCAACTGAAACTTAATGATTTCCTTAACACGCTAGATCTAATGGCTGAACACAATATCACTATTAAAGCAGAAAACATTCAGACTAAAGAGAATGCCATTCACCTGTCTACTGCCCACAAAGCCAAAGGCCAAGAGTGGGACTACGTCTTTATGATTGATCTGATTGATGGTAAATGGGGTAATACCAAAAAAAGAGAACTTATTCCCCTCCCTGATGGTGTGTTAAAAAATACTAACATAGATAAAAAAGAAAGAAATGAGGATGATCGAAGACTTTTCTATGTCGGTATCACTAGAGCCAAGAAAAAACTATTCCTTAGCTGGTCAAAAACAAAGTCTTCAGGAAATACCACAAAGACACAAGTTGAGTCAATGTTCCTCAGTGAGCTTGGAGAGGAGACACAAATTAAACACAATGAAGTAAATAGTATTAATGAAGAAAAACTATTACAACTAATTGAAAAAACTGAACCAACTGATGAACAGAAGCAAATTAATGAAGCTACTAAAAAGTTCTTTTCCAAATTAGTTAAAGACTTTAAATTATCATCAACTGCCCTTAACACATATCTGAGAGACCCATTAGAGTTTGTTGAAAATAACTTACTAAGAATCCCTAAAGCTAAAGCTTTACACATGTCTTTTGGAACAGCTATTCACGCTGCTCTAGAGTTTATCTTTACTGTCCAAAAAAATACTAAGCAGTTCCCTACTCTAGAACAACTTTTTCAAAACTTTGATATACATTTACAAAAAGAAATTCTTACCCAAAAAGATTATAAGTTAAGACTTAAGCATGGTAAGAAAATCTTAGAGTTATATTATCAAACACATAAAGATAAACAGTTTGAAGTAATGGGGCTAGAAACAGCTTTTGGTGGTTCTAAGAATAAGGTCATTCTAGAAAAAGATATTCATCTCTCCGGAAGAGTTGATCGAATTGACTGGCTAGATAAAGATAAGAAAATTATTAAAGTGATTGACTATAAAACAGGTAAGCCAAAGTCAGAGAATCAGATTAATGGTCAAGTTAGTACTAGTGAGTTTTCAGAGAGAGAACTAGCTTTACCAGAACAAATAAGAGGCGCATACAAAAGACAATTATTATTTTATAAACTGTTGATTGATAATGATCCTACTTTTAAATACAAGATTAGTCATGCAGCCTTTGAGTTTATTGAGCCTAGTACTTCAAACAAACAAGTTACTAGATTATTTGAGCTAACAGATGAAGATACAAATCTATTAAAAGAATTAATCATTCAAGTGATGAGTGAGATAAATAATTTAGAATTTTTAGAGTATTTAAAATAAATAATCCTAATTAAGATAGATTTTAAGAAAAGAAAAAGCCACCTCATATGTATATGGGTGGCTTAGTTGTTTCAGTCCTCAGAAGGGATGTAGGGTGGACTATTAAATTCCTCCCACTCCTCTTCCATCATCAGCTGATAAGTGAGCAGGAAAACAGAATTTGAGGTTGGATGATTTTTAATTGCTTTTTCAGCTGCTTCTAGTTTCGAGTGTGAACTTATCACACTTTTTGTTGCACCGTCATCTTGAATCAAAAGGAATTTCTTCTTCATCTTTAACTCTTTCTTCATTTTTCAACAGAAAATATATAATAACACTATAGGATCTATTTGTCAATACAACTATATAGAATGTTTCTAATAATTTCTTATTTATGGTGATTGAATCCAATCTCTATTTAAAACTGAAAAAATAGTACTTCATTGTGAATTTCTAGATCCTCCCCTGAACTGTGACTGAGCTTCTTTAGAAAATTCAGGGGTAGTAAAAACAAATTTTGCTGAATTGAGTAAGAATTCACTATTGGATAATAGTTCTTCAATGTTTCCAACAAAAAGATTTGCATAATCTACATATGCTGCAATAACATTTGCACAGCCACTTCCTTCAATAATTAATGCTAATGAACGATTATCTAACTGACTTAATCCCCCAATATTTTTAACTAATTCTTTTAAGTCATCCGCAGAGCTACATTCTCTAATTTGTTCATGGATATCCTTATCTCCTTCAATAGGTATTTTACTTCCTTGTTGTACAAATTCATCAAATTTCTTTTGTTCCCATTCTCATACTGGGATATTTCTCCTATCTAATAAATATCTTAAATCTAACTTCCCCATCACTCCCATAAATAAGCTTGTCTGCGTCTTCTGCTTTAATAAACTCACTATCTTGACCTGCTACGATAATTGCATTTTCTCTGGAAAGATCCCCAATATTTACTTCTTTAAACTCATACTTAATTAATGATCCTCCTTGATACCAGATAGGGTTTGTTTTTCTAGCAAAGAGAGCAAAGATGTATGGTTGGCCATACTCACTGGTAAAGACAATCTTGTTTGTGTCTTTCTCTAGCTCTTTGACATAGTTAAATGCTTCTAAATATCCATCTACAAAATCTTCACTGCTTTTAGCAGCAAAATCAGTGTAATAGTTGTTTAAATACTTAACAAAAAATAGTCCTTGAAGAAAAATCATCATACCTATTACAGTTACCCAAACCATATTTTTCTCACCATGAGAGCCTGGAATCTCTTTGTTTATCTTTGTATTTATAACCCAGTCTGAAAAGTCTCTTAGGCCTAAAATGGCTAAGATAATGAAGCCAGGTAAAGCTAATAATGCTCTATTACTATGAGGAACTAACTCAAATCCTAATGCAGCCGGTAGGATAGCAAAAGTTATCCATATAAGTGAGAAGAAATAGCCAGAAAGTGATTTTCTTTCTTTCATTCTTTTAAAGATAAACAGTATTCCACAGATGACTAAGAAAAAAGTAACTGGGAGTAGGACTCCCCACTTACCATCACCATGTCTGAAGCTAGTGGATTGTCCTAAGACTAAGAAGGTTGGATTTAAATGAGCAAAGAATTGCCTAAAAAATATACCTAACGCCTCTAAAGGAGAGTCTGTCTGCATAAAAATAAGAGTACCGGCTCTCTCTAAACCTTTACCAAATAAGCTATCTTTTATTAATGGGTAAGCTAAGCCTACAGCTGCTATCCCAGAAACTGCTAAAGAAGTAAACTTAGCTTTAAGTTCTTTTTTATTCCAAAATAAGATCATTAAAACTAACAGTGGACTGACTATTTTTGAGCTGTGATAAGTGTATAAACTTAGGACAAATAGGATTGCAGAAAATAATAATGAGAGGAAACTAAACTTTTTCTCATTAAAACTTCTGATTAAAAAGTATGCTGCCCAAATAGTAATAGATAAGGCAATACCTGATTCAAACCCTGTTCTAGAAAAGTGTAGATGCCAAGGAGAAAGAGTCAGTAACATTCCTGATACAAGTGGTAACCAGAAATTTTGATTCTTAGTAAAGTTAAACTTTTTTCCTAATTCTCTAGTTAATAAAATTATTCCTAGAATGGCAGCGATACCAAATATGACAAAAGGTAATCTTAAGACCCACAATTCTAAACCTAATAGGTAAGTAAAAATACCACTTAGATAAATAGCAAAAGGGGCTTTATAGTCTCCAAAAGACCTAAAAGAAACAGGTAAGCGAGTAATCCACTCATCTCTCCTAGTAGTTATGACAGCGTAGCCATTATAACCAATTGCTGCTTCATCCCAAGTCATGCCATGAGGAACATCCCCCAGTTTGTATACTCTTAAAAAAGTAGCAATCAATAAAATCAAAATGGTGATAAAAACAAACTGATGTTTCCTAAAAATTTTAAGCATACTTTATCTTATCCTAAAAAACGTTTATAAATCCAATACGGTTGCCAAATTACGAAAGCTATTTTCTGCCAAATGTCTCCATTTTTCCAGGTGAATTTTAGACCATTAGCCCAACTAATATTTTCTAATTTTTTCTGGCCAAAAACATCTAAATTTGTACTCTCATGATTGTGATCTACTTTAGCTTGTTCTTCAAATAAGACCTTCCAACCTTTTTTTCTTGCTCTAAAACTTAAATCGATATCTTCCCAATAGGCAGGATAAAAAAGCTCATCAAAACCACCTAGTTCAAGCCATTTCTTCTTATCAAACATCCCACTGCCTCCAATTACCCAGGCTGTTTCTCCACTCTCAAAATCATCTGCTTTTGAGTGCATGAAGAGACCCATATCAAACCAGAGTTTATTTTTACCATGGTATTCTTCTTTGCCATTTTTGACTTCTTTTTCAAGACAACCAACGGCAAAGACATCATTTTGTGCAAAATTAGATAAAAGTGCTTTAACACAGCCTGGCTGTGGGCTAACATCATTATTTAAAAGGAAAATTAAATCATGTTTGGCAACTTTAACAGCTTTATTACAACTAGCCCCAAATCTTAAATTTTTTTTATTTACAATTACTTTAAGTGAAGCACCTTTTTTGACTATCTTTTTCTTAATCTCTTTTTCTAACCAACTAGTAGTATTATCTGTCCCAGCATCTTCAATAATAATTAACTCATCTCCTTTAAGCATTTCACTAATTACTGCTGGCAAATTCTTTTCTAATAATTTTTTACCATTGTAACTAGGGATGACTATCGTGATATTTTTTCTCATCGTTAATTATTTTTTAATAATTTGTTCTCAAACTTTTCTTGGCTAAAATCTTTTGATCTATTAATTGCTTGTTCTTGAACACTTTTAAGTAATTTATTACTTTTAATCAGCTCTCTGGTTAAAGAAACACATTCTGTTTTATCATTCCACAACCATTTTTTTAACTCTCCACTGAGTATTTCTTTCTGCCCACCCTTATTAATTACCACTGGGGCACAGCCATAACTCATTGCCTCAACGGTACTGATACCAAAGTGTTCAACTTTTTCAGGATTTTTAGTTTCACTGACAGCAAAACCAGTAGCATGCCAGTAAATACTAGCTTGTTTATATAAGTTTATTAATTGTTTTCTAGAAACTTTTGTTTTAATTTCTACATCTAATCCTGAGGCTAACTCTTTGACATCATCTAAGTAATCTTGATCTTCAACAGTTCCTACTAAAATTAGTTTCCATCCTTTAGCCTTTAATTTAGCAAAGATACTAACAAGAACATCCTGTCTCTTGCTATGGAGTTGTCTGAAAAATCTACCCACGTGTAGAATTATTTTTTCTTTTTTATCTAAATCTAGTTTATCTGAAATATTATCATCAACTACTACTGGATAATGAACATAATCAATCTTGGTATCCCAATATTTCTCAATAATTTTTTTTGTAAATTTTGAATTAGTATTTTTTTCTTGCCAATTATTTAATTTAAGATGGCTAATTAATGAATCTTGTTTATTTGTGAAAGGGACTTGAACATGAAGAATACTTCTTTTAGCCAGTGAGAAAAATAGGCTACCATCAGTAGCATAAAAAAGAGTATCAAACTTTCTTGTCCAAATTAATTTTGTAAAAAAGTCTTTGTCTGTTCCCAAAGGACTGGCAATAAAATTAATATTTTTACTTAAAGTTTCTCCCAAGAAATCACTATACAATTTTTTTAATCGTAGATTTTGTTTGGGGCTAATTGCTAAATCAGAAGATATAGCTATATAGACTGGACCTTGCTTAGCAAAAACTTCAGCAACAGAAAAAAGATATTTTTCTCCGCCGCCAAAGTGTTTTGGAACATATGGAGAGTAAATACAAGTTTTCATATTGTTATTTTTGGATATCTTTTTCACTTAGCCACTGCCTTGCCACTTCTCGCTCAATCTTCTCATAACGATCAGGGATAGAAGGCTTTTGCTGTAATTCCCAAACCTGGATATACACCATCACTCTATTCATCGCTTGGACTAAGGCCTCAACATAACCAACCATGCCATCTTTCCTGCCCTTTTTGAAGAAAGCCCGTCTGAAAAATTCCATAAGTCCTTTTCTGATTAAAGTAACTAAGGTGATTGGTTTAATATTAGCGTTATACAAAAGTCCTGCTTCCAGGCCTGTCCAATCAGCTGATTTATGTAAATTTTCTCTAGTTGAACGATGAGTTAGATGGATTAGAGGTTGCTTGAGGATTAACTCCTTACCATCAAAAATAGCCCTCTCATGAATCTTGCCGGTCCACTCTTTGAGTGAACTGACTCTAAAAACCCTAGTTACAAAATCCTTCTCCCAACCTCCATAATTAAGATGATGACCATAACAAATGTTCTGTCTTTTTAAGCTAAATGCCTCTCCGGCACCAGTTTCAACATTGACCATTATCTCTCTAGCTAGAGCTGGGGTAACTCGCTCATCAGCATCGACATAAAATACCCAGTCCGTTTTTGACCTTTTCAGACCTTCATTTCTGACTTTAGAAAAATTGTCATTTGCAAAGCCTATTACTCTAGCACCTAATTTTTCTGCAATATGGCCTGTAGTATCTGTAGAGCCATTATCAATCACAATTATCTCATCACACCAACGCAATCCTTCAATGCAGTTCGCAATCATTTCTTCTTCATTTTTAGCGATGATGATAGCACTGATACTCATGGTAGGATTGGTTTCTTGCCCATATTATTAGTAATAAAGTCTTTTAAAGCTTCTTTTTCTACATCACTACCACTGAAAATAATTCTAATGATTAGCCTTAAAGCTACATATTTAGCACGATAATCACCGTGTGTTTTAGCAATCCATAGCCTATTTCTAGTTTGATAATATAGTTGCACTGGAGATCCTGAACCACCACTAGAGCCGGCATTCTTATGCCAAACTAGAGAATCAGGACAATATAATAAGTCATAACCAGCTTCTTTTACTCTGAGAGAATAATCGACATCTTCGCTATATAAGAATAAGTCATCATCCAATAAGCCGACCGTCTCAACTATCTCTCTAGTAACTAATAGACAGCAACCTGTCGCATAATCAACTCTAGAGACTTCATCAAATTGACCGTAATCAACTTCGTCTACCCCACGATGATTTGCTGACAAGTGCTTCCAATCAATGCTTCCTCCAGCATACCAAATGACTTTTCCTTTATCGCTGGGAGCATAGTCAGATTTATAAAACTCATAGTTCTTTTCAAAATAGATTTTAGGGGTAATCAGACCTGCTTTTGGGTTATTTTTGATACACTTATATAAGTTCTTAAGGAAATCGGGGTCAACAATCGTGTCATTGTTTAATAAGAGGATATAGTCGCTATTATGCTTTTCAATCGCATATTTAATAGCAAGGTTATTCCCTCCGGTAAATCCCAAATTAGAATCTGATCTGATTAGTTCAGTGTTAGTATAGTTATTTTTAATCTTGAGAGGTTCTTTAGAAGCATTATCCAATAAAACTACATCAAACTTAAAGTTTTGAGTAGTTTTTACATTTTCTAAGGAATCCAAACATTCCTTAGTTTCTTTATCAGTATTATAGTGGACAATTATTATCGAAATATGATCCATAAATTGATTATACTAGGGGCTTCTGACTAAAGCAAAATGCTATATCTGAAACTTCCTTCTAATTCTCCAAAAAAGCTTTTGCATACCTGCAGAATTTCTAAATTTATAGTCAGCAATCCAATAATTAAGTTCTTTTTGGACAGATCTTAATTCTCTAATACCCGATTCAGAATCGATATTTGTAGTCGGGTATCCACCAAGCTCCCACTTCTTTAAATAAGTAGTAAGCTCATAGGTTGCTTGCAGAATACTGAGACCAGCCCCATGGACGCCATCTTTAATGCCATCTTGAGCAAAATACCTTCTCAAAAATTCTGAAAAGAATTTATCTAATGTCTGAGCAGATGATAAAGGGCTTTTTCTATCTTGTGAGGGAGTTTTTTCTGCACTAAGGGTTGTATAGCGATTTAATTTATAAAGAAAATGGGAAATAGAACTATAATTATGGTGAGTAATAGCAAACTCAGACTTTGTTGGTAAATGTTTAACATTTCCTTTTACAACGGGCTGTGCATGGACAACCCCAGGCCAATCTAAATTACCTTTCCTAAAAAGTCTGGGCTGATAGTCAGGCCACCAGCCAGTATATTGGATCCATTTATCAAAGATAATATTTTTACGAGGGAGATAATATACATCAAAGGAAGGATCTTCAATTAATTTTTTGATATTATCTTTTACTTGACTTTCAATTAGTTCATCAGCATCTAAGATGAAAACCCAATCAGTCTTAACCTTAGACAAAGCAAAGTTTCTGGCTGGATCAGCAAAGCCATGTTCAGTTTTATAATGTATCACACTAGCCCCAGCTTTCTCTGCTAAGGCAACTGTCCCATCACTACTATTCATATCTACAACTAAAATTTCATCAGCAATTGAATTAATACTTTTGATACATCTCCCAATATTTTCCTCTTCATTTTTGGTATTAATTAAAACAGTAAGTGTGGACATAGTTCTATTCTATTCACTTTTGACAGATAGGACAATAATATGTTCCTCTGCCGCCAAGTTTTGTTTTCTTGATCAAACTTCCACAGTTATAGCAATTCTTTCCTTCTCTGCCATAAGTTAAAACATCATCTTGATAACTACCAGCTAAACCATCTACCCCGACATACATTCCATCAAAAGTTGTCCCACCTCTCTCTATTGCCATATTTACAATTTTTTTCATTGAAGCGACTAGATTGGATATTTCTTCTTCAGATAAAGACTGAGCTGGCCTAAAAGGAGAAATCTTGGCATCATTGAGAGAATCACAAGCATAAATATTTCCCACTCCACAAAGGATTTGGTTCATCATGATAGCTTGCTTGATTGGGATTGTTCTTCTTTCTATTTGATTTTTTAAATATTGAGGTGTTAAGTCATCTTCTATAACATCAGGGCCGAGCTTAGAATAGACATCCTCAACCTGTTTTAGACTATGCTGTCTCACCCAGCCAAATTTACGCATATCATTAAAATATAAGTTAGACCCATCTTTAAAATGGAAAATTACTCTGGTATGTCTACTTGGTAAGCTATTAACCCAATCACTACTAGGGTGTCCCCCGCCACTACGTTGTTGTCCATCCTGAAGGATATACTGACCAGTCATCTTTAAATGGGTCAAGAGATATAAATTATCATTAATAACTATATTAATAATTTTAGCTCGACGTTTTACATCTGTAATAGTTTGACCTTCGATCTCTAAAATATTCCCAGTAAAACTCTTGGGATTAAGCACTTCTATAGAAGAAATTGTCTTTCCTGTTACTAGATCCTTTAATTTTCTAACAACAGTTTCGACTTCTGGTAATTCTGGCATCTGATCATTCTAATCAAAGTCGATCCCAAAATAAAGGAGTGCTTCTACAAGAGCATGGGGACAGTGTTCAAATTCTTTTCCCCAATCTATAAGCTGGGGCTCAGTAATACTCCCTCGATCAAAACGTTCTTTGATTTGTCTGACAACTTCATCAGGTTTATCAGATCGTTCTTGACTCACTACTTTAATCCAATGACGGTGAATACCTTTTTCATAATCAATCTTAGCCATAGAGGCCTTTCTAGAGTGAGAAGACTCTTAATTGATAAATATAAGTCAGATACATCTTTGTCATATCTGGACATATATTTAAATATAGAAAAGTTTTTCATTGTTTGGTATAATTCATATCTGTTCTTAACAGAATTAATAACTGAAGATGGGTCCATAGCTCAGTCGGTTAGAGCGACAGCCTTTTAAGCTGTGCGTCCCGGGTTCGAGTCCCGGTGGACCCACCAGAAGAATGAATGAGTAAAACTGCTCCTTTTTTCTTAAATAAAATCTGTTAGAATATAAATCTTCAAGATTAAGTCCGAAAGGAAACTGATCTCTTCAATTAATAAATTAAACAGCCAATCGGGCACGATTCTAAGTGTCTGTTTTTTTGTGTTTAATGTATTATTGATAAAGTTCTTTAAAAAGTTTGAAATAGACATAGTGATAGATCTTAAAACCGTAATTATTAAAGTGTTAACGGATCTATCACACTATGTGAATCCGTTAATTATCTTTGATA
>Ga0210043_1001169_pt1 | contig 23804 bp, 16 predicted proteins | sample CryGeymet201501t_FD_183990 | JGI IMG/M metagenome (GOLD analysis project Ga0210043, IMG submission 183990) | Groundwater microbial communities from Crystal Geyser aquifers in Utah, USA - Crystal Geyser metaG 2015-01t (SPAdes) (version 2) | ecosystem: Environmental > Aquatic > Deep subsurface >... | reverse complement strand
AGAAAACAAAGCAAGACCAGGCGTTGATTTCAGGACAACAACAACAACAACAACAACAACAAGGGCAACCAACAACAACAACCACCACCAGAATACCCCCTCAGTGATTATAGGATATTCTCTAAGGCTCTCAATAAATTTATAGGTATACGAACCCATCTATATTATCAAATGCCCTGTAGGGTTTATAGCAAATAGAAACAGAAAAAACAAAATAAAAAAGGAGACAATGATATGTCTGAAGAACAAGAACAAGTACAAGTACAAGAACAAGATGGTGTTGTTGATGAAAAAAACCCAGGTCTAGAACAATTTGTAGATACCCCGGAAATTCAAATCAATAAAAATGAATATTATCAAAGAGCACTAGAGGCAGCTGAATCTCGGACTTGGGGTGAGGATGATGAAGACAATGTTGATGTTGTTGATGTTGATGTTGCCGAAGATAATGTTGTCGTTGTTGCCCAAAAAGATAATGTTGTCAATGAGAAGAATAACGCTGTTGTTGTGCCCGGAGAATTACAAGAGGAATCAAAAAAAGAATCAGAACGGTGGGAGAAACTTCTCAACAAAGAGAGTCAAATTCTTAAACACAAAACTGAATTAACAAAATTTGAGGGCATCAAAAAATCACTTGAAGAAGGTGACTATGATAAAGTTCTTGAATCTCTGGGCTTAAATTATGAAAAACTGACTCAATATTATCTAACTGACCCAGCTTCAAATACAGACCTCCTATCAGAAAAGTTTGATGCCTTCAAATCTGAACAAGAACAAAAGATTGAAACTCTCCAACGTCAATTAGCGCAGAAGGATTATGAATCCAAGAAAGCCATACACATGAAAAAGATTGCTGAAGAAACAGGATCCGATACATCTGACAGATGGGAAGTGCTCAAGACAGTAGAAAACTATCAAGATGAAATCCTTGCTTATCAAGAAGGCATCTATAACCGTACCCAAAAGATTGTTTCAATTAAAGAAGCAGCAGATATTCTAGAAAATGAATTAGTGGAACAACGCACCTCAATGAAGTTCACACCAAAACTTTTAAATAAATTGGGCGTCACTAAACAACAACAACAACAACAAAAACGTAGAACAAACTTTAATAGCGTAAATAATAGCACAACAAGTGCTGTATCTCAAAAAGAAAACACAGAACCTTCTATGGAAGAACGAAGGCGCAGAGCAATGGCAGCCATATCAGATTAATTTTATATTAGGAAAATATAAATTTAGATAATAGTTAACTAAAGATTGAGTGTCATCAATTATTGCGGATTCACGTGCTAGTGAAAAATGAAAACATAATATAAGTAAAAGTAAAAGTAAGAGTAAAAAGAATAAAAAGAGTTAAAAAAAACATCAGAATCAAAACATCAGAATCAAAACAATAATGTCTCGATTCAGTTAAAGTCTAGTCAACTCATATAATGACTAAAAAAACAGATATATCAAAAACAATTAAAAACAGATATATCAAGGATAAATCAAGGATAAATAAAGGATAAATTATGACTTCATCTACATTAGCAGATTTCAATGCAGTTATTAAAGAATTGTGGCCTCAATCAGCCATTGATTCATTAGCGTTTACGGAGACCCCATTATTGGCTCTCGTTAACAAAAAGACCGATTTCTCTGAAAAGGTAAAACACATTGCTTTACAGTTCGGCAACCCACAAGGTCGAAGTGCAAACTTCGCAATAGCACAAGCAAACGGATCAGCGTCAAAATTTGTTGATTGGCTTCTCACAAGAGTCGATGATTATGCAGTTGGACAATTAGACGGTGTTTTGATCGAATCAACCAAAGGCAAAAAAGCAGCTTTAGTTGACGCTCTCGAAAACGAAATTGGGGGTTCTCTTACCGAACTTAACCGTTCTCTCCACAAGGCATTATTTGGTAACGGTTCTGGTGTTCTCGGACAAGCAGACGGAGCAGGCGCTGCGGCAGCTACAGATACACTAACGCTAACCAATGTGGAAGACGTTGCTTCTTTTAGTCCTGGAATGACGGTAGTTCTTTCTGCCCTAGGCGATGGCACGGGTGTCATTGCAGGAAAAGAAGTTATTAAAGCAGTAGACCGTGATTTAGGAACCATCACCTCAACAAGTCCAGCATGGAACACCGTCATTGTAGGTGCTTTAGACAACATGTATGTCTATGTAGAAGGCGATCCAGGTAGTAAAGTTATAGGGCTCGATGGGTGGCTTCCTGCAACTTCTCCAGGGGCAACATTGTTCTTTGGTGTAGACAGAAGCACTGACCCAGTTTCTCTTGGTGGTGTCCGTTATAACGGTTCTGCTGATGGAACAAAGAAAGAAGCACTTGAAAATGCTGCTGGTCGTCTCATGAGAGAGGGAAATGGAGCAAATCCAACCCATATTTTCATGAACCCTACGGATGCTCAAAAACTCAATATTGAACTTGGTTCACAACGAGTTTATGAAGACCTCTTAGGAAAAGGCACCTCTGGAAAAGCAGTTAACTTTGGTTTCAAAGCAGTTGTAATGTCAACCATGCGTGGTAACCTATCGGTTGTTCCAGATTATCAATGCCCAATAGGTGTTGCTTACATGCTCGACATGAGCACGTGGACATTTTATTCATTGGGTGGAGCACCTCGACTCCTTGGAGAAGACGGTCTAAAGATTCTCCGAGCATCAACCAGTGATGGATATGAATACCGTGCAGCTTATCGAGGTAACCTCGTTTGTACTGCCCCTGGCCGTAACGTCCGTGTTATGCTACCGTAATAGCTAAATAAACACAATTAAATTAGTCTATATGATTAATGTTGAAGCCGAGAACCCCCCCCTCCTTACTTGGGGGGTTTTCTTTTTAATTGAAGCAATACATAAATCAAAATGTTTTTATCAACAATAGTTAAGACAAACGACGACGTGTTGTTGTTTGCTGAAACAGGTACAAGTACAAAATAACAACAAGAAAAACCTCAGCTATTGTCGGATATCACCAATTAAACAAACGTTTAAAGAAACTAAAAAGGAATATAATCAATGAGCACTTCAAATACATACCCAGTTAGAGGCCAACGAGCAGCGCATGTCATAGCTGGTTCGTTTGGTTATGATGGAACCAATATTGTCAATCCACTTGGAGAAGGAGCCTCCGTAACAAGAGAAGGAGTAGGAAAGTTCACTGTAACCTTTGATAAAACATTCCCGGAAGCACTCTCAGCAGTTGTCACTTATGGAACAGAAACCACCGCAGGTAGTTCACTGGTTGCTCAGGTTTATTCCAAAGTCCATGGTTCACTTCAGATTCGTTTGTTTGACATGGGAGCAGCTTTAGCATTGTCAGACCCACAAACAGGTACTGACAGTCGTATCTATTATGTGGTTTACACGAGAGATAGCTTGGCTTAGTCGATATGCATAATCCTAAAAAACTCTCAGTTGCTATTCTTGCTCTCAAAAAAGACAAGGAACAAAACGGGGAAAAAGAAGATATGTTTTCGTCTGAAGAAGATGATTATGAAGATGATTATGAAAACAACAATAATGTTGTTGACGGCTCATTAGAAGACAGCCTTAATTCTGCCATAGAATCAGTATCTGAAGACTTAGCTTCTGCTGTAGAGGCAGGTTCAAAGCAAGGAATAAAGTCTGCCTTCATGAAACTTGCTCGAATTATTAAATCTGCGTCTTAAAAAGGATAAAAAAAAGTTATGGCTATTCCAAGGACAGTAACTCAACTCATAGCAGACATACGGCAATATGCGGATATGGAGAACTCACAGTTCGTTTCAGATTCTGAGATGATTAGACGCATCAATGAATCTAATGCTCGTCTCTATGGGATTATAGCAAATGTTGGACTAGCTCAAAACTACTTCCTCTCATCCATTGAATATACAACAGTGCCAGGAAATGCTTTTCTCATAATTAGCACAGGTTTTGACGGCTTCGACAATCCTATTAATCTTGACATATATCAAATTGTTGGGGTTGATAGATTATCATCATCCGGGGGAAATAAGATAGCACTATCTGAGTTGCAATGGCAGGACAGAAACTCCTTTCAACAGGGAATCTTCAATAATCTATATCATTATAACGATAACAAATATAGAATACACGGGCTAGGCTCGAGACTTGATGTAGACGGTTCTGGAGGACTGCCGATTTCAACAGTTAAATTGGAGCTATTTCCAACACCCACAAGTGCTGAAACTATTATAGTGCATATGATTCAAGGTGCCCCAGAATTGACTGTAGGTACAGATTCAGTGTCTTACCCAAACAAATGGGAAACTTGGATTTCTCTTGATGTTGCCATTCAGGTTATGAATAAAGAAGAATCCGACGCACGAAGTCTCATTTTTGAAAGGGAACGTATTGAATTAGAAATAAAGAATCAGGCTTCCTCAGCGGACAGAGGAGAAGTTCAGAGAGTCCGAGATACAAGAGCAGCTTCGCTTGGGATTGGAAGATATAGGTTTTAGTCATCATGGGATATCTTAAAATGATTGCGCCTGTTATTAGCGAGGTAACTAACTTGGTTGCTCAGAGACAAACCGACGGTATCAACAGTTCTCTGGATGCTATGAATGGTATTGTTCTTGAGGGTGTTGCTCTAACCGGCACTCCTACAGACGTTTGGCACCACCTTGGAATGAGATGGACACAATATGAGATTCTTAAACGTTCAGGCCCAGGAGAAGTCTATGATACTGGAGGGGAAACAGACCCAACCAAATCTATTCAATTGGCTTCTTCAGCAAATGTAACGGTTACTATCAGGATTCGTTAGTATAATGGCTCTTAGGAAGAAATTGATTGAAATACCATTAGGGGCTGTCCAAACACCAGGTGGGCAAGTCTCAAAAGGTATTGACCAATCTAATGATGACATTCTAACGTCAAGTCCAATATTATCCAAAGCAATAAATGTCAGGTTTGACAAAGACAATACCCTAAAAAAGAGAAATGGATTTACCGGCTTTTCAATGTCCGGATTAGATGCAGGTACCACAATTTATTCGGTAGATAGTGCTCAAAACATATTGTTTATTCAAACAAGCACTGGAAACTATTCCTGGAGTATATCATCAAATTCTTGGGTAAAAACTACAACAGCTGGTCCAAGACTTAAGAGCTATAATAGCAAAATCATTTCAGATGGTTCAGGTTCAACAAATTATTGTGACCAGACCTTAGGTACAAGTGCAACTGGAAGGACTCAAATAGCAACTGCTTATATCCAATCAACATTTCTGAGAACTGGTGAAAACACGGACGTTTCACCACTAACAGTTATAAAGATTAAGGTTGAAGACTATGAGACGGGAGACATAACATTTGAATCTAACCCAATCCAAACAAATGATTTTCCAGAAAGAATTCATATTGTAAATGGTGGAAGTGATTTCTATTATGTTGGTTATATAGCGACAGCCGGGAGTTTCGACGACCTCAAACTCTTCACAGTCAACGTAGCCACAAAAACAGTTAGCAGTCCGGTTATATTTGCGGCTGCAACTTCCGGGGATATCCTCCTCGGTAATCTCTCAGACGAAAACTTAGTGGTCTTTACCGGTGACAAGATTTCCAAAGTTAATTCATCACTGGCAATAATGTGGTCTACACCAGTACCAAACGGAGGCCTGGCACTTGATGTGATATCAATTAGCTCGTCAACAATGTTAGCGTTGTACACTGACATTGCTAGCTCGACAATACATCATGTTAGCCCCGTGGACATAGCTACTGGCGCCCTAGGAACCGAACAAACATTTAGTCACAACACTGCTGTCCATGGCTCTTCAGACCTTGTTTATGACCAGACAAAATATTGGGCTGTATTATCAGACTTAAATCCAGAGGTTTGGGAAATAGATTCTACAGGGGCGGAAGTCGCATATCATGGTAGAGCCTTTGATTCATATAAGACTGCAAAAAGCTTTGCTCACCCAACACTAAATACATTAGCCATTCCAGTTACATGTCACCCAGGGTCCAACGGCGGGGATGTCGATGTAGCGAAGTTTTCTAATTCATCAATTATAGTACCAAGTTCTCCAATAGTTTATGTTCCAGACAAATCCAACCCCGGGAATTTTGTTTCTAGAGCAAGATATGGATTAGATGAGATTACGCAGGTGAATTCATATGAAACCTATAAAGCTGCAACGGGCCTTATACCAGCTTTCATAAATAATGCAAAAACTCTTGTCAAAGAAAACAAGATTTCTATTTTGGTGTCGGCAACAACAAATCAACAAGACATTTCATGGTATTATTCCTTAATTGATGAAGAACCAGAAACATTTCTAAAGAGTCAGGTTAAACGATATGAATTTATCACAGGGCCAAATCCTTCAAGAATTGTTGAACTAGGGGGCTTGTCCTATAGAGTTAATGGTTCTCTGTTGTGTTTCGATGGCAATGCTGAATTCGAATCTTCAATTCCCTGGTCTCCGGGTACAATTGTTGCAAGTAATGTTACTCCGGATTTCTCTTTTGTAGCTATATACACGTTTGTTGACGCAGCTGGAAATATTCATAGGTCCTCAAGAACAAAATCTATTCCCTGTTATAGAGACTCTGGCATTTTCGTTGCGGAACCTGTGTTATTAGACCCTGTCGAATTTTCAGGAATGAATGTTGCTATTGAAATTTATATTGCACCAGACTCAGCTTCCAATGGGCCTTGGTATTTTTTTGGTAAATTGATACCTGAGCTTGATAAGGCAACCCGAACAGCATATTTTTGGTCAGGAGATACTAACGGTCAGTCAATAGGGCAAAAAACCCCTGTCTCTCCAACCTCTATCGTATACGCAGGTCAGACTTTATATTCCACTGGAAACATTCTAGAGAGCGAACCAACCCCTAACTTTGTTTCACTAACATCTTATAATGGTCGCTTGTTTGCTATTGATGCAGATAAACCATGGAAAATCTGGTATTCTAAGACTCATGAGGATAGGGTGGCTGCTGAATTCAATTCAAATCTAGTCATTTCTCTCCCAGAAGCAACATTGACAGCAACTTCTGTATTCCCTGTGGGCAACCGACTAATCATAGCAACCAAAGATGAACTTTATTGGACAGGCGGAACAGGTCCAAATAATGCAGGTGCTGGTACCAACTTTCCAATCGCACAGTTACTTTCATCTGATACAGGAGTTGTTGAAGATGGTTCTGTAATTGTTGGAGACTTTGGTGTTGTGTTTAGGGGCTCCGCTGGATTTTATCTTTTATCTCCAGACCTTAGACTAAAATTTATTGGTAAGGTAATTGAAGATAGTCTTGGAACCAATACAATCAACTCAGCGTTGCTCTTTCCAAAGAAAAAAGAGTGTCGTTGGGTGTTGTCGGATGGAACATGTCTGATATGGAATTATAGATTAGATGCTTGGACAGTTTATGACGGCTTACTTGGATTTCAGAATGCATGTGTTTATAATGATGAGTTTGTTTTTATTGCCACTGGTGCAAACTTTATTTATAAAGAAGAAGAAGGGGTATGGAGTGATGATTCAGAAACAATCGACCCTACCATAGTTGAGACCTCCTGGATAAAATTCAATACAATCCAAGGCTATCAACGAATCAGAAAAGTCTTGCTAACAGGGCATCATTCCTCAGGGGACCTAACTGTTTATATAGCAAATGATTATGATGATAACCCAACAGAAACACATACTTGGACAGAGGCTGAAATGACTGCCCTACGAAATGCTTCTGGAAACTTCTCAGTACAAGTTGGTGTGAAAAACCAAAAGTCTGAAGCAATAAAGTTAAGAATCCAAACAGAAGATACTGTATCAAGAGGATATGGTGCTCAGGTTGTTTCCATAGTTCTAGAAGCTGCCGTGAAGTCTGGTAGATACAAGAACAGCGAAGGAAATAACAAATAATGATAATCACAAATAACAAGACTATATATTGTAAGAAGGTATTACTATGGTAGGATTTTTAGACGCTATTCTCGGCATTGGACCAAGCAATGTAGCTTCAACTAGGCAACATCAAGCACAATCAAATCTTGCTGCTGCGAATGCTATTGGCGCTGCTGCACAAGGTGTTGGTGGTAATCCCCTTCAGGCACGAAGGCAAGCACAAGAAATATTTGTAAATCAACAAGCACAAGCAGATGCTCAACAACAACAGTTTAAGTTTCAGGAAGACGAAGCTAAAAGAGCACGTATTCAAAAAGCATTTGGTACAGGATTACAAGCTATTTCTAGTACAGGTGGTTTCTTGTCAGCAACAGATAACAACAACAACAACAATACGCCAAGATTTGCTCCAGGTGGTGATAGTGTAGCAATAAATCCCCCATTGCCAGAAACAGCAGACAGACTTACGGCTCCAACACCTGGTGTAACAAATACAACACAAGTCCCACAACAACAACCCATACAAAATACAGCTAACAATCTTACGGCTCCTACAACAACAGTAACAACACCGACAACAACAACGACACAAGGGGCAGGCAATCTTACGGCTCCGAGGCTAGGTGTAGCCGAGCCACCAGGGCTAGGTGTAGCCGAGCCACCAGGGCTCGGTGTAGCCGAGCCACCACAACAAGTATCAGGATTCCTAAATGCCAATAATAACAACAATAATGCTCCTGGACAATCTACTTCTCTAAACCCTTCCGTTCCAAATAACGGTGGAGCAATAGCCCCAAATTCATCAACCCCGAATCCACAAAGCAACTTCCTAACAGCAGTTAATGGTATTGCCGGGGAAGAACTAAACCTGACGGGAAACAGGAATGCTGATGCCGCACTAGGTATTGCAGATAATATCCTCTCAGCAATTTATGGAGCTTAATAACAACACATGCCAGATCCACAACTTACAAGTCTAGTTGATTATCTTTCTCAAACCCCTGGGACAGGTACAAACTTCCATGCTTATAGCTTTTTAGATAATCCAACGGCTCTCGGTTGGCTTCGTTCTGTTGCATCTTCTAGGGGTATTCGTGTCCCCTCAGACCAACAAATTCAGAGGCTCTCTCCAATCCAAAGAACTAGGGTAAATGTTCAACTTTCAAGAATCCTAACTCAGAATCCTAGTACACGAAGAAACTTTATAGCTCAGGTTCAAACCTTTAATCCAACTCCTCCAACAACAACTCCAACAAATACCAATAATAATAATGTTGTTGTACCCAGACTTCGAGATTTGACAACAGGTCCAAGTGCATCGGATGCAGATGAGGCAGCTTTCAGAGAGTTACAAAGACAAGCAGCAAGAACAACAACAACAACAACTGTTGTTCCTACAACTCCAACAACAACAAATACAAATAGTACAAATACAAATAGTACAAATACAAATAGTACAAATACAAATAGTACAAATACCCCTTCCGTGATTATAGAAGATTCACCAAGGCCCGCAAATAATATTCCTGTATCAGAACCCATACAAAATAATGAAATGCCTCCTAGGCCCCTTGTAGGCCCAGGACTCGGCCAAACCGAGTCTCCAGTACGGACCAATTCTATACCAACACCAACACCAAGAACAACAACACCAACTCCAAGAACAACTCCAAGAACAAATACTACAAATACAAGTACAAGTACAACAACAATTCCTAGTCAAACTCCAATACAAAGTCCTGGTATAGTTCCAAGAACAAATACAACAAATACAACGCCAACGACCTCATCACCGATTATAGGAGATTCTCTAAGGCCCGCAAATAATAATTCTGTATCAGAACCCATACAAAATAATGAAACGCCTCCTAGGCCTACTGTAGGCCCAACACAGACCAATTCTAGTCCTACAGTTGCACCAGCAACAACACCAAGGGCAGTCATAACAGTTCAGGATATTCGGAACAGAGCAAATACACTCTCCCAACAACCTGGCTTGACAAGAACTCAAAGAGCAGCAATAAATTCAATCGCTCGTTCCACAAGAAACCGAACTCCAGAACAACTTCAGGATGATTTGGATTCTCTAAACAGTTATGTTTTGCCTTCTCTACAACAATCTGTTTCTGAAACAAATATAACAAATGCACAAGCAAATACAAGTCCACAACAAGAACAACAAGAACAACAACAACAACAATTACAACCTTTAGAAGATTCTGAATCTGCCAATATTTCTTCTGCTACTGACCCTTCAGCTGGAATTCAATTCCCTGCTATTCAAAGTTCTTCTGGAGAGTTTTTAGACCCTAACCTTGAATCCAATGTTCGAGGACTTGAGACAGATTTAGATTCTACAACAAATGAAATCGCTTCTATTCAGGCAAGACTTGCTGACGAAGCAGCCGGAATACAACAACAGGCTGCTGCTGATGCTAGAGATGTTTCAATACAAGCTGCCAACAGGAGAGCATTAAATGCTGCTGAACAACAGACTGCCGGTAGAGACTTAATAAGTCTTTTGCAACAAAGCATCAGAACAACCATAGACCCTAACCGACTTTATGGTGAAGGAAGGACAGCAAATAGAATACTTGCGGCTGCTTCTATTGCTTTAGGTAGAATTGGTGCAAACTTCGTTGGTCAAGCACAAAATGAAGCATTAGGAATTATCAATGCTGCTATTGACAGGGATATTCAGGTACAGGTTGCAAACATGCAACAACAGCATGCAAATATTCAGGAACAAAAAGGATTACTAACTTCTTTAATAGCACAAGGACATGATATTGACCAGGCTACAGCAGCAGCAAGAGCAGCTTTGTTTGAAGATGCATCAAAACGTGTCGAAGCACTTGGAAATCAGTTAACGGACAATGGTCAATCTCAAAGGGCTAGATTATTATCTCTGAATTTACATCAAGAAGCACTAAAGGCTGGATTACCAGTTGCTGTCAAGGTGCTGGAATTAGATTCTAAGAGAAGGTCAGCAAGAGAACTTGGAACTAATAACACAGCAACAGAGGGTGGAGCAACAGGCTCTATTCAGAATCCAGGTCTTACACAAAGACAACTTGATGCTAGAACAGCAGCTGCAGTAACAGGTCTTCGAAGAGTAGAAACCCAACAAAGAGTCTCTGTTGCAAGAAGTGTTTTGAGTCTAAGGGACTTTATTCGTTCACATCCAGCCGTACTTAGAGACCAACAACTAGGGACATTCCTAAGAAATAATGGTCTTGGGGCTATAGATAATTTCATAAACAACATTAATTCCTCTTCCGGGAGAAGTTCAAGGGAGCAACAACAGTTTCTTGCTCTACTATCTCAGGCAAAAGAAAGATTAGGAAGAGCACAATCTGGAGCTGCTATTTCAGAAACAGAATCTTCTACGTTCAACTCGTTAGTGAATGGGTTGGCAGGTGGAAATCCAAACGTATTAGCACAACAACAAACCCAATGGGTATTAGGAGTCATGCGACCTGACCTAGGACCTATTATCGAACAAAGTTCAGGTTCACCAGACGTTCAGAGAACTATCTTAAGTTCTGTTACTAGACCTGTCTATGATTTGGTTGTGAATGACCTACGTAATGATGGAATTGAAGTTGTCTCCCCTCGTTCTACAACACAAGAAACAACGACAACAACAACAACGACAACGACAACGCCACAACGACAACGACAACGACAACGACAACAAGGGCTGCCAACAACGACAACAACTGCAAGGTCAAATAGAAGAAATACACCAAGAAATACAGCTCAGAATCCAGGGTCGATCCATTTAACTCCGGATGATTTCTAATGCCATTTAATCCACTAATTCAAGTCCGACAACAAAACGGGGAGATTATAGAAATCCCTCAGGATGAAGCTATACGACAAATTAAGTCCCGTGAGGCTATCCCTGAACCAAACCAAACGTTTAATCTTCAGGATTCCAATGGAACTCCTATATCTGTTAGTTCTGATGACCCAAACTTTATATCAATCATTGGTGCTGCTGGAACTCCTGGTTCTACAGACACAAATATAGTTGAACAAGTCAGTGTTCCAGGAGAAGATACCGTTTTTGCTGAAGACCCACTAACAAGTTTCCCAACTGAACATTTTGAGAATGCACCACTTAGGTTTACTCCTGAGGAAAGTCCGACTGTACAACAAACACTTAGAATCCGGGGTGCAGCTGGTAATATATCAAGAGTTCCGCTAACTGATGCAATGCGGTTTATTCAGGAAGGCTCAGCCACAGCATTACCAGGACAGACTTTTACTCTTCGTTTTCGTTCTACCGGAAGAGATGAAGTCTTAAATACAAGCGATACCGATGCAACTGTAATGCATAATATTGCTACATTGTTTGCTGCTCCTGGACAAGGTAATTCAAACACACAATTTACTCTCCCTCCGAGGGGGAGGATAACAATAGATGATGGCATTATAAGCCCTCAACAGACTCCTGAACAACTACAAGAAGAAGCTCCAGTACAACCACCAGGAGGTAACCCAGAACAAAACTCAGCTGTCTTAAATCCAACTCTCACACATACGGCCAACAACATAACTTCTGCTTCTCCTCCAGAAGATATTTTGGGCTTTATTAATAATCTGGTGACATCAACAGGAATTCGTAGAGGTGTTCCTATCCGAATTGTCAATGAAGATAATGGTTCTCTGAGTCTGGCTATAAAGACCCCACATTGGTTTTTGAGCCACCCAGAACAATTTGATGCACTTCGGTCTTCCATAATTCATCCTGACAGTCCAACGAATATAGCATTAGCCACAGACCGAGAAATTAGTTCTCTGAGAAGAGATTTGTCTGTTGGAGACCCTGTTGCTGATAGACAAGTTGAACTTGCAAGGGCTGCATTGGATGCATGGAGGGCAGCTGGACATTCTGGGCGGGATAGTGATAGCGATATGTCAAGCTTTCTACAGACTCCAGAAGTACAAGCACTAATTCAACATAATCTTACGTCCCAAAGTTCCAGAAATATTGTTCGTTGGATCAACAATAACACCGGAGAAGTAGAATCGGCACGTGCAAACCCAAGAAATAGGGAAGAAAGGATAGTCTTATATAATGGTATCCTTAGACTTGTAGGTGGTCAAGTAGCTCCTCTAAACAGAATTATTACAGAGAGTGTCAACAGACGTATCAACGCAGGAAGACTTGACAGTTATTCCAGAACAACAATTCCAGCTATTACTACCTCAAATAGAATTACAGACGTTAATAATATGTCTGAAACACAAGCACTTACGTTTTTGTCTGACCCAACAATTGCTGGTTTAGTTTCTGATAATGCATTGGCGACAAACCAAAATGATAAGTTTTATTATCTTGACGAACAAAGAAATATACAGTCTGTTGATAGCTCAGATTTCATGTCTGTATCTCGTATTATAGCTCAATCAGCTCAGGCTAATTCTCCCGTTCATTTATTAGGAGATGCTGAAGCACAGTTTATTAGAGGAAATAGTATAGTAGCAGCAAACCACGAGTATGCTATAACACAAGACATTACACGATTATCCGACTCTGCAAGAGAAGCAGCATTAGAAGAAGGTTATGAGACAATTATTGGTGCAGAAACAGACGGTAACGGTAACTTAGTCCAAGTTTATCAACCCGAAGAAGTCAACTATCATCTACACCCCTTAGAAACATTTGCTTACCAGGCAACCAATATGTTGTTATTGGGCTCTCCTTCAAGGCTTGCAACAGGACAATCAAACATTGCTGACCGTGCTTTGGCTAGACTCAACCCCTTTAGAATCTTAGTTGAAGCTGTACCAGGACAAAGTTTATCTGATAATATTCCAGAAAGCAACGAGGGAATAACAAGAATTGTTAATTCTGAGGGTCAACAAGTTGGTACAGAAACAAACCAGATTTTAAATAGAGAATTTGCTAGAAGTCCATATTCGAGTCTTGCAGGACAGTTGTCTGGTCTTGTATTACAACAGACTATTTTGTCTCGTGCTGGATTATTGGGTCCACTTGCTCTAAGTAGAATAGGTTCACTCGAACTGTCAACAGGCAATGCTCTAAGAGCAGCTTCAGTTGCTGGAAATGCGGGTAGACTAATCGAAAGACTTAAACAGGCACGTTTATTATCCAAGGCATTAGTTTTCCAAAGTCTAGGAGTGGGTGGGAGAATAGCGAATGCACCACAACTCATTCAACTGGCCTCAGGAAGAGGATTGGCAACACTAGCTGCTCGTACTAGTTCTTCAGGATTTGTTGCACGTAATTTACTTAGATTAGGTCCTGTGGCAGTTAGAGGGACTGCCGAAGGTGCTCAATTTGGAGTTATTCAGACAATCATCAATACCTCTATCGACCCGAGTCTTGATACAACTACAGAACTTACTACCCAAGTACCAGTAAATGCAGGGTTTGGGTTGGCTCTAAGTCTTGGATTCCATCTTGCTGGACAAGCAGCTGTTAACCTTTATCGACGTTCTCTTAGACCAGGTATGCCTGTTACCACTCCGGGAGAATTCAGTCAAGCAAATGAATCTGTCAACTCTTTGGTAGGACAATATGATTCCAGATTAATTGCTGGAGGGGCAGAACAAGTTTCCGCAGGAGAACGTGAGTCAATCGCAAGTCTGTTATCCGGAGATTTCAGCGCACAAAGACTTAGGAACAGTTTCTTAGATAGAGAAGGATTCCTTAAGTCAGCTTCCAGAGATTCAACGACTGACCTAAATGTCCTCTTAGACCGTGTGAATCAACTAGAAGAAAACTTAAATTCTGTTGACTTGGACCAACAAATCGCCGATAGACTATCAATTCAAATAGATGATTTAGTTGCGACGCCTAGTATGCAATTTCATGGAACTAATCTTGAGTATTCCCGAGCTACAAACTTTAAGTTTCTTCAACACCCTCAGGCAATTGTAGATAGACTAAAAAGATTATTATTAGTTGGAGATGCAAGCACAGGAGCTGAAGGCATAATAACAGAATTGGGTGATGCAGTTGATTCAATCAGAAGTCACCCTGGGTTTGAACAACATGCTGATGAACTTGAAGCAATAATAAATCGTTTATCTGAATCCTCATCTCAGGGAACAACTGAGGGTCAACGTATTGCAAGCATGTATCTTGGGTATAGAGCCGCAGTTAGAGAACTAGAAGTCTTCAAAAATACACTTTCAGCAGCAACTACAGACAGTAATTCATCTCTTCTTCTTCGGGCTTCTCAGAATACTGTTAGAGAAGTCAGTGATTCTCTTCAAAGAACACTTGCAGATAGGAATACATTCCAACTAGCTCATATTCCAGAAGAACTATCAAATGCTATAACAGAAATGAGAACAGCAAGGGCAAATCTTGAACCACTATTGGAGGGTGGAATATTTTCTGAAAATAAAATAAAAGAACTATTATCAAGATTGGGCCGTCAAGAGTCGTCTGATAGTCTTCGAAGATTGAATACATTTTATCGTTCTGTTCGTCGTGTCAACAGGGCAATCGAGAATCCTGGAGAAATAACAAGCTTGGATACAGGAGTAACTCGTGTCGAGGCAGGGCGTGGACTGCCTGGCTTTATGATGTCAGGACCTAATTCTGAACGGGTTAGGATTGCAAGAGAACTTTCAGAACAACTCAAAAAAACTGACCAACTTGGTATTGAACACACGGTAAATGACATTGACAATGCTGCACTTATCGCAGAAGGAAATCAGTCGGTAGCTGATGGCTTGTCTATAACGAGTCCTGGTTACCTGGATTCTCTGGAATGGCTTCATAGTATACAAGCAAGAGCACTTCAGCCTATCAAATCATTTGAGAGAAACATTGTCCGAAGTGTTGCCGACGGAAGTCTTTCAAAAACAACTGTATCAACACGGCAACAACAGCGTGTTTTAAACTCTCTTACACGTGTGTCAGAAATCACTGGCTTGTCAAGTCAAGAAGTTGCACGTATAGCTGACGCAGCATTCAGGAGTCCTTCCCGTAATATTTCTGATATTATGTTTAACCTTCCAGGAGTTTCTGAAGAGACAGTTAGAAAAGTATTATCGAGGATTCATTTTATAGACCCAGCATATTCTACTTGGCATGAAGCTATTATCTTGAATCACCTAGAAGCATTGAATACCAGAGCTACTATACCTGGTGTTCCTGGTGTAGAAGCAAGACTTGTTGAATCTGTAAATACAGGAATTACTAAATTTAAAGACTTACGTGGTGCAGTTAGAAGTTGGTCACAAGTCCGTGGGATTGTTGATTTAGCCAGTATGACTACACGAACACTTGCCCGAGGTTCTGGTAATGTGGTTAAAGAAGTCTTCAGACCCCTTGAAAGTCCTTATGAGTTTACCAGGGCATTCCTGCAAAGAAGATATGCTCGTGGCATAACTGCAACAGATTTACAGGAACTCATCTCAGAAATCGACAAAACCAGGGTAACTCCAAAGTTTGTTGAAGAGGCTATTGTTGCTGAGACTAGAATGGACGATGCGATTAAAAGATTATCAGCTCTTCGTCGTGTTATCAATGATATTAAGATAAAAGAATCTAGACTTGCTAGTACAGACATTCTAGCCGCTGCTGCTGCAAACAATGTAGAAAGAGCCGCAATTAGAGATTTCAATAGACTGTATGACACTGTTGTTCAAAAAAATAGGATTCAAAACATTGGTGTCCTTACTCCCGAGGGGGAAGTTATTCCTTCCAGAAGAATACAAGCTCAAGAACTAGAAAGACAAGCAAATGTTCAAGTTAGTGAGGCTGAGGCTGCTAGAAATTCTTCATTAGATATTTCTGTACAGGCAAACATAATGAATCAGTCTCTTAATAAGATTGAACAACTAGCTGGCGATTACAGCGCACAACTAGAAAGAGCAACCGAGATAAGTCCGACTGTTGTTGATGAATGGAAAAACTCTGTACTAGAGATTATGCCAAGAACTCCAAATGCAGCAACAACAGCTGCAACAGACCGTATTGCCAATGGTCTTTCCTCAGAAATAGATCAAGCATTCCAAAATCTTAGTTCAAGTGTACACAGTCTTTCGGCAGATTCAGCCCCTTCAATGTCTTGGGTTATTAGAAAAGTATATGTACCAACTAATGAAGAAGTTATTCGTCTATTTGAATCACTTACTCCAGAAGAAATTGAACAACTTGGTGGAAGAATTGTTGTCAACAAACTAGAGGCTGCTACTAAAATCATAATGGAAAACAACATTGTTAGTCAGACATTCCAAGTTATGGAAAATCTACGTAAATTATCCGGTACCGAAGTTTATAATCAGATGCTTGCTGAAGCGAATCGTTTCTCTGCTGCTATGAATAGTCTATCAGCTGCTGACAGAGGAACATTTGTGCTTTCAGTAGAACAACAAGAAAGTCGGACACTTATTAATAAGCTAGTGTCAGACCCTGCGTCATTTATCAATGATATGCTTTCAACCAACTCTTATATTACCGTTCCAGGATTGTCGTCAAATACGTCGGTGGCTTTAGAAGAAGCTGCGGCTAATGCAAATAGAATTCACAGGGAAATGACTGCTGCATTGCAGGCTAGTGAGCTTAGACGCTCTCTTGTTGTCAAGCAAGTTCAGGGTTCTTTGTCCGAGGCCGAGATTGCTAATAATGAGTATTTGAATCTACACGATTTGTCTATTGAATTTCAAGTCCGGCGGGGAATATTACACCAATCAGAATTAGAAGTTCGTAGAAACAGAGCCCTTGCTAAACGTATCAGTGTACTCAAAAAGAAGCTAGAGGATGTTTCTAGGACTGCAAACGTAATGAGGGAGGCAAGTCCTTCAAGTTTGGATGGTCCATATAGAGCCTATATTCTTTCCAGAGAGTTCTCACTTACCCATAGGCTTACTAGAATGGCTGTTATGGGAAATGCTGTACTAAATACAGAAACATCCCCAATCCCAACTCTCTATGAATATTTCTTGGATATTGGTTCAGCAACTCAAGAACATGTTAGTTCATATCTTAATACACACATGAATCTGATTCTCAACTCATTGAGAAACGAATATCGAGCAGACTTTACAAACCAAGCCCCTGGTAGGCCCTTTGGTGTTGATTTGAATACAAGTCCTTCTCCCTTTGCAAACGTACCACAAACCAGTCTTGAACGTGGAAGATATATTCAATATATGCTTGAAACACACGGACAAGCACACACAGGGGATTATACCAATGCGGAAATGGAAGCATTCTATTCAGATCAAGAGCTTGCAACAGAACCGCAATCTATTATAACCCATATCCTTGAGGGTAATGTTACAGAACATGATTTAAACACCTTGTTTATTACACAACCCGCATTTCTTGGAATGTTTCAACAGGTTGCTAGAGAAATGTTAGCAAATGAACAACAGTCCGAAAATGCTGATGTTGGAATGATAAATGCCCTTCAGACAGTTATTGACTTTGATGAAAGCAACCATCTTATAGAAGGTGCTCCAGATAATCAGATTGACCCGAGACTAATGCAAATCTTTGGTGAACAACAACAACAACAACAACAACAACAACAGGCCGGTGGTACTGGTAATCCGTTGTCTCCTGACAGTAATAATAATGATGTTGTTCTTAGAACTCGACCAAATCTTCCAACGAATATAGGAAATGGCTCCGAGCCAGGGAGAGGACCTACCGCAGCACAGTCCAGGGCAATAGAAGACATTCCAAGTGGCCAAACAGAACAACAGAGGCTGGACGCAAGGAATAGATGACTAGACAAACAATATAATATTGGTCTAATCATTAATAATAACATATTTAGAAAGGTGAATCGGGAATAATAGCATGTCATTAAAACAATCAATAGTTTCAGAAATAGCTGCAGGGTCAGTAGCACCACCAACAGTTGGTATTCAAGTTCGAGGAACCGTAGGGGTTGCTGAGGCTGAATTAGACTTAGCAAGCTACAAGGGAAGATATGTTCACTTATATTGTGAAGATGTTGACCTTTATTTTGCATTCTTTGCTGAGAGTGGTGGAGCTTTGAGCTTTGCCTCAACAGCAGTATCAACGGATGGTGTTCCAGGTAGGGTTGACCAAGGTGGTGCTGGAATTCATTTTGTTGTTCCTACAGGTGCAACGTTTATGGTTTATAGAGCAGTTTCTGGGGCTGGTGGTTCTCTCACAATCAATCCATCATAAAGTCTGGAGACTGAATTTATGATTATACGAAGAAATACAGCGAATAGGAGAACTTCCAGGATTAATTCTGTAAGACCCTTTGGACCTGCATCTGTTGGGGGGTTGGAGTTCTATTTTCGTGCGGACAATTCCACAGTTGATGCTTCTACTAACCTGCTTATCTCCATGCCAGATTTAACAAATCATGGCTATAATATTTCTGTACAATCTGGACTAGGTTCTGGATATAACGCTATTAGTGAAAAGTTCATTCATTCTACAGTAGAGACTCATTGGTCCCTAACCTCAACACTTAAGACTGCCAAACCAATGGAACCTCCCTTTGGGAAGAAGATGGTTATTTATGTGGTTGGGGATTTCTACCATAAGCCAGATGATGCCTATTTGATAACTAAGTCACTCCTCCTATCCGTAGGTGCTGGAACTGGATGGCAAGTCCTATCACAAAAACTGACTACCTCACTGGAAAGATTTATGACCTATGAGAGAAATGGTACTGGAGCTCAAATATTATCCCCAGGAAGCAGCACAGACCGATTACCTCATGTGGGTCAAGTCTATCGTTTTGATATTGATTATACCGGTGGGGCCGGAGTCAACACCTTTGGTTCTGAAGTCAATAAAGAGCCACGAACAACTGCAACATGTGTTGGATATTCTCCCTATGGAAGTCCAGTATTACTGGCCCGCTCAGGGACAGCAGGAATCAATGGACAGATTGCAGCTATCTTTGGCTACTATGTCAATGATGATATTGGTCAAAGCAACCATGATAAACTAGTTGACTGGTGCTGGAGGGAATTCTTCTATGACTTTGATATCTCTGATGTACCTGGAATGGAGTTCTATGTCCGTGGTGACCGTGGGCTAACCCTAGATGCCTCTAACCAAGTAACTGCTCTCGGAGACCAGTCTGGGCTTGGACACAACCTAACTCCTAATGGCTCAGGAAACTTTGTTTGGAATCCTAGCAGCCAACATCTTTCAATCCCAACGATTAGCACTCAGGGGAATATCACAACAGCGAACCTTCGAGGTACGGGGTTTAGTCCAACCTCTGGCCAAAAGCGTACCGTATATGTTGTTGCCACTCCAACTATTCCAGAGTCCGACTCTGCTGGGACTCAAAGACATCTTGCTCGACTTGCTGCTGTGAATGTCGAGAGTTTTCTAACTGTGAAGGGAGCAACGTCCTCTGACCACTATCTAAAAGCCTCTCTAAGAGATGGTTCATCAGCTTTAGTAGATGCAACGGGTACTCATGGTGAGGTCAAGACAAGCACTGCACAGGTATATAGATTTGAAACAGATGGGGATGGAAACAACCATTTGTTGAGTGTAGATAAGAACCCACCAACAACTTGGTCGTCTGCTGGTTATACACCAAATGCAAATGTTTTTGATATGGGGCTTGGAGCGAACTTAGAGGTTGCTGCCATCTTTGCCTTTGTCAACCCTTCCTCAGCTCCAATCGACGAAGCCACCCATGAGAAGATTGTTGACTGGGCTAACCGTGAATTCATCAAACCTTTCATACCAAGTGATGTTCCTGGCCTAAGAATGGACCTCAATGGTGACAAGGGAATCACCCTTGCTACAGGCGTTACAAACTGGGCTGACCAGTCTGGTTATGCACATAATGCCGCACAGGCGACTACTAACCTACAACCTGCCTATACTTCAGAAAACCCACTAGAGAACAGGCATGGAACTGTTGATTCTGATGGTGCATTTAGTCCTAATGCTGATTATATGGTTATACCAAGCTCTCCAGATTTTGATCTAGGGGCTGGATTTAGCATCTATTTTGCTGGAACTCTTCAGGACAATGGAGGGGCAAATAGGTATTTGGCGGCCAGGTGGTCTGGAAGCGTACCAGACAGATTATTTGCTGTCTATTTAGGTACAACTGGTAAACTCACGGCATGGGTTAGAGATGCTGCAGATACAGTATTTTACGTTGTGACTTCAACCAACGTTGTTGCTGATGGGAAGTTTCATAGAATCAGAGTTGGATGGGACGGTTCTCAGCTTAGCTTGGATGTTGATTCGGATTCAAGAGTTTCCACGGCTGCACCAACTATCAATTCAGGACCTGCAACAACCAGGGACATCACAATAAACGGTAGGGCTCAAACTGACAGTGCTGCAATGTCAACATCACGATGGTTTTGGTACAATCGTTTCCCAAATGACCTAGAGAACTATAAGATTATGGATTATCTGAGGAAGGAATATGCACCACGTGCCTTCTCAGATGGGTTCTCAACAGGGCTACAAAACAAGAAACAACTATAATAGGACATAAGAAAGTAGAACAATATCATGGATACAGAAAAAACACGAGCAGCGTTAGTTACCGAATTGGCGGATAATTCAACTGGAGAAATCACACCACAAACACTAAGAGACCTGTTGGCCTCAGTGGATAGTGCATACGGGGGGCTTTATATTAGCACTCCAGCCGCTGTTACAATGGTTGCTTCAGCCACTGACTATCTTGTTGGAGGGGTAACCACGTTGGTACCTGGAACCAAGAACTTCACCATGCCTTCAAATATGAGGCTAACCTCTGGTTCTACAAGCTCACGTTGGTCTACAATCAGGGCTAGTTTTACTATGTCTACCGATACAGCTGGAACTATCTATAAATTCTCTATTTACAAGAATGGGGTGAAAGAGTCAGGTTCTGAAATGGGTCAGAGAATAGCGGCTGGTGTTGATCCAAGCACGGTATCTCTTGAATGGTCAACTGCTTTGACAGCTACTGACTATATTGAAATAATGGTTCAAGACCCTGAATCTTCTGGCTCTAATCTAACTTGTAATACGGGTTCGGTCCACATTACAACACAATTGGTATAATAGAAAGATAATAGAAAGATAATAATAACATATGTCTAAAAAAACAAAATCATTTATGTCCCTGGCCAACGCACAAGCATTTCGAGATGAAATGAATGTAAAATATTCTACTCCAGAATTCTATTCTCAGGCTGACCTTGATAACGGAACACTAAAACAAGTGGGCGGTGGTATTCATGTACCTGTAACCGAACTAGTGAAAAGACCACAGCCAAAAATCTATATTTCTCCAACTGGCCTATCTTGGTGTGTTGAAGCAAGTAATGATATGCTTGCTGATGCTGAAGTTCTTGCTCTACTAACCGATAAAGACCTTAGCGATTGGTCATTGGTTGTAGAATAAAAGAGCCCGAATAAAGAAAAAATAAGGAGACCTTAGTTTTGACTGAAAAAGAAAAAGATAACAATAACAACAATAACAACGAGATAAAGGTGATGTTGGCAAGAATTGAAACTAATATTTCATTTCTAACAATGTCTGTTGTTGAACTGAAGGAATCTCTAAGGGTTCAGGATATTTCTAGGCTTTCGCTTGCTGAGAGGGTAGCTAACAATGATAAAAACATTTCTGTGAATGCTGTGAAGAGTGAGCGTGCTTTTTGGACTGCTGTCTTTTCGGGCTTAGGTGCTTTAGTTTTGCTCATCATAAAGGTATTCACTTGAACAACAACAATAAAAGACAACATTCCCTAAAAACGTTTTATCAGGCTCTATTGAGTAAGATGGAGTTGCATCCACTAACATTAGTATTGTTCCTCCTTTGTGGCCTGTCAGCCACAGTAGCCTTAGTTACTGGACATGAAACGGTAGCCATGACTCTTGTTGGTGTGATGTCAGGAAGTCTAGTGCCTCAGCTTATTACGTCTAGAACAACAGCAGCACCACCACCTCCAGACAACCTCTAGAATACCCTCTCCTTGGTTATAGGATATTCTCTAAGGCATTCAATAAATTTATGTGAGTACTAACCCATTTATATTATCAAATGCCCTGGAGCGGTTATAGTAAAATAGAACTACAGTAGATTTAGAACTACAGTATATCAAAAAAAGGGAATAACAACAACATGTCAGAAAAAATACAACAAGAACAACAACGACAAGAGCCTATTGCTTCTTCTTCTTCTTCTTCTTTCATTTATCTAACAATTTCTGAACCAGAAGATTATGAATATATAAATGAGGCGGCTGGAAGTTTAGATACAGAAATTATTCTGAGTCAGAATAATATCAGAAACAGATTAAAATCTGTAACAGATATAAATGATACAGATTCTGAAGACATGTTGTTGTCGTCATTGTTTGTGGTAGATTTTAATATCTTGTAAACTCAGCCAACAAGAACAACAATACCCCAAGGGCTAGGTGTAGCCCAGGTCTAGGACTCAGAATACCCTCTCCTTGGTTATAGGATATTCTCTAAGGCATTCAATAAATTTATGTGAGTACTAACCCATCTATATTATCAAATGCCTTAGAGCGGTTATAGTAAATAGGATAGGGTAGATTCAACAACTACAACAACAGCTATCTCTTTTTTTCCAATAACTTTAAATTCGCCTTGAGTAAAACATCAGCGAATGCAATCCTTGTTTCAGGGTTCTCTATTATTCTGTCACAGATTTTCTGTATTTCTGTTGTACTTGTTGTTGCTGTCGAAGGGATTATGGAACGAATAGCCCTGGACAATACCTTATAAATTGCTATCTTACTAATCTTGCCGATTGATACTCTGCTGAGGAAAATATCTTTCTTGGCTAAGATTTCTTTAATCTCTCTAAGAGACTTCAAGTCGGCGTCTGTGTCGTTGTTATTTTTACAAGCAGTAGCACGAACCTTTGGTCCCTTTTTTCTATATTTATTTGAATCCATAATACTCCATACAATAGATAGGTCTCCTAAAAAA
>Ga0210043_1001167_pt1 | contig 23833 bp, 23 predicted proteins | sample CryGeymet201501t_FD_183990 | JGI IMG/M metagenome (GOLD analysis project Ga0210043, IMG submission 183990) | Groundwater microbial communities from Crystal Geyser aquifers in Utah, USA - Crystal Geyser metaG 2015-01t (SPAdes) (version 2) | ecosystem: Environmental > Aquatic > Deep subsurface >... | reverse complement strand
CATGGCCGCGGAAAATGGCGTTTCGGCATCGCTGGCGGAAGACGGGCAAGAGCCCGGCGCCGCGCTGCGTGATGCTGTCGACCGGCAGCGGTCGGCGGACACGCCGGACCTGTTCGCCGAAGACCTTGCCCAGGAGATGGCCGAAATCGCATCGCCGGGCGGATTGACGCTGCCGGGTCGCCGGCCGGGCAGGCCGAAGGGCAGCCGCAACCGCTCGACCGAGGACACGAAGCGCCTGATCCGGGTGATGGGCGGGGATCCGCAGATGGCCGCCGCGCGCCGGATTGCCGCCGGGCCTCTGGGCCTGATCCGGGAAGCCCAGGCGGTCTATGCCGAGGCCTATGGCGGGGAGATCGACGATCAGGGCCGCGTCCTGCAAGTCACTGAAATTCTTGATGATGAGGGCAATATCACCGGCTATCTGCGCAGCGTGCGCGAAGTCCTGCCGGTTTCGGACGCGATGACGAAATTCCAGCGCTTCATCGACTTCCTGGGCCCGTACATCATGCCGAAGGAAGCGCAGGCCGTGACGCTGGACGTGGAAGGCCTGTCGGTGCGCATTCATGCCGGCGGATCGGGCAATGGCGCGCCTCCGGACATTGGCGGCGATGAGGCCGGATCGCGGCGGCGCTATGCCATGCCCGATGATGATGGGGCAGAGCCAGCAAATTCAATCACTTACGATGATGGCGCGGATGGGGGTCACCTGCCCGAGGGGTCACACGAATGACGCCGAGCCCTTGCCAGCCTAACGATCTTCGCCTTGCAGCCACTGATCAGAAGTCAGGGGCTGCACGCACGATGATGGGCCGGGGGTCTGAAAAACCGCATACCCCCAAACGCACCCCCCGCCGCAATGCAGGGGGGCGATCGCTCGCGATTTTCGCTGATTTGAAGCCTCGTTATCCGGAAAAAAACGCGAAATTCGGAGTGCATGGCCGGGGTCGGGGGTCAGGCTGATGGCGAGCATCGTTCAGAAGCTGGCCAATCTCAACAACTGGTCGGCGCCGGGCCCGAAAGCCCTTGGCTGGTATGAAGACTGGTCGCCAATGCCCTTCATCATGGGGCCGGTGGCGGGCGGGAAGACGTGGACAGCTTGCATGAAATGCCTGGAGGTTGCGCGTCTCCAGCACCCTAACCCGAATGATGGCTGGCGTCGAGCCCGGATGGTCTGTGTGCGGCAGAATTACCGCCGGCTGCATGACAGCATCCTGCCTTCCTGGCACAAGCTGTTTCCGCGCGACACGCCGCACTGGGAGTATCATTACAACAAGGATGGGCCGGTCGATCACAAGATCCGGCTGAATGATGAAAAGCTGGGCAAGATTGAATTGTGGGTCAGTTTCCGGGCCTTCGGTGATCAGGATATCGACAGTTTTGTGCGCGGTCTGGAAACGACCGGTTTCTGGCTGAACGAAACCGACGAGATGCCGCCGCACTCTCTGGGGCAGTTTTACAAGCGGACGGGCCGGTATCCGGCCCCGGAGGACCGCCCCGTGGGTGTCAAGCCGGCATGGCGGGGTGTTTTTGGTGATTTCAACGCGCCGGATGAAGACAGCTGGGTCTATGAGGATCTGTTCCTGAAGCCCCTGAATGGCGTGCGGGTCTATATCCAGCCGGGCGGTATGCGCCCCGATGCGGAAAACCTGCACAATCTGAGAAAAATCGATCCTGATTATTACGAGAACATGGCCAGCAAGATGCAGCCATGGGAGGTCAAGCGCTTTATCGACAACAAGATCGGCATGAGCCGTGCCGGAAAGCCGGTTTATCCCGAATTCGACGATGAATTTCATGTCGCAAAAAACCCGCTGATGCCGGAGCGTCACCGTCCGCTGACGGTTGCGATCGATCCCGGCGGACGTGCGGCTGCCATTATCGGACAAAAGCAATCCAGCGGCGCGCTGGTCCGTTTCCGCGAGCTGGCGACACCGGACGGAGAATTCTGGACGCCGGAGGAAATCGCCCGCCGGATCGCGGAAATTCTGGTTCAGCCGCCATTTGATGATTTCCTGTCCGAGGATCTGCTGCGATTTGCGCCGGATCCGACCTATGCCAATCAGCGTTCCGGCAAAGCCAATTCCGACCAGACCTGGCTGCATCATTTCATCATCGCCATGAAAGACCAGATCGGGATCTGCCCGATCAAAATGCCGCATACCAACGCGCTTTCGGCGCGCGTCGGCGCGGTGCGCTCGTATTTCATCACGCCGGACAGTCATCCGCGCGCCCTGTTTGATCCCAGCATGATTGCGACCCGCCGCGCCTATAACGGGGCCTACTGTTTTATCAAGACGATGGGCAAGGATGGTCATTACAAGGTCGAGCCGGACAAGGGTCCGCCCTCTGACCTGGCCGATGCCGATCAGTATCTCGCGCTGGTCGAGGCCGGGCCGGTGCGCGGCGCAGCGCCGCTGCAGGTCATTGAGGGCCGCCGCCGCGATCGCGGCCTGCCCCGTTCACAATCAAATTCCCGCCGTGTTGGTGTCGCGCTCTAGGAGGTCAAGATGAGTGGATTGTTTTCAAAGCCTGAAGCGCCGGAGCCGCCGCCGGTCCCGAATGATGATGCCGGCCGCAAGGCGGCCGCCATCGCCCGCCGCCGGGCCAGACGGGGCGGGCGGCGTTCGACCATTCTGTCTGCTGGCCAGTCGGGCACGGGCGGAACGCCGCTTTTGACGTCCGCTGGCGGCGGTGGCGGCACCGCTCCCCGTTCGGGCGGCGGCGGCGGGCGCTCCACGCTGTTGCAGCCATAAAGGGGCGTGTCATGACCGGTGTTGAAAGCATGGATTACAAGCGCTTCGAGCAACGTTTCGAGGAATTGAAGGCGCTGCGGATCGATCACGAAACCTTTTATCGTGAAGCCGATACCTATGTCTATGCCCGCACCGATGGCGAGCCGATTGACCGTGGCGACATGCTGCCGCCGCGCAATGTGGTGGATACCACAGCCGTGGTGGCGCGGTCCCGCCTGGCCGGTGTGCTGCACGGCTATCTGTTCTCGCCCTTCTCGCCTTTTTTCAAGGCGCGGCTGGACAAGAAGCCGAATTATAGCGAGCGGCGCTGGCTGGATGAAATGAGCCGCGCCATGCACCGGCATCTGACCGGCGCGACATCGCCTTTCCGGGTGACCATGGCAGAGGTGCTTTCTGCGGCCAGCGGCTATGGCCAGGGGCCGGTCTGGATGGGTGCGCGGATGCGGAAGCTGCCGTCCGTTACCACAAGTTCGGTCTGGGATGTTTGGATTGACGAGGATCCCGAAACCCAGAAAACCGATACATTCTATCGCCGTTTCCGCATGACGGCCTGGCGCGCGGCGGAAAAATGGCCGGATGCGTCCGGTGTCAGGGATCTGGCTGAAAAATCATCCGGCAAGGTTCTGGAATTTGTCCAGGCGATCGAGCCCAATCCGGGCGGCAGGGCCGGTGCCGTGCGAACCAAGAAGCCGGTGCGGGAAGTCTATTGGTGCCTGGAGACAAAAGAGGCGGTCGAGCGGGGCGGATATGACGAGTTTCCGGCCGCGGTCATGCGTTGGGCGCGGCAGCCGGGCTTTGTCTATGGTGAAAGTCCGGCCCGGGAAGTGATGCGCTCGATCAAGCTGGTGAATGCGGTCGAGGACAATAACTATCTGGCCGAGGAAATGCGTTACAATCCGCCGCTGATGGATTTCACGAACGGTGCGGTGGACCGGCTGGACCGCCGGCCCGGCGCGCAAATCCCCGTCGATCCGTCCTCCTTCATGCTTCACAACCGGCGGCCCATGGAGCCCCTGTTCGAGCCCAACACATTCACACCGAATTATCAGCGCGTGCAGGATCTGCGCGCGCACATCAAGGAAGCCTTTTTTGTGGACTGGCTGGATGCATCCATGAATCCCGCTGACCGGGAAACAGCAGCCAGCGTTCATGACCGGCGGGATTTGCGGATGCGCGCCATGGCGTCTGTGGTGTCGCGGATGGAGCATGATTTCAACCATGTCGCCGAGCGTATGTATCAGCTTCTCAGCCGTGCCGGGGTTCTGCCGCCGCCGCCGGACAGTCTGCATGATGAAGACCTGATATTCGAATTCATCTCGCCGCTGGCCATGGCGCAACAACAAGGCGAATTCGAGAAGTTACAGGCCTTCATGCAGTTTTCCGGCCTGGTTGCCGGGATCGATCCGCTGGCGGCAAAAGTGCCGGATGCCATCGAGACCATGCGAGAGGGGGCACGCCAGCTGGGTGTGCCCGAAATGCTGATCAATTCGCAAGAGGCGATTGCCCGCAAAATCCGCGAAGAGACGCAAGGCGCAGAGGCGGAAGATGAAGCCATGCTGGCCCAGAGCGCGGCGTCGACACTGCGCGATGCCGGGCAGGGTGCGGCAGCGCTGGCCAAGGCGGTTCCGCAGGGAGGGTTGATCTGATGCCGATTGACATCCGTCTGCGCGTTCCATTCGAGACGCTGCCCGATATTCCGTTTCTGACGTCTGCCTTTGCGGATCATCTGGCCACGAAGCAGGCCTATGAAAACCTGTTCTATGGCAGCCGTGAAGGCTCACGGGTGCTGATCGACATTCTGCAGCGAAACGGTGTGGCCTCGCCGTCTTTTGCCGGGCGTGATCCGGTGGCCGCGGCCTATGCCGATGGCATGAAGGCGGCGGCGCTGCAGATATTCAACATGGCGGGCGGCCGGGAAGGCCGCATGGCCAGAGCCTTAACCCTCAACAGCTTCAAGGAGACGCGCGATGAGTGAGGAAAATGTAATTGAAGGTGCCGGCAACGAGGGCCAGCAGTCTAGTGCCGGCGGGGGCGATGACCCGTGGTACAATGTTCTGGGCCTGGATGATGAAAATGCCGAATTTGTCACCAAGGCCGGTTACAAGGATGCCAACAGCGCCTTCCAGTCCATGCGCCTTGCGGAGAAGAAGCTGGGTATTCCCGCCGATCGTGTGCTGAAAATGCCGGATGCGCGCTTTGATCAGGATCCGGAGGCTTTTGCCGATATCCTGAAACATCTGGGTGTGCCGGATGATCCCGGCGGATATGAGTTGAAAGGCGTCGAGGGCGTCTTCGATTTTGCCGATGATGGCGAGCGCAAGGAAGTGGCCGAAAAGCTGCACAAGATCGGCATGCCGCCCGCAATGGCGCAAAAGGCTATTGAGGACGTCTATGCGCCCATGGTGCAGAAAATACAGGCCGGTCTGAAGTCAGAGGGGGAGGCCGCCGCGGCGGCTGCAGAAAAGGCCACAGAAGAATTGAAGGGCGAGTGGGGCGCAGCGTTTGAAGAAAAGCTGGAAGCCGCGCAAGCCTTTCTCGACGAGCAGGATGAGGGGTTGCACGAATTTCTGAACGAAAGCGGGCTGAATAATGATCCCCGTTTTGTGCGCTTCCTGGACAAAATGGCGTCCGAATTTGCCGAAAGCAGTGAAGTGCCGGGCCGCCGCGATGGCGGTGGCGGCGGACGCCAGACGCCGGCCGAAGCGGAGGCCAGCCTGTCGGAATTCGAAGAAAAATGGCGCGATGCGCTGGAAGACCGGTCACATCCCAAGCATGGCTGGGCTGTCGAACAGCGCACGGGGCTGATCAAGAAAATGGTCCCGAAAGGCTGAATATGGCTTGACCGCTGCCGCAAATCACGGCAGCGGTTTTCGTTCTCATAGCCGGAAAGGCGGGGGGTCTGCGTGAAGCGGGTCCGCATCGTTCCGGCCGTCAGGGGCAACGTCACCGCCCAAGGCGCGGGTCCGGTATCTCCGGGGGGTCCAGCCGCTTGTGGAAACAGGCAGCCAGGACCAGGAGGATACCATGTCCGGCAACGACACTTTTGCAGAACATTACGTCAATATCGCCTATGGCCGGAATCTCGGCCTTGATGCGGCGCAGCGGGAAAGCCGCATTGCCGTCAATGTGGAAGCCGATTTCTCAACAGCGGAAACCGGCAAGAGTTTTTCAACCGAACGCCTGGGCACGTCCAAGCCGCAGGAAATGGGTGACCGTTTCGGCGAGCTGCCCAAGGGCTTTGTCGACAAGCGCCGCCGGGTCGGTCACTTCAAACCGTATGAAGACGGCAAGGTGGTGGATTCCAGCTATGACAAGGCCCGTACGCTGGTCATGGATCCGGCCAGCAAGACGATCCGCGTCATGCGTGAAGGTCTTGCGCGGCAACAGGACGAGTTTGTCATGTCGGCCATGCTGGGCACGGCCTATGCCGGCGAAAACGGTACGACCGCTGTCGGCTTTCCGGCGGGTCAGACCATCGCCGTCAATGACCACACCTATAATTCCGGCGGATCCGGCAATGTGCCGCTGACCGTCTCGAAATTGCAGGTGGCAATGGAAATGATGGATGCCGCGGAAATTGCCGGTGAGCGGTATATCGCCCTGCCGTCCAAGCAGATCAATCACCTTCTGACGGACGCCAAAGTTACCTCGTCGGACTATAACACCGTCAAGGCCCTTGTGGCGGGCGAGATCGACACCTTCCTGCGGTTCAAATTCATCCGCTATGAGCCGGTGCTGAAGTCCGGATCGAATTTCCGCTGCGTGGCCTGGGTGAAGCCGGCGGTGGAATTCCACCAGCGCGTGCTGGAGGCCCCGTCCATGTGGAAGCGCCGCGACAAGCGCCCGCACTGGTATGCCTATTACCAGATGGAAATGGCCGCTGTCCGCGTGGAGGAAAAGGGGGTTGTCGACATTCTCTGCACCGCCTAGCGGGCGGCTTGCGCAGCCGGGCTCCGGCCCGGTTGCCTTTCTTCAATGCCGGATCTGAAAGGAAATCATCATGGCAGTGGAAATTCTTTACGGCAGCCTCGCGCGGGCCGCCTTTCAAAACAACCCGCCCACCACGCCGGTGCCGGGTTATATGGATGCGGGCGTCAATTTTGCGGGCGACAAGATCGCCTATTCCGCCTCCGCAAATGTCGGATCACAGGGGTTTTTCGCGCGGCTTCCATCGCACGCAATCATCCTGCCGCAATCCCATATCTGGTTCAGTGCCGGCGGCGGCGCTGCCACGCTGGATGTCGGGGATGTCAATGACCCTGACGGCCTGGCCACGGCCATCAGCGTGGCCAGTGCGGGCAGTTCGGAATTGCTGGAAGCCAAGGCAGCCGGTGCCAAGCTGGCCCGCCTGTGGGAGCATCTGGGCTATTCCGAGGATCCGGGCGGTGTGCTGGATCTTTACCATTCGATCAAGGCCGCAACAGCCAGTGCGCTGACTGTTGAAACCTCGGTCCTGTGGACCGTCTAGCGTAGCGCGTCAAACAACGCTGGACGAGAGGTGTGGCGGGTCTCTGTGGGGTGGCCCGCCCCACCGCACCTCAACCCCCTGACGGAGGCGCAAAATGAGCGATTATATCAATATTGCCGTTCTGGCGATCTCCGAATTGCAATCCGAATTACCGGACAGCCTGACCGGCTCCGGCCTGACGCATACCGAAAAATCCGCGGCCCGCCTGGCCCCTCTGGCCTACAGGGAGGTTCTGGGCCTGCCCGGCATTCCATGGCCGGAGGCGATCGAGCGCTATGTGCTGTCCAGCGATGCGAAAGCATCGCCCGCTTTCGGCCCGAAATATCAATACGAGCTGCCGTCCGAAATCCTGCATGTCTGGCGCGTGGACTATTCAGATTATCACTGGCAGCGCGAAGGCCGCTATGTCCGGAGTGATGATCCCGGCCCGCTCTGCCTTCGGGCCATCCGCTTCATCGAACCGGAGGCCGCCAGCCCGATGCTGATTGCGCTGGCGGCGGCCCGTCTGGCCATGCGGCTGGCCCGGCCCCTGACCGACAGCGCCGCCGACAGGCAGGCCATCCGGGGCAATTATGAAGACCAGAAGCGTGAAACGGTTTCCGCGCTGATGAGTGAGCGGGCGGCCGTTCACCTGCCGCAGGCAGATGTTCTGACCCGTGCCGGATATCTCACGGATCGCGGTGCGCCAGACGCCCTTGACAAGGCGCAGTCATGAGTCTGGCCCGTGTTATCCAGTCGGATCTGTCTGCCGGTGAGCTGTCAGATGATCTGCGTGCGCGTGTCGATGCGCAGGCCTATTTCAAGGGTGCGAAAAGGCTGCAGAATTTTTTGCCGCGCCTGACCGGCGGTGCCGAAAAGCGCGCGGCCTTCGAGGATGTGGATGCTGTCATTGATGCGGATTATCCGCCCCTTCTGATGCCCTTTGTCTTTGGCCGCTCGATCGCCTACCTTCTGGAGTTCGGTCATCAGGTGGTGCGCATCCGTGACCGGATAACCGGCGCATTTATCGAAAGCGGCGGTGCGCCGATCGAATTGACCACGCCCTATGATGCGGCGGACCTGCCGGGTCTGATATATGCACAATCGGCCAGCGTGATCTATCTGGCACATGCCGACCGCAATCAGCCCTGGAAGGTGATCAAGCGCTTTGCGCATGATGACTGGGTGATTGCCGATTTTTCCTTCCGTGACGGACCTTTTCTGCCGGAAAATTCTACAGCGGTTACCCTTTCCTTCGACGCAATCGCAAAGGGCGCGACCGCCAATTGCACCGCTTCATCGGACACATTCACCGCAGACATGGTGGGCAGCCGGATCCTTGTCCGTCCCGGCGTCAATTCGCTTGATGTCGATCTGTGGCAGCCCGACAAGGCCTATTCGCTCAACAAGTTCACGGCCAATGACGGCCGGGTCTATCAGATGGGCGCGGCCGACACGTCCGGTTTCTATCCGCCCATTCATGATGAAGGCACAGCCAGCGACGGAGAGATCGACTGGACCTATATTCACGACGGGTATGGCGTGGCCAGAATTACGGGTTTTGCCACGGCCACAAGCGTCACGGTCCAGATTGAACGCCATCTGCCGGCGACCGCTTCTCCCCTGGTCACAAAATTCTGGGCGCTGCATGCCGTGTCCGGGGCGCAAGGCTATCCCGCCTGCGTGACGCTGCACGAGGAAAGGCTGGTGGCCGCCAATACGGTGACGCGGCCCGATACGGTCGATCTGTCCCGGTCCAGTGACTATGATCCGGACGGGGCTGGCTTCCGGCGGGAAACGGCTTTCGGCGTGGTGGCCGCCGATGATGCAGTGTCGGCGACGATTGCCGATGGCGAGGTCAATGAAGTGACAGCGCTGGTATCGGCAGACAATCTCTATGTGCTGACAGAGGGCAATGTGAAGCGCATATCCGGCCCCTCCCAGGACGAGCCGATCACGCCGGCTGGGCGGGTGGCGCGGGAAGTGACGACGATCGGGGCGCGCAAGCGGGTGCGGCCGGTCAAAGCGATGGATGCTGTGGTCTATGCGTCGGCCGATGGCCGCCGTCTGATCGAATTGCCCACAGATGGCCAGCGGGTCCGCAATCTTGCTTTCCGCGCCCGTCATGCCCTGGTCAGCCCGATCCGGCAGATTGTCTGGGCCGAAATGCCGGATCAACGCCTGTTCGTTCTGCGCGAGGATGGCGGTTTGTGGAGTGTGCTCTATGACCGTCAGGAGAACATTGTGGCGTTTTCGCCGATCGTGCCCGGCGGGTCTTATGCCGGGCGGCCGCCGGTGATTGAAAGTGTGTGCGTCCTGCCTGCAGAAGACGGTCTGGATGATCTGTGGATTGCGATCAAGCGCACAGTCAACGGGGCGGAAACGCGGCGCGTCGAACGGCTTCGCCGGATCTGGGATGCAGATACGGACCGTTTGGACGAGCAGGCCTATCTTGATGCCGGTGTCCTGACCGACCGCTGGAATGGCGATGCGGGCAAGACGATGAAATTTGTTCCGGCAATGGCGTCTGAAACCCAGCCCGGAGATTCCGGTACGCTGACCGCCGCCGGACACACGCCCTTTTCAGCCGGGGATGTTGGAAAGGAAATATGGCTGCGCCGCACCTCCCGGCCATCGCTGGAAACAGATATGCCCGGCCCGCTGCGTTTGAAAATCACAGCTTTTGGCTCTTCCACATCGGTGACGGCTGAAATGCTGTCGAGTGCGCCCGCCGGTCTGATCGATACGGATCTGAGCGAATGGGCGGTCACCGGTAATGTGATCACCGGCCTGGATCATCTTGAAGGCGAGGCGGTCCATGCCTTGCGCGATGGTGCCGCAGATGGGCCGCACACTGTGGCCAGCGGTCAGATCACACTGTCAGCCAATGCGGCGCGGATCTGGACAGGGCTGGCCTATACGGCGCGTCTGACCTCCATGCCGATTGATGCCGGGTCGGATATCGGCAATGGCCGCTCGGCCATGAAGCATGTCGAGGACGTCACGCTGATGCTGCGTCAGACACTGGGCGGAAAGATCGGACGCGAAGGCGGCCAGGCTTACGAGCCGGTTGTGGTGCGTCAGGCCAGCGATGTTCTGGGCCGCGCCCCCGGTCCCAAAACGCTCGACCGGACTGTCAGGTTCGGCAATTCGTATTCGGAGCAATTTTCGGTCGATTACATCCATGATGAACCCTATGCCGCCACGGTGCTGGGCATGGCGGCAAAGGTGACGGCCAATGGCTAGATTGCGGCCCTATCTTCCCGGTGATCTGGCCCTGCTGGTGCCGCGCGCTGAACAGGCCAAGGAGCACGCCGACATGCTGGCGTCGCTTGGTCTGGCGTGGCAACCGTCCGGTCATGCCGAAACCCTGATTGACAGGGCCTCAACCATCCGGGCGGCGGCCGGTATCGAGCCGGTCTGGCCGGGCCGGGCCGTCGCCTGGGCGTATTTTGGAGCGGATATGAAAAACCGCGACTGGCGCATTGTTTTGCGCGGCTTGCGGCGCGCGCTTGAAGCGTCCCCCGTGAACCGCATCGAGGCCAGCTGCCGCGCCGATTTTTCGGCGGCGATGCGCTTTCTGGCGGCGCTCGGCTTTGTCAATGAGACGCCCGCCGGCATGGCGCGCTATGCACATGACCGGACCTATTATCTGTTTTCGCGCGTGCGGCCGGGAGGTGAGGCATGAGCGGTTATGTGACAGGGGCCGGCTCGATGGTGCAGGGCGTAATGGGATTTGCCCAGGGCCGCCGCCGCGCCAAATTGCTGAAACAGGACGCCGAGGAAGCCGGGCGGCTGGCGGCTATCGATGCGCAGCAGATCCGCACTGAAAGCCGCCGGGCCATTGGCGAGGCGGTGGCGCGCCAGGGCGCGTCCGGCTTTGCCATGGATGAAAGCGCGCTGGCGGTGATTGCCGACATTGCGCAGCAATATGATTTCCGGGCGCGTTCGGCGCGCTATGAAGGATACCGGACGCGCCGCCGCCTGAATTTCGAGGCCACCGAAGCCAAAGCAGGGGCCGCTTTGTCATTGTTGAAGGGCGTCACCGATGCCGGTGCGGCCATCATCGGTGCGCAAGACGCGAGCGGGGAGGGTTAGAATGGCCGTCAGAATAGATGCCGGATTGCGCCCTGCTTCTGGTGCGCCGCGCCTGATTTCACAAGTGCCGCAAATGGCGGCTGTCCCGCATCTGACAGCCGGACTGGGCCGTGTCCTGCAGCAACGCGAAGCACAGGCAGAGGCCGAGCGCGAGCAGGCGCGGCGGGAGGCCGAAAATGCCAGTCTTTCGCGGCATCTTTCGGATTTCCAGATTGCCGAAGCCGAGCGGTTGCAGGCCGCTGCGGAGGCTTATGACGGTTCGGCGCCGGGGTTTGTGGACCGTTATGCCGAGGATCTGGACCGCAATATCGATACCGCGCTGGAAAATGCGCCGGATGAAATCCGCACAAGGCTGGAAGCCTCCCTGCAATCGCAAAGAACGCAAAGCCGTCTGGCGGCGCTGGATGTCGAGGTCAACCGGACCCGGGCCTATACGCTGCGGTCGATCGGCCAGGGCGTTGACCAGTGGGCCAATGCGGTGCGAACGGATGAAGCGCAGCTGGGATCCGCGCTGGAGAATATTGCGCTTCTGACGGAGGCGCTGCCGCCATCAGCGCGCGGTGCGGTGGTCGAGGAGGCCACGGAAATGCTGGCGGCGGCCTATGGGCAGCGCCGTGTGGAAACCGATCCGGCCGGCTTTATAGAGGAGCTGGACAGCGGCGATCTGGATGATCTGATCGACCCGTCCGCAAAAGACCAGTACCGCCGGGCGGCTGAACGCGAGATCGCCCGGCTGGAGGCCGAGGCGGAGCGCCGCGCCAATGAGCAGCGCATGTTGCGGATTGTCTCCATGCAGCCGCTGGCCGAAGACAATCTCGCCTCCATCCGCAGTACAGGCGTGCCGGTCGAAGGCTTTGATGCCGAATCCTATATGGCCGATCTGACGCCGGCGGCCGCCTCCGCCTACCGGCAACAACTGACCCTGAGCACGCGGGTCTTTGACACGATTGGCGATCTGCGCGGTTTGCAGCCTTCCGAAATGACCGCCCGGCTGGAAGCGCTGACGCCGGAGCCGGGCTCTGCCGGATTTGCGCAAGCCAGCGAGGTTTACAGTCTTGCCCGGTCGGCGATGGAGGATCATCTGGCTGCCCGGGCGGACGATCCGGCGCAATATGCGGGCGCGGCCTCGACGGTGCAGTCGGCGGCAGCGGCCCTGTCCGAGGCGCAGGAAAGCGGCGATGCCGCCCGCCTGTCCGGGGCGCGGCAGGCCTATGCGGCGGCGCAATGGGCCGAGCAGAACCGCCTGGGCATTCCGGCCCATCAGCGCCGGATCATGAGCCCGGAAAGATTGCAGCAGGAGGTGGCGGCGCTGGAAGCCATGGACGAGGCCGAGCGCCCGCAGGCCATCCGTGACCTGATCGGCCGCGCCCATTCCTATGGCGCGTATGCGCCGCAAATACTGTCGGAATTGCGCGATGCCGGGTTGAATGAGACCATTTCCATGGTGGCGGAGCTGGACGATCCGGTGGCGCAAACCGTGCTGATCCGGGCCATGACCCATCAGGATGCGCTGGAAAGCCGTCTTGAAGCCCGCGACCGGACGGATCTGCGCGATGCCGTCAATAACCGCCTGTCGGATCTGACAGACAGTTTCACCGCCATGGGCGGCGGGTATGCCGCCGCGGAAAGCCTGCAGTCCGCCGCCTATCTTTACGCGCTGGATGCGATGGCGCAGGGTGCAAGCCGTAACCGCGCGGCCGAACGCGCGGCCGGGGTCTTTGCCGGGCAATATGTGTTCCGTGAGAATTACCGCATTCCGCGCCGTATTGCCGATGAAAACCGCCTGCTGCGTGTGCCGGTCTCCGACCGCCAGGCCTCGCTTGGCGGGACGGCCATGACGACGCGCACCGTGCCGGCCGAACGGCTGATTGCGCATGGCAGCGAGATTGCGCTGGACGGGTTGCGCGCCAATGACGGGGCCAATCTGGCGCTGCTGGAAACCGAAGGCGATCTGGTCAGCCGGGGGCGCATCACGGCCAACCGCATCGCCAATAATTCACGCTGGATCACGCTGGACGATGATAGCGGGCTGATGCTGGTGGCCGATCCTGGCGACGGGGTGGTGACGCCTGTGCAGCTGGCCGATGGCCTGCAAGTGCAGTTTTCATGGGAGGAGCTGGCGGAAATGGGCCGGGCCCGGATCGAGCGCCGCGATGCGGATGCGGCTGATATCCTGCAGCCGGTGCTGAATGCAAGGCGCGGGATTGACGAAAACGAGGCCGGTGTGCGCCCGCGCGGACGCGCCACAGGGCGCGGCCTGCGCAATGCGCCCGTCATCCGCCAGTTTGCCGGAGACCGGCGCCAGCGCGCGGCGAACACGCCGGAACAGGCCGCCCGCGCGGCTGACCTGCTGGATGACCAATGAGCGGGCGGTGGGGGCTCTCCAATCCGGTACCGGATGCCGGGATTGAAAGCGCGGCGCGCCTGCCCACGTCGCGCGGCTTTGCCTTCCGGGCATCGGCGGGCGAGGCGCTGGATACCACGGTCACCGCCCTTGTGGGCCGGGAAAGCGAACGGCAGGCGGCCAATATCGCCCGTTATGTCGATGCGCAATCGATTTTCGGCCCCTCCTATGATCCGGTGATTTCGCCGGAGGAGGCCAATGACCGCTTTGGCCTCGACGGGTTGAGCTTTGATCAGCCCCTGCCGGAAAGCCGGGCGATCGAGCTGGCCGAAATCAGACGTCTTGAAAATGCCCGCCGGTCGGCCATGGCGTCCAGCGATGCCGGGATGCTGACCCTTTTGGGTGGCGGTCTGGCCGGGTCGCTGGCCGATCCCCTGGGCATTGCCGTTTCCGTCCTGCCGGGCGGGGCGGCGGCGCGCATGGTGCCGGGGCTTCGCGGCATGGCATCCTCGACGGCGCTGTCCTCGCGCATTGCCACGGGCGCGCTGGAAGGCGTGGCCGCCGGTGCAGCGATGGAGGCCATCATCTATCCGCTGGCCACGGACCGGGAGCGCCGCGATTACACGGTGGCGGACAGTCTGATGAATCTGGCCCTGTCCGGAGGCTTTGGCGCGGCGGGCGGCGCGGTGCGCGGCCTGATGGCCGGGCGCGGTGCGCGTATGGCGCGGGCGTCAGACCGCGGAGAGGGCGTTGATGCGCCGGAGCCGGTGAGCCCGGAACAATTGCAGGCCCGCCGCACGGCCTTTGTGTCGGCGCTGGCGGATGTGGCAGAAGACCAGCCGGTCAGCCGCGCGCAGGACATTCTGGATGCGGCAGAGCCGCCGCGCCGCCCGCTGGATGAAGACGTTACCGCTGCCTTGCAGGACGGAGATCCGGTGGCGCACCGCGCCCTGCATGACAGTGTGGCGGTAACAGCGCGCGGCACGCGGGTGGCGGTGCGCTATGCGCTTGTCGAGGCCGACGATCTGATCCCTTCGCAGCTGGAGGATGGCCGGATCAATCCGGATTTTCCGGCGGTGTTGCAGCCGCGCGACCGGACGCGCGCCGACATGCAGTTGCAAATCGGAGAAATCGCGCGCGGGCTGGATGCCATGCGCCTGTCGGAAACCTTCGATGCCGGGCAGGGCGCGCCGCTGATCGGGCCGGATGGTGTGGTGGAAAGCGGCAATGGGCGGAGCCTTGCCATCCGCCAGGCCTATCAACAGGGGCTGGACAGCGCGGCGGCCTATCGCGCCTTTCTGGAGCAATCGGGCTATCCGGTTGAAGGCATGCAAAAGCCGGTTCTGGTGCGCATCCGCGCGGAAAGCATGGACGGGGCCGCCCGGGCGCAATTTGCCCGCGAGGCCAATGAGCGCACCGCCGCCGCCCTGTCGGCGAGCGAGCAGGCGGTGGCGGATGCGGCGCAGATATCGCCGGACCTGTTTGATCTTTACCAGGGCGGCGATGGCGGGCTGGCGCGCAACCGAGATTTTGCCCGCGCCTTCATTGACCGTGTGGCCACGCGCAATGACCGCAATGCGCTGCTGGATAAAAATGGCCAGCTTTCGGGCGACGGAATGCGGCGTCTGAATGATGCCATTGCCGCCTATGCCTATCGTGATATCGAGGCGCTGATGCGGCTGGCCGAAGGGGCCGAGCCCGGGCTGAAAGGCCTGGCCGGGGCGCTGCGCGATGCCGCGCCGGAAATGGCGGCCCTGCGGGCCATGATTGACCGCGGGCGTCTGCAGCCGGGGCAGGATCTGGGGCCGCATCTGATCGAGGCGCTGCAGATTGCCCGCCAGGCGCGCAATAATCCGCTTGGCGTGGCCGGGGTGATTGACAATGTGGATGCCTTCCGGGGTATGGTCAGCGATGAAACCGTGGCCATGCTGCACCTGTTTCATGATGATGCGGATTTCGGCAGGATATTGCCGCGGTCCACGGCCGCGGAATTGCTGTCTGCGGCGGCCCGCCTGGTGCGGGAAAGTGCCGATGATGATCTGTTAGGAGCCCGTCCCGATGTCCGACCGAAAGACGCCGCCCTCGACGCCCTCTCCGGGCTCGAACGCCGTTTCACAAACGAAGGCCGGAGCGAGCGCGCCGCCCGCACCAAAGCCGTCGCCGAAGCGATCCGGTCTCGCCGGAGCGCTGCGGCTGAAGGCGCGGAAATACGCCAGCAATCCGGCGGACCGGACACGCCTGACGGAGCTGGCGGACCGGCTCGCGCCGGAGACGGCGGAGGACTAGACGCCTCCCCCGTCCGGCCGCCCGTACCGGAGCCGGATGTCAATGGCACGCTGTTTGATGATCCCGGCCTGAAATATCTGGCCGATGATGTCGATGCGCTGGACGCACAGCTGCGGGAGGCCGAGGCGCGCGGCCTGATCAGTGCAGACGAGGCCGAAGCCGCGCGCGCCGCCGATGGCAATACCAATCCCGATGATGTCTTTGCCGCGTTTGACCGCGCGGTGCGCTGCCTGACCGGCAAGGGGGTCTGATATGGCACATTCCTGTTCCGGGGCGTTTGGCGATGAATGGACGCCGGAAGAAATCGAACAGATGATTGCCCGGCTGGAGGATGCGCTGGCGCGCAAGCGCCGCGACAACCCCGATGCCGATGCGGCCACGCTGGAAGCGGAAGCCGCCGCCGAAATAGGGGCCGAAGCCCTGCGCGGCCGGATGATTGAAATGCGGATGCGGCGCGCGGCGGCGCTGGCCCGCCGCCGCCGGGATGCCGCCTTTGACGCCATGATTGGCCTGCCTGAAGACAAGCGCCTGCAGGCCTTCAATGTCGGCAATGAGGCGGTGATTGCCGGGGCCGGGCAGAGTGTGGATGCGCGCGGCCGCGCCCTGCATGATGACTGGATGGGCGGCATGATGCGCGATCTGCAGGAGGCCGGCGTGTGGGACCGCCTGTCGCGCTCCTTCGGACGGGACAAGGATTTCGAGCGCGATATCCGCAATGAAATGGCGCGCCTGAATGGCGGTAATGGCCGGGAGACCGGGAATGCGGATGCGGTGAAGGCGGCGGAAATCTTCAACCGCTATATCGAAATGACGCGCATCGAACAGAACCGGCACGGGGCCTTTATCGAATTCCTGCGCGGCTATACCACGCGGCAGAGCCATGACCCGATGAAAATCTCCGGCGGGTTTTTCAAGGGGATGCGCCGGTCCGTGCGCGAGCGCGCCCGCCGCGAATGGGTGGATTACATGCTGGCCCGCCTTGACGAGGTGACATTCGACAATGTGCGCGCCGAGCGCCAACGCCGCCGCAATCTTCTGGCCGAGGGCAAAACGGCCAGGGATGTGGATGCGGACGGCCTGGCCGGGATGGATGATGCGCAGCTGAAAGACCATTATCTGACCCGGATCTGGACCGATATCGTGTCCGGCCGCCATGAAAGCGTGAACGGGGCGATGGATGATCTGGACGGCTTCCGCCCGCCGGCCTCGACCGCCCGAACCGTGTCGGCCCATCGCGTGCTGCATTTCAAGAGCGCCGATGACGCCTTCGACTACAGCCAGAAATATGGCCGCGGATCGCTGTTTGACGACATCACCGCGCAATTCCAGCGGTCCGCCCGCAATGCCGCGCTGATGCAGGCCTGGGGGCCCAGCCCGCGCGCCGCATTCGAGGGCCATGTGCAGCGCGCGATCGGCCGCGCCAAGGCCGCCGGGGACACGGATGTGGCCTCGCGGCTGGATAGCTGGCTGCGCACCGCCGAATTTGACCAGCTGGACGGATCCGCCAATGCGCCGGAAAGCGTGCGCATGGCAGCGTTCACGCGCGGCCTTCTGTTCCAGCAGCAGCTTTCCAAGCTGGGCGGAATGACAATCTCGGCCATTTCCGATACCGCCCTGGCCACCGATACGCTGGCGCGGGCGGGCGTCAACATGCTGGACGGTTACAAGGGGGTGGTCTCGGCCCTGACCGGCATGGACGGGGCGCAGGCGCGCGAAGCGGCCGACATGCTGAATGTGACGGTGCGGGTGATGGTTGGCGATGTCACCGGCCGGCACAATGCGCTGGACGGGGCGAGTGGCGTGATGAGCCGGATGACCTCGATCTTCTACCGCGCCAATCTGTTCACCTTCTGGGCCACGCGCCTGCGGCGGGGCGTGGGCGTGGTGCTGGCCAAGAATCTGGGCAACAAGGCGGATCTGGCCTTTGACCAGCTGGACGGGGCCACGCGCGGCGCGTTGAGCCGTTACGGGCTGAATGCGGAGATCTGGGACGGGCTGCGCGCCAATGTGCGCGATGGCGGTGAGGATATGGGGCGTCTGGTGACGCTGGATGCGGCGGACAATCTGGACGGGGCGGCCATGGCGCGGGCGCTTGGCGAAATCGAGCCCGAGGGCGGCTATACGGCGCGCCAGCAGGAAGATGCCATCCGCGAAGTGCAATTGCGCCTGCAGGCCTATTTCAGCGACCAGGTGGAAAGCGCCATGACCGAACCGCGCGCGCGCGAACGTGCCGCCATCCGTCTGGGCCAGCGCCGGGGCACGCCGGCGGGCATGGCGATCGAATTGATGATGCAGTTCAAATCCTTTCCCACCACCGTGTTGACGCGGCATATCAAGCCCGCTGTGCGCGGCCTGGGGGCCAACAGGCCGGTGGCGACGGCGGTGCATCTGATCGCGGCGACCACCATTCTGGGCTATGTGGCGCTGCAGGCGAAAATGATCGCCGCCGGTCTGGCCCCGCGTCCGCTGACCGACAAGGACGGCAATCCGGACTGGTCGCTGGTGGCCGCTGCCATGGTGCAGGGCGGCGGGGCGGGGATTTATGGTGATCTTCTGATTGCCGATTATAACCGCTATGGTCAGGGCGCGGCCGATACGCTTGGCGGCCCGGCCGTGGGGGAGTTCACGACCATTCTGTCCGTTCTGGGCGCGATGCGCGATGGCGAGGATCCGGCGGCCAGGGCCGTTGGCCTGGTCAAGCGCAATACACCCTTTGCCAATCTGTTCTACACCAAGGCGGTGCTGGATTATTATCTGTGGCACCAGATGCAGGAATGGGCCAGCCCCGGCTATATGCGGCGCTATGAGCGCAGCCTGGAACGCGACCGCAATACGCGGCTTCTGGTCGAGCCCGCCGCGGGGCAATAACCACGCGGCGTAGCTTGTCCGCAGGATCATACTGCCGTCCAAAGCAGAGCGGGCGGCGCGATGACACTGGCCACTTCCGATACCTGGCCCGTCGTGAATGCAGACGGGGTTCAGACCGATTATGCGGTCACTTTCGTGCTGCCAGCCGGTGCCGCCGTCGAAGTGCGGTTGCTGGATCCGGCCACGGGCGTTGAGACCCTGCAGACAGCCGGGGTGGATTATACCCTCGTCGACATTTCCGGCACCACCTATGTGCGCTTTTCCACGGCCCCGGCGTCAGGCCTGAAGGTCTCGATCCGGCGTATCTCGCCGGAAGGGCAGACCGAAGCCCTGAAGGACTTCGAGGCGTTTCCCGGTGCCAAAACCGAAGCACAACTGGACCGGCACGCGGCGCGTGATGAGGAATTGCGCGATATTCTGGATCGCGTGGTGCGGGTTCCGGCCAATGAGCTGGGCATCGTGCTGCCCGCCCGCGCGGCGTGGAATGGCAAGGTGGCTGTGCCGCAGGCGGATGGCACATGGCTGCTGATTGCGACCACGGATATCGAGGCGCTGGCCAGCCGTCTGGCGGCGCTGGATGCCCTGGGCGCGCGGATTGACGCTCTGGATCTTCTGGCCGCGATCATTGGCGGCTGGCCCGGGGATCTGGGCGATGCCGAGCTGATCACCGACAAATTGCTGCTGATGAATCCGGGCAATGTCTATGCGGGCGATGGCTCGCTGTTGACCGGGCTGGGCCATGCGCAGCTGGAGGATACGGCCAGCCGTGTTCAGGCGCTTCTTGCGGGCTATGGCGCGAACGAGATGCAGGCCGCTGCGGGCATCGAACCGCGCCGCATTCTGATCAACACCAATGGCACGCACATCATTAACACGGAAGACTATGCGCCGGCGTTACATTTAATTTTACTGCCAGCGTCCGGCAGTGCCACGCTGGATTGCGCGGCTCTTGCCTATAATGCCGCCTATGAGTTTGTTTCTGGAACAGGCGCCACGACGGCCACGCTGGATTTTGGCGAAGATTTATATATTCGTGCGGCGCATATTTTGCCGGGCGATTCGACGGTCAGATCAATAGATCTGCGTGCCAATCAGCGCGTAACCGTAATCCGCCTCGGCGGAAATCAGGTGTTCGTCGATTTCGGGGCGCCCATTCTTGAGGATGGAACATGGGAGCCTGAACTGGCCGGGGCTACAACGGCGGGCACGCATTCGTATGGGCTGCGGCAGGCAAAATGGATCCGTCAAGGAGATCTTGTCACCTTCAATGCTGAAATACGATTGTCTTCAACGTCCGGCGCAACAGGGCAATTGCGCATTACAGGTCTGCCTTTTCCTGCCCGCGGGAGCCTAAATGATCAATATAGCTGCCCTGTTCCCTATTGGCTGGATTTCACCAATCCGATCAGTGGCGGCGCAATTGGAGGCAACACAAGCCATATCAATATCTGGCGGCCTGCTGGTGTAGTAATGGATGCATCGGAGTTGCAAAACACCTCACGTATCCGCGTGTCTGGGAGTTATAGGATATGACGTTTGCGCGGAGCCGTGCCTTTGCAGTCATCGGCCAATCCTATGGTCAATACGGCTATGATCGATCGTCGGCCTATGGATTTTTTCAGGAGGCCATCCGGCGCGTTATCGCTGCAGATGCGGCGGCTATCCAGACACATATTGGTGGGTCGCCGACAATCGCGGATGGCCAGATATTCCAGCGTCGAAACTATGCGGTAGATGGGTCGGCTGTACTGGAAAAAAATAAAGGCTTGGCAGACAATTACTGGCTTGAAAATGATGGCGTGACCGCTGGCCCGCGCCTGACCACGGCGGCCGGTGCCATCGCGGCCTTGTCGCAAAAGCCTATACTGACTGTCTCTTCCCATGGCGAGCAGGACGCAACAGCCACCACGACCGCTGCGCTGGTCAGTGAAATCACGGACGGAATGGCTGAGATTTTCAGCCAGCTGCGTACGGCTATGGGTGATGCCAATGCGCCGGTCTTCGCTGACATTTTGGGGTATCGATTTGCGTCGAACGAGTTCAATGAGTACCGCCTGAGAGACGCAATGCTCGACATGATCGATCTTGATGCTGATATCTTTCGGGGCGCGGAAAAGTACGCGCTACAGTTGGATAGTACAACGCATCCTGTGATCGATTATCTGGGTTATGGCCAGATGGGGGCTCATACCGGCCGCAAGGTGGCCGCGTGGTTGGTCGATGGCACCGATCTGCGCGGCCCGTCGATTGCCGGCGCGGTGAAGACGGGCAGCGAAGTGGCCGTCACCATCACCGTTCCGGCGGGAAAGACGCTGGTCAAGCCGGAGTCTCCTGATTTCTTCGGCCTGTTCGATGAAAACGAGGATCGGGTGGCGATCACCGGTTATGCCTGGGATGGCAATGTGCTGACCCTGACGGCGGAAAACGACAGCGCCGCAAAGCTGCGCTATCCGGCGCGGCCGGTGGCGGGGCGCACGCCGCCGCTGATCGACATTTCCAAAATCATCCGCCTGTCCGATCCGTCCAGCGCCGACCGCATCTATACCGGCGAGCCCGGACTGGTGCTGGAAAGCGCCAAGACGATCACGCTGTAGGGGGAGACGCCATGCCACATCGTATTCCCCTGGTGCTTGATCAGGCCCGCGACTGGATGGTGGTTTTATGGGAGCCGCTGATGTTCTGGGCGTTTGCTGCGGCCACGGCGGCGGGGGCGGCGACCCTGACGGCTGACGGCGAGCAACACATCGAATGGCTGTCCCTGGCGGGCTATGGCATGGGCGCGATCATTGATCTGGCGGCGCGCGGCCGGGCCTATGCGGCGATGCCGGAGGACCGGCGCAAATCCCGCTGGCGGGAATGGAAAGAGCGCCTGTTGTGGGGCGCGATCGGGCTGGGCGTGGGGGTGATGATCTCGGCCGGGATTAACGGGGAGTGGCTGGCGGCCTCCCCCACCTGGCATCCGCTGGTCAATACGCTGTGCGTCGGGGCGCTGGCCCTGCCGCTGGTGGATTTCACGCGGGCGCTGGCGCGGTTCCTGTCCGGGCAGAGCGATGTGTTTGGCGGGCTGGTGATCAATTTTGTGCGGGCCCGTTCCGGAGCCCCGCCCCGGGACGCGCGGCCCGCCCCACCGCGCGATGAAGGAGAAAGCTGATGGGATTGAAGCGAGCGACAACCAGCGGTGATGCCGTGTTCACCATGGCGGTGGCGGACGAGCCGGAACAAACACCCGCGCAGCAGGCGGGGCTGGCGGCGGAGGGAATGGGGGCGCAGTGACGACCGGCGCCCGCGAGGAAGGCATTAACGGAAGCGCCGGGACCGGTGGCGGCGGCGGTGGTGGCGCGCGGGAAGGTGGCGGCGGCAGTGCCATAGCCGGAACAAGCGGCGGCTCCGGCATCGTCATCATCCGCTACAAATTCCAATAGGTGAGGCATGGCGCATTTTGCAGAGCTGAATGACGAAAACGAAGTCCTTCGCGTGATCGTTGTGAACAATGAGGACTGCCTGAACGATGAGGGGCAGGAGTGCGAGGCCACGGGTATCGCCTTCTGTCAAAACCTGCTCGGCGGGCGCTGGATACAGACCAAGCTATAACGGCAATTTCCGGGCCGGTTTGCGGGCATCGGCATGGTCTATGACGAAATCGCGGATGAATTCGTGGAGCCCTCCGATGTCTGACCTTCTTCTGCGCCGCCTGCGCCATGATGATCATGCCACTCTGGGGCGTCTGGCCGTCATCAACAATGAGGGTGGCTGGACGGATATTGCCTGGACGCTGGAAAACCGGCCGCCGCGCGAGCCGGGCGTGAAAGAGCCGGGCCTGTCGCGCATTCCGGCCGGCACGCACGCTTTGGGTCTGCGCGGCACGGGCGGCTTTTATAACCGCTATACCGAACGCTATGACTGGCACGGGCCGATGGTGGATATCCTTCTGCCCGGGTGGAAATATGTGCTGTTCCACATCGGCAATTATCACCGCGACACGGATGGCTGCATCCTGGTCGGCGACAGCCCGGGCGTGGAACATGACGGCACGCTGGCCGTGTGGAAAAGCGCCATGGCCTATCGCCGCGTCTATCCGGCGCTGCGCACCATCGCCGAGGCGGGCGGGACGATCATGATCGAGGATGAGACATGATCGGCGCTGCCGCCCTGTTGCGCATGGGCGCGCCGGTTTTGCGCCAGGGCTGGCCCTTCATCATGGCGGGCGGTGTGGCCGCGGCCATCTGGCTGTTCACCGTGATGCCCCTGAAAGCGGATTTAAGCGCCGTGGAGGCGCGTTTGTCGAATGAGCGCGCCGCGCACCTTGAAACGCAGCGGGCGCTTCTGGCGGAGCGTTCTGCCCGCACAGAGGCCACAACGCGCGCGGCCCGATACCAGACAGAGAATGCGGCGCTGGCCCGCAGGATCGATGAGGAGCGCGCGGCGGCCGACGCGGCGCGCAATGAAACCGCCAGCAACAGCCAAAGGAGGATCCGTGATGCGGATGCTGACTGGAGTGCTCGCCCTGTGCCTGGGCGTGTTGGTTACGAGTTGTGCCTCGGCCTCGCCGCCGCAGCAGGCGGAGACGGAATACATCACGCAGTTTGTGGAGATCCGCCCGGCGATGACGGCGGCGCTGGCCGCTGATCCGGCGCTGTGCCCGGCCATCCGGCCGGCAGAGAATGCCGATCTGACGGACGGGTATATCCACTGCGCCACCCTTGCCGCGGCCAATGCCGGGCAGGTGAGCGGCCTGCAGCGCCTGATCGAGGACGGCGAGGCCGTGCCGCCCGATCGCTAGACCGGCTTTCATCTTCTCTCCGCCTGGAGCCCCGCCCTCGCGCGGGGCTTTTTCTTGGGGCGGGAGGGAATCAATCAGTGGGGGGGTCACACGGAAAAGTCAGTGGGGGGTCACTCGTGTGACCCCCCATAATGGCCCGCAGGGGTCACTTTGTTCCGGCTTTGTCCGCCGCGGAACAAAAGGATCGTTATGATTTTGCATGAAAAATCGTGGTGCCGGCTGAGGGACTCGAACCCCCGACCCCCTGATTACAAATG
>Ga0210043_1001166_pt1 | contig 23838 bp, 26 predicted proteins | sample CryGeymet201501t_FD_183990 | JGI IMG/M metagenome (GOLD analysis project Ga0210043, IMG submission 183990) | Groundwater microbial communities from Crystal Geyser aquifers in Utah, USA - Crystal Geyser metaG 2015-01t (SPAdes) (version 2) | ecosystem: Environmental > Aquatic > Deep subsurface >... | reverse complement strand
AAACGGAGGAAATGAAAAAGCCCGGCTCAAACGAGCCGGGCCTGGCAAAACAGGAACTGAAGTTTTAACCCCCCTTAAGCCAGTTCGGCGGCCAAAGGCGGACCACCCAATCCATAACCTTTCCTTTTTTTCTTCGACCGCCAGCCCAGAAGAATGATTCCCCGAGCAGTTCGTCAGCATCCCAGCGCCGCCAGGCCGAAGAATCCATATGCCACTCCTCCCCGATCCGAACATGAAACTCGAACTCGCCCGGCGTCAGCCTGAAGCCGTCCCGGTAAAACCGATCATGAAACATCGAGGGAGCCGTTGCGTATCCATCGCGTTTGAAGCCGATTGCGTCTGCGAGCCAGGTTGAAGCGCCATCCCACTCGAACCCGGCCGTCATAACCAGGCGCTTACGTTTACCCGGAGCGCCCCACTCCATCGCATAATCATTGACTAGGCGCTTAATCGTTTTGCGCCAGATTCCCCACCCGGTCTCTCTGATATCCTGGACAATCGGCTGGAAGAAATCTTCCTGCCGCGAGTAAGTTGTGCGCGGCGTGATCTGAATCATCCAGCAAACTCCTTATCGTCGATCTCCAAGTAACGCGTCCGACCATGTACGAACCCGCTCCCAGAGACGATTGCCATTTTTCGCGACATCACGTCATCGACGTATTCAGGCCGGGACGCGAGTGCGACCGCCCGCGCCAGAATGAAGAGCTTTGTCCGCTCGCTCATATAATCGCGGGTTTCCTGGCGGTAGATGTCCCGAGCCTTCAGAACGACAGAGCCATTCTGAACAGCAATATCGAAGCAGAGAGCGAAAGCCCGCTCGCTGCGGAATTTATAAGCCTGCATGATTCTTCTAGCGTTATCAATGTATTGCTTCGCCATGATTCGTTGGAGATATTGGCAGCCAGGCGCTCGGCCGAGTTCCCGAAAATACCGACGCCATGGCTCGTTGAGTGTCTTGCCTGTGCTGGTGCTGATTGCCTCTGCGAAGGCAATAAACTTCTGATGCGTTTGCAGCGCGTCTTTGAGTTCCTGGAATTTTGGATAGGGCTGCACGTCGAATATGGTCTTCATCGTTGCGGGCATATGGAGGAGACATTGTTTGAGTAGCGTATAGAGCGAGCCTTGGCGGGCGGCGAACTGTAGAAAACCGAAGCTCATGCCCTGGCCGTCATGATTGCCGGAGAGAGTCGAGTAGCCGTCCGAACCCTCAAAGCTGGAAGTAATATCGACCGCTCGCTTGATGCTGATGTTCTCCGTCATGATTATTTTTCTCTCCCTTATTATATAAGTTGAAAAACGAAACGAAACGCAAAAAAATAAAAAGTATATACCCGAAAGCCGCCGTCGCGCCTTACCCGCAGGGGCAGGGGGGCTGGGAGTACCTAAAAGCCGCTAGCCATGCGGGTTGTGGCGAAAGGTACGACAGTAGCGGGTCTTGGCCTCTGGTATATACTTTTTACAAGCTTCAGCCGAGGCGCGGCGGCCATCAGGTCGGATGTCGGTGCGGTAGCAAGCGGCAGCCCAGCTCCTGTCTGAACCAGTCCTGCCACGATCCCGTAGCCTGTGGTGTTTAGGTGCACTGCGTCGGTGTGGAAGTACGTCAGGTCATTATTATCGGTTAACCTGGGGTCTGCTTCCAGGTCTATTACCGTCCATTTTGAATCGACGTTCGCTTTGATGGCCGTGTTGTACAGGATTCGCTCATCATTCGCCGCTGTGGTGAAATCTGCGCCGGGCAGCGCTGTCAGAACATAGACCTTGTAGCCCTGGGCACTGTAGTCGTCTACGATCAGATTGAGATCCACCAGGGTTGTAGCGGCTGAAGCGCCATTCCTAATATCGTTTCTGCCGGCCCACAGAATCAGCTTATCTTGCGCTGCGCCTGTGTTTCCGCTGGCATACGTGACTGCTTTCGCAGCTGAGTCCGTTTTTATGCCGGCCGCTGTATCGCTATTTTCCCCCTCGACCACGTACCAGCCCGCCGTTGGGGACAAGGTCTGCAGCTGAAGCGGATAAGAGTCATACCCGTTCGCGTTCGGCTCTGCAGACAGCGAATCACCTTCCGTCACGATCGTTGGCAAGGCAGGCAGCCCTGCGGTCCAGTCATAGTCTGAACCTAGAGTGAATAGGTTACCCACTTTGGCGTTGGTGAGGAACACGTCGTCCAGGTAAAACGCCTGATGCCAGCGCATATCTGCGCCGGTATTGTTCCCGGCCAGCCTTGCCCGAAGCCGGAACGCCGCGTCCGGGTCGATCAGATTGCTGTCAGTCAGAAGGCCAGTCGTCGAAAACTCTTTCAGGTTGCCGGCTTCCGCGTACCAGAGCTGAGCTTTGCTGGTGCCACCAGCAACCGATTCGTAAGAAAGCACGAACAGCCCCTTTTCGCCCACCATAAAATTCGATCCAGAGCCTGTGTATACATTGCTGGCTGTGATTATGTCTGACTGATCGGCGGTCACCCCGTCACTGCCCACGATCACCGCTCTTACGACTTTATCTGTTCCTATTCTAAAATACCAGTCCAGTTCGCTCGGAAAGCCAGACAGGCCGCTGGACATGGTCAGTGGGAAGGTGTTCCCGTCCACGTCTGTATTCAGTGTGCCCCAGAAACCCACGGTGAATCTGTTGGCGACTCTGGTGGTGGCGTTATCGGCGACCCAGAAGTCCGACCCCCCGCCGCCTACAGCGTCGGCGTCTATATCCAGATACCCGACACCCCACGTGCCACCGGTGACAGTAAGGTCAGTGACGCCCATCTCATCGGTGACCGCCTCGCCTTCACCCTCACTGAATAGCCAGAAGTTTGACGGCGCTTCGATGGCGAGCTGAATTGAGCCGGATTTAAAAAAGCTGCCGCTAAAGCTCGACGGGCCAAAGAATGAGGCAAGCTTAGTGGATTCTGCATAGGTCGCTGCTATGTTGCCTGCCATCAAACATAGCGCCAATGCAGCGCCAATCAATCTCTTAAACATGCGTCTCTAGCTCCATGGATGTTTTATTGAACGCGATGGTTTGAAAGCGGCGGAAGAAATCAGCCCCCAAGAGACCCGCCATCATAATGTCCTTCCCGTTAAAATCGCAGACCAGAACTTCCATATTCGAGAGCTCAATGTCTCCAATAATGAGGTTTACATTTGCTGTATTGGCCTGTATCCGCCCTCCGGCCGTCATAACCTCTACCGGCTCTCTACTGGCGTCCGGAACGATCCCCCACCGGGCGGCCGCGTCGTCGGAAATGGCTGTGAAGCTCGCACCGGTATCAATCAGGAATTGGCCGACGCCTTTTTTATTCACCATCGCCACAACAAATAACTGGCAAGTTTTGCGGATCGGGTCCGTATACTCAATAATCGGAACGATATGCTTCGTCATCGTGTTACTTAATCCTAAGTTTCGTGGATTCAATAAATTTGATGCCAATCTGCCCGATAAGGGCGCTCACCTGCATAATCAGATCCTCCCCTTCCTCCGTACAGAACGGGCCGACGTTGCCGCTAAAAACTCCCTGATTAGCCCCAAGCTCAAGCGTTGTCAGCGTGTCGGTTCCAGACTTAATAGTAAGATTAGCTGGGGTCGAGTCGCTGAAGGCGAGGCCAACCATACAGGTCATGGTACTGTCCGGGCTGGTATTGATCGTCAGATCCGTGTCCGTGGTGTCAAAGTTTGCCCGAACGTATTCCATCCCGCACTCATTGTGGTAGCACTCACTCGAGTTCGTGTAGAGCGCAGTAACGGAGTTGTCCGCCATGGCCAGCCCGCACACTACAATGAGCGTGGTTAAAACCGTCAGAACGGCAAGAGCCATTTTCATAAGATCTTGTTTCATTTATCAAACCTCGCTTTCATACTGGATACTTCTACAGACAGCCGTTCGCAATCGCTTTTTGTTCGCATTAATTCCGTAAAAACGCTCTCGTATCGCAATTCACACGCTTTAATTTCTGCTTTAAAAACTTCCATTAAGGTATTAACAGTCGACTTATAATCTTTGCGATAAATATTCGCGATAAAAAGCGCCACCGCGACTAATGGTGCTTGCACCGCAGCATTCATAATCGCAGTCCCTAGTTCTGGCGTCATAGACCGGCCTCCTCTATTATTCGATCGATAAGCGTTCCAGCAGCCGCTGGCAGGAGTGGTTTAAGCTCCAGAATCATATCGGCCGCATTCTCCCAGTCACCCACCGCAGCGGCCTCGCGTATCTTGGCTGCCTGCTCCAGAACAACACGGCGGTATTCTTTCGAATATGACCGTGAGCTGCTTTGGAATATTGAAATGAATGCGGCGTTTAATTTCTCAGCCTGGCCTCTTCGGTCCACTGGCCGCATGTTATCGGGCAGACGGCCAATAACCAGCTCATAATCCTCATCCACCTGGGCGGACAGATCCAGATACCCGGCCGTTTTAAACACTGTCGGATCTGAGACACTTCTGAGATACTGATACGGCGTTGTGTTTCTGACTCTTGGCATATTCGTCCCCTAAGTTACCTGGTCGACGACATAGCCCAGTACAGATACATCGACGGCTGCGCCCGCTGTCCGCTTATATTCGATTATCTGGCTGCTGTCTGTCGGCAGGAAGAAAATAAACTCGTACAGGTTACTCACAGAACCAGTGTTGGTGTTTGACCAGGCAAGCCCATCGCTGCTGTCTCCGTTCTCCCTGAAATGAACGGTACCGGCCGAGGAGCTGTTGGCGTTGGCTTTTAATTTTGCTTCTCGCGACGTTTCCGGAATAAATGCACTCAGGTCAATATCAGTAAAAATGGCATCCGTACCGGCATCCAGAACGTTGGTCTCGCCGACGGTGGTGTTATAACCGGAGAAATGGATATTATAGTGGATCTCGCCCCTAAAGCGGCTCCAACCCACAACCTTGAACGGATAAATATCCTGATCAGTATCATTAATGAGGGAGAAGGGGAGCTGCGCGTATTTTGTGTACCCGGCCGGAAGATCCAGCAACGTATCCCCGGCGGCGACATTCATATTGCTGAGCGCGAGGGATGCCGATTCGCCGGTTTTGTCAGAGATTGCGTAAAGATGCAGCTCAATATCGGGAGCCTCGCCACCGCGTTTATAGGTTGCGCCGCTCCATGGCGTGTACGGTGCACTAACCAGAGTCAGGGCAAGATCATTCGTAATCGACTGAACGACTCTCCCCTCACCGCCCGCATAAATCACTTGCCCCGCTAAAAAGTCGGTTAAGAAACTAGTGCCAACCCCGGTAACGGCTGTCGCTGATGAAGATACTGTGCCGTCCAGATTCGCGCTCTGGAGCATCCCCGTCGCGCCGAAGGTAGAAACGTCGACGGTGATCGAATCGGGCTGGCGAATAAATACCTTTCCCGTCGAATCGATAACACCAACTTTGGCGACGCTAAAGGATGTCCCGTCAATATAGACCGGGGCGGCGGTGCCGAAATGAGGGATATAATCGGGATTTATCCGGTGATCACCTTCGTCCAGTGTGAAGGTTTTGACATGCGCCAGATCACCCTCGCCATCGTTATAAACCCACCCGACGCACCGCCAGTATTCAGATGGATGATACATGCCCAGCCTGGAATCACCCATGCGCGGCGCTTTATCGCTGAACCTGAGTTTTAAAAGTTTGTCGCAATAAATGTAAAATACGGTGTCTGTAGCTTCTGAAACGCCGCTCTCCAGATCGCCGGGCTCTGTGATGTTGATGACCTGGCCATAATCCTGAATGGAGAAATCGACGCCATAAACGCTTATAGAGCGTAATTGAACACGCACCGTCTCGGTGTCGACAGTACTGATCTTGCCCTGCAGATCGCTCTTCCAGCGCACATCAAAATTATTCGAGTGGGCGGCGACTGTCTCCGTATCGTCGAGAATAAAGAAGCCCAGCCAGTGGGCGTCCATATTCGACCACGAGCCGCTGTAGCGCCGCCAGCGTTTGGTGTTCCCGTTGAAATACCACTGGTTTGATGTGGCCGATGCCGGGTCGGAATCCTCAAATGTCGGATGCAGCACCGTCTTATGCGTCGTCAGCCCGTCATCTTCAACGAATACATAATTAGCCTTCATCAGGGTCAGGGTGTCGTTGTTGCTGAGCGCCTCCCGATCTGTTCTGGCGACGCCGCGCATGAAGGGGAATAGCCTGTTATTCGTTGAATCGATGTGCGCGAGGAAGTATTCAGATCCCTTTTTGAAGCATTGAACAGTGCCATCCAGGCTGGATATCTCAGAGCCAATGTTGTCTATCGTGAGTGCCTGGCCGTCCTCGCCCAGGTATTTTGTCTCGGCCTCGCCGGCGAGGGCCGTATCATTGACAAGGCAGGTATTATTGCTGGCCGGAGCCGTCGTCATACCGGTGATGGTTTGATCACTTGATATCGTGACGGTGGCATTATTAATGACCGCCACGAGCGACGTGGTGGCGGCATCAATTTTGCCGTTGGTGGTGGAGGAGACTGGGGTAAGGAAGGTGGGATAGCCAGACGTGGCGGCGAGCCCGCTTTGTATTTGATGCGACTCTGCGGCAATCGAGCTTAGATCGCGCACTGATCCGCCCTGGATCAGTTGCCCGCTGAATCTGATATTATTCCAGTCGGTTACCCCATCGCCCAGGTCGCCGCCCGAATCGGTCGGAACGCCTGAAGTGTTGCGCGGAACGAGATCCTCGTTAAGCGCGGAGACGAACTGGTTAATGTCCGCCGCTTCGATCTCGTCGACGTTGGCAGTAACCGTTGATAGGTTGTTGTTGCCCATGGTTTCTCCTCGTCAGGCCACAATGCCAGCAGAGCGTAATTTAAAAGTAGTTCTGAAGGTTTTAAAATCATGCGTGATGCCAAGGACGCGCCAGCCCTCTCTCGGGTCGATGCGCGTTGCACCTATTCTCCCGGCATACCTGCGGCCGCCATCATAAAGCAGGCCGGTGTTATACCTTGGCGGGTCCAGCTCTGTTAAAAACCCACGCGAGTTGATGGTAATTATATCGAGCAGATCCACCTCGTCGCCCATATAAACCGTCGTCACCTCGACTTCAGCCTTTGGAGTTTGGAACTCCCCGAGAATATTTGCTGCGATCTGGCTTATCGTCGTTGAGTTGGTGACAAAGCCGATATCGATTTGTTTGCGGGACGCGCCGTATCGCCGGATCACTTTGTTGTCGGCCTCAAACTCGGTTTCGTTAAGAGTGAGCTGGGTAAACACCCGCTGCATGCCGGAGTTATATTCTTTGATCTCAATAATCGTTGCCGGGCTATTTCCGCCCCGGCCAGTAAAGCTGTGCCTGACCGCGTTTGATGTGGCGCGGCCTGAAATGACGATATCCGAGCCCTGAACCTTCAAAACGCTGTTTGAAGCCAAGAGCAGGGCGTTGATACTGCTTTTTAATTGCTTCCCGACAAAGAACTCAAAATCATCAATCGTATTATTTATCTGCGGATTGATATTTTCCAAGGCCACGTTGAGAAATTGCGTTATCTCTCTGGTATTCAGCAGGTTGAATAAGGCGACCTTGAATGTCTGGCCGTTGGTAACCGCGCCCGGGTCGGTTCTGATTCTGGATATGATATCTGAATAACTCAGCGCCTGTATCTGGACGACACCCTGGCGCTCATCAATTTTAGTCGCACGGTCATCGATGAAGCCCTCAAAGATCACGTCTGAGACAATCTCGTTCTCGTCCGTCGGATCCTCTATATCCCTGAAGCCTGCAACGATTTTGATTCTGGAGCGGTCAATAAATTTGTTTTCAAAAAAGCCCCGGTTGTAAAAAAACCGGCCCTCGCCGTTATCGAGTGATATCCGGATATTAGCCGCCCGCAAAAAGCCGATATCAAAATCATCGCCCTCAACCGTTTTGGAAAATTTGCCCAGGTTGGTGTCCAGAACGAACCTGGAAATGTCCTGGAAATCGTTATAACTCTCGTTCAGATTTCTGGTCGACAGATATATTTTGAGATATTTTATCTGAGCGCCGAGTTTTGCATGATCTGCGGTGCTTTTGCCGCCAGAAAATAACAGTAATGGCATGGTTTAATCCTGGCGCACAATAACTTTGACAGTGAGATCTGTCGTCCCGTCAAACGTGATGGCCCCGGTAGCTATAAGCACCAGGTACAGGGTTGATGTACCATTGAGTTTAATTGGGATATTCAGACCAGTTGCTTTGATGATGCTGTTGTCTGCAAAATCGTATGTCCCGCCCAGCCCGGCTAAGTCCACCACATCCAGAATCTTAATTAAATCCCCATCGGAAATAGCGATGGCCGCATTCTCGGTGAAAGTTGAGGATGAGGGATCTTCCCTGAAGATAATGGCTTTAAGCCCGGGCGCGGCGCTGGATTTCGATGTAATAATAATACTTTCAATGACGCCTGATCCGCCCGATGCGCGAACCGAACTGCTTAGGGAGATTTTCCCACCCACAACATCCCCGGCGGCATATGCTGAGGCGGCCTGAACCAAAGGGATGGTGGTTTTTTCAACTCGAATCTGTGAAACATCCACCTCGCCGATTGCGTTGGTTCCTGTGGGGAGGGCGGGAAGACTTAATACGTCCACGTCGCCGATATTATTTGACCCTGCCGCCAGCGGCGGGAGGCTCAAAACATCCACATCCCCGATATTATTCGTTCCCGCCGCCAGAGCTGGGAGGGTGGTGACCTCGACGGGCAAACCAGCGGCCGCCTCGACATCGGTAAAACTGTCGTCAGCGCCGAACTGGATCTTTACTTTCTGAATAAATTCACTGCTGGCATTAAAATCGCCGGAAACTTTGGTCGTTCCCTGCTCTTTCATTAAAACATTATCGCCCATTAGTGGCCTCCTTTAGGCTGATTCCGACAGTGCAACCTTCACGTTCATACCGGAGAAGTAAGCGTTCTTGAAAAAATTATGCCGGTAGCGGCGGCCATCGATATTGACCAGGAATATATCTTCCAGCCTGTACCCGATATCTATATGTAGAAACTGGTCGGTATCCCCGCCACATGGCCAGACCAGAAACGGCGAATATCTCTCGGCGAGCGCGATAAATAGCGTCCTGTCGGCATTTCCCACATAGTCCCTGAAGTTCAACTCGACAACTTTATGAGTGCCGGCCCAGACAATGCTTTCTTTCGAATCAATCATCCGGTTCACGGTGGGCCGGTCATTATCGACGTACGCGATTTCAGGGTATCCGACGAGCTGCCCGATGGATTTGGTAATGATCAGCTGACCGATGCTCTTCTCCGCATCGGCGGACATCGTGGTGTCGACTTGGAGCCTGACCTTAGTTGTGGTCTGCTCGGAGAACTGCTTGAAGTACGTTGTCTCCTCGTTCCCGGTCACCGGCGTAAAAGCGTTCTGCCAGGCCGACCCGTCCCAGTAATCAAAATTGAACGCCTTAAAATTATTGCTCACGAGTATCAGGGAATCGATGGTTCTGGATGTGGCAAAATTGATTTCAATCGTCTCTGTCGTCAGATCGTCGCTCCCTGTCGACTGGTATACGCTGAAGGGATCGCGACTAAAGGGGAAGAGCTTTGCCGCCTCGCTGCTGGTGACGGTAATTGCTACGGAATCGCGCTTAATATCCGCGTAGGACATTTCAAAGAACCGAACGCCCGCTCCCATTAAGCAGACTCCAGCGCGATTCTGCTGCCGACGGTAAACTTGCGCTCAATCAGCGCCCGCTCCAACTGGGAAACCATCTCATCAGGCGGGCCGAAGAAGCTCGCGCCGTCAAAATAAATATTTGTTATGTCGCCGCTGGAAGAGCCACCAGCCCCAGCGCCGCCACCGCTTAGACTCAACTCCCCGGCCCGGATACCGTCGGAGAATGTCTTGGGAACGACGATTTCCCCTTTCGAAAACTGGGCGACCATATCCTCGGTAATCCCCGGTGTTCCCTCGGCGAAGCCAACCAGGCCAATACTTCCAATGATGGCAGCTTTGGCCAGGCCGAACGCCAGCATTGAGGCATAAACGATTGGTGGCAAAATAATGTTTAGTGGGAAGGGAGCGTTGGCTGCTTCCTTGGCGGCGTTAAGCGCCATGGCGTGGGCGGTGACAAGGGCGGTGGCCATGGCGACTGCCTTTGAGGCGGAGAATATCTCTTTGAAAATCCCTATAATGAACCGGCCCATGCCAGAGAAGATGGAGGTCAGCCCGGAGGCCATACCACCAAATACTGACTTGATAGCGCCTGCGAACTTTCCAATCATTTTTTCTAGCGCCACAAAGTCTTTTGTAAGAAATTTCTTCATGGCATTGAATGCTTTTGTTATCCCTACAAAAATAAAATCGTTAATTTTTTTACTTATCCGGCCCGTAATGTCATTAACGATGCCGTTCAGTAGCTGCATGAGCGCGTCCTTGATGCTGAGATTACCCATAATTAGACCGCTCAAAATGGTCTGAACAAAGTTCTCAACCATACGCTGGGCCGACTCAAGAAACGACTGCTCAGTTTCCTGCTGCGCGGTCTCCAGCTCCTGTTGCGTGGTCTGCCGTATTTCAGCGATCCGCCCCTCAAGATCTGCGATCTGCCCGAGTAGCGCAATGGATTCAGCATTTTCACCATTAATCGCAATCATCTCCTCGCGCTTCATTCTAAGTGCGTCGATCTGATCGTTAGTGAAGTTGATCTCTTTTGTCGCCTGGTCCTCTTTTATGATGGCCAGCCGGGACAGAAATTCTGTTTCTGTAATTTCCTTGCGGCGGAACTGTTCCTGCAGGTTTCTGAGTTCAAAATCATTGGCGCGGCGCTGGAAATCGAGCTGGATGCGCTGCTTGGTCTCTTCCAGCCTTATAAACGCGTCCCGGCGGCTTCTGTTCTCCGACTGAATAAACCGGGTCAGATCCTGCTCGGCCCGCTGCTGGTCGATGTAACTTTGCTTGATTTTGAACTGGACATCTTCCAATGCCTTGACGCGCTGCGCCTCTGCGTCCCCGGTGAATTTAATCTCTGACAGCCGCTTTTCTGTTGCAACAAGATTCTCGCGCTCATGCGTTATTTTGGTAACGCTGAGCGCCAGAAGATCCGCCTTCTGGGCGTAGCCCCCTAGATTAAGGGCTGTCTGTTCCGCCGCCTGCCCGGTCGCTCTTAGTGACGATGTGAGTTGGTCATTAATGACTCGCAGGGCGTCCATTTGCGCTTTTTGTATAGCGGTGGCTGCTGCAGCATCCCCGCCAGCATTGATTGTCTGGTCGCCGCTTCTGCCCAGCACATTCCCCAACCCGGTATCTGAACTGCTGGCCGACCTTGGCTTTGCGCCGATGCCAGCAGCAACACGGGCAATTCTTTCTCTTTGCCTGGCGTTAAACTTTGCATCGATTGCATCGATTTTCATATTCGTTGTTTTGACGGCGCTCTCCAGAACAGCATCGAACTGATTCGTTCCGCCGAACTGGGCCAGCACCTTGAGCGTGGTTATCAAGCCACCGATCCTGACGATGAGCTTCTCGACATTACTCGTGATCTCATCGAACACCTGGGCCACGACGCTGGACGCAACGTTAAAATCATGCATGAGGTTGCCGGTGAGGCTGAACTTCTCGCCGAGCCAGCGGACAGCATCGCCCAGGCCGAGGACGTTGTTTTGAACCAGGAATAAGGTTGACTGGATAATGACCAGTGCCGGTATAAACCGCGTCAGAAGAAATGTTCCGGTCGCGGTGAGCGCTGTTAATAGCGAGCCGGAGACGGCGGCCCAGCCGCCAAGTGCTGTAATTAATCCGGCAACATTCGCAACCAGGCCAGCAATACCAGCGGCCGACAGCGCAACAACGGCGACAAGGCCGGTCAGCCCGGTTAGAACCAGTGCTGTTACTGCGATAACTTTTTTAATCGGGGCGGGGATGGCATTCAAGGCGGATATGAAATTGACCAGGACGTTGGATATGTCCCTGATGACCGGACTTAATTCTGTCCCGATTGATATTGCAAACTCTTCAGCGATGGAACGAAGCCGCTTCAGCGAGCCGAACAGTGTGTCCGACTGTTTGGCCGCAACGTTTGCGGCGGTCCCGGCAAAATTGTTGACCTCTGCATTCAGGTCTCTAATAGATTGTGTCCCTTGGAGGAGCAGGACATTGATTGCCCGCAAGGATCGCTGTTCGAATATTTTGCTCAGGATGTTGTTGCGAGATTCCGCCGTAAGGGGCTTAACGCCCGCCTCAAGGTCTTCGAGAATATCAATTATCGGCCGCATGTTTCCGGCCGCATCAAAGACTTTCACGCCGAGCTGCTGAAGCGCCGCGCTGGCTTCTTTTGATGGGTTTGCCAGATCCTGAAGCGCCCGGCTTAATGTCGTGCCGCCCATGCTGCCCTGTATGCCCGCATCACCCAATTTGCCGAGGAGCGTCGCCGTGTCATTCAGCGGGACGCCAAGCGATGCGGCTGTACCGCCCACAAGCTTAAACGATTCAGATAGCTGCATGAAGGATACGTTCGAGCTGTTTGCCGTCTTTGTCAGGATGTCGCCGACGGTGCTGGCGTTCTTTGCTTCGATTCTGAACTGCGCCATGACGTTGGTTGTGATGTCGGCGGCCTCGGCGAGCCCTATCTGTGATGCGGCGGCAATATCGAGGACGCCGGGCATTGCCTGTACGATTTCACTCGCATCAAGGCCGGCCTGTGCCAGGAATTGCATCCCGCTGGCCGCTTCGCTCGCGGAGAAGATTGTGGTCGCTCCCAAATCCCTGGCGGTCGCAGTCATTTTTTTGAACTGCTCGTCTGTTGCGCCGCTAATAGCCTGCACACGGCTCATCTGCCGTTCAAAATCATGGAAAATTTTCAACGGGACAGCTATGGAAGCGCCAATAGCCAAAAAGGCACCACCGGCCTGTCTGCCGATGTTGCCCATTGCTCCTGCGAACCTTCTCGCCTGCGCCTCTGTATCTTTCAGGCCAGACTTAAACATCTGGTCGCGGAGGCGGAGGATTACCTGTAGGCTAGGATCTGGCATTTACCTGCTTCCTTATTTGCTCGTGCCACCATGTCGGGGTCTCTAAGGTTTCCGGCTGTCCTGTCCGGTGTTTTGGTTTTGGTGAACTGATTTCGTTGTTATAGGTTTTGGTTATTTTCTCCACCTGCTCGGCCGCTTTTTTACTCTGCGCGGCGGCGGCGGCAAGCGAATTCATATTCAGTTGCTGGATCGACTCTGCCCTTAAGAGCTTCGTGGCCGCTTCCATATAAGTGAATACTTCGATGCAGCTTAATTTTTCAGCATCGTCTAAAGACCAGCCATACGCTCGGCAGAGATAGGCATAGGCTGTTGAGACGGTGCTGGCGGAGTCGTCGTCGCTGCCGCCCTTGGCTGAGAAAAATTTGATATCTCATTTAACTTCTCTGTCGCCCACTTCCAGAATTCCCCGATTGGCTCCGGATCGATGTTATAGAGCATATCTTTGTTGGCCAGCGCCTGTTTGCTTTGCGCGCTTAAAAAACTCCAGAGGAGCGGAACGGCATGCTCATAGAGCGCTGCGGCCACTGCGATCTGCGTTGATTCGCTGGCGGTAATTTCCTCCTCGCTCATCCCCTCGCACTCTCGCCGTATCTGGGCCATAACACGCATGACCGGCCCCCTGAATGCCGGTGTGAACTTCTGGGTTTCGAGGGTTTTATTTTCGCACTGAAAAGAAAATGTGGGGTAGCTTTCCATTGGGTTCTCCTCTTTTTAAATGAAAATGGGCGGGCAGGTAGCCCGCCCAGCGGTGTTCAACGGGACAATCTATCTGTTAATAACCTGCATTTTGGCCGCGTATCCTGCGGTCGCATCAAACAGGACAGTGATCTCCGTCTCGAAGCTCGACCATTCTTTTGCCTGGCTTTCGAAGGAGACGCCGTTTCCTTTGACCCGGGGCATGTACAGTGAGCGGTATTTTGATGCTTCGCCAGAGTCCAGCTTTTCGCCGAGGACGTACATAGAGAACTCCGGCAGGCTGTTGCCGTCTGCGCCGAATTTATATTCGAAGTTATAAGTGTTGATCGGCTTAACATTGAAGGAAGCAATATCAGCCGTCACAAATGCAACGGTTCCGGATCCACCAGTAATGGTCAGGTTGGCATCAGGAACATCTACCGTGCCGCCGGAGCCCGGAACGGTGAGTGCGCTCGCTGTGATTTTAAGGGTATCATCCTGGAATTCAACACCACCGAGGTTGTTATTCAAGTAAATATCAACAGTGGCTGCGCCAGTGGCCTTTGCAAAATAATCACCAAATACGGGGTTTTCGCTGGATTTTGGAGCGATGCTCGCAATACCAGTGGTCGCGTTTGCTACGCTGGTTCCGACCTCATTGGTCAGGGAGCTGACCACCCCTGCGGCATCGCCGTCGGTATCTTCAGTGTAGGCATTAGCGCCGTCACCACCCAGATATCTAAGCAGATTCAGATCGTATTGCATGAATTTGAGCGTGGTCTTTGCTTCAGCATAGCCTGGCGCTGTATCGAAAGGGTATGGGTTGCTCCCGCCCTGCAATGGTTTCTGCTCCTGCTTGTTATCCATGCCGAAGCTACCAACAACGAGAGCTGTATGCATCGCCTTGGTTGTCCGGTCGACAATCGTAACCTGATGGACACCGTACAGAGTAACTGGATTGGATAATGTCATGATAGTCTCCTTCTCTAAATGATTCCCTCGTGGAGGTAAATCGCTTCATACGTCATAGTGCCGATTCCGAAGGGCTTTGCTCCCTTAACCTCAAGCGCCAATGAAAAGCCCTGGTAAATAAAATCCGTAACGTCGCCAATTTTCGATGAGAGCAGCGCCTGGACTTGCTCCGCCACGTTATCGATATCGTCGGCAAATGTGTCATTGCTCCCGGCAATGATTTTCAACTGCACCGTTGCCTTAACGCTCCGAGTGTTCTGCCACTGGATGTCATGACGGTTTGCGATATCTTCGACAAGCGTATAGATATAGATGCTTGGACCGTCGGTCATCTCGGGCAAAATGCGAGAGTTATAAACTCTGGATCCGGCGAAGGTTTCACCGGTGAGCGCGGCAACAATGGCGTTGCGCAGAGTGGTTCTTTTGTGCGCCATGGCTTATGCCTCGTGAAGCTGTACTGTTGAGAGTCCCGTACCGTCAGGAACGATGTCGTAAATGGTATATTCCGCGCCGTTGATGGCCACCCGGTCGCCCTGGGCGTAGCTGGAAATATCGGCCGCCGGAGTGATAAAACTTGCCATCGCGGTGGTGACATGATGGCCATCGCCGGTATTAAGTATTTCTCCCGCCGCCGTAAAAATGCCCACCACGTCGACCTCGCTCTCCTCCGGTCCGAACTGCGCGGTTAGAGCAAATTCGGTGGTTGAAAAAAAATCGTCCAGGTTCTCGAAGTCGAGCGTCACTTCTTCTTAACCCTGTTTATTTTTTTTGCCTCTGGCTTCTCGTCCGCCTCGATATTAGGGACTTCTGGCTTTTCTACCGGCTTAATCTCGATAGCGGATCCATCCGCGATCAGTTTTCTGGCGACTTCTGTCGAAAAAATATCCATTTTTTTAGTGTCGATTCGATACCCGGGGTTCAGGATTCGAGCCCCGACCACCATTTTCTTTGTCATCTCAATTTCCATCGGCGTCATCCTCCTCTATCTGAAGATGGCCATCGTCCAGCATGCGCTGCGGCAGATCGGCGGGAAGCTCATCATCACCTTTTTTCAAAACAACGTCATACTCGTTTTTCAAAAAAGCGAGTGTGGCCTTAATCGTCTCGCCCATGATTTCTGCCAGGCTGCGTACGTTGTTTATCTCAAAAAACTGGTCTTCCTCTTCTCCTGCTGGCTCCTGATCTTCTGCTGGCTCCTGATCTTCTGCTGGCTCCTGATCTTCTGCTGGCTCCTGATCTTCTGCTGGCTCAGCATCGAGCGGAGCGTCCAGAATATCCAGATCTTTCACGTCCCCGGCAAATATTTTCGCAAAATCAGCCTCCACGCCGAATACTTCTCCGGCCTTCATCTGGAATCTGGCGATCACCTCATAAACGTCCGGGGTCTCAGTGGGCTTCACCAGATGTTTACGCCTGCGATATTGTTGCTCGTCGAGCAATATTAAGCCGCCCTCAATGGCGATTGGCCCCTTAACGACTTCGTACATTTTCATAGGAATTACTCCTCTCTGTGGAGCGGGCGGGGTGTCCCCGCCCGCGCTAACTATTAGGTCAAGGTCACGTAAACCGAGTGCTGCCAGAGGCCATACCCGACGTTGTAAATGCCGTCCAGGGCGTACAGATATTCTTTTTGCTTCACGGCGTGATCGCTTCCCTCGCCCAAGACCTGCATACCGACCGGCGCGGCCTCTTGAAAAACAAACGGCTTCATTGCGCCATCGACCCGGTGGACTGCAAAGGCATCTGTCAGGGTCATCAGCGGATCAACATAGACGCCGATTTCCAGGTTCGGGGCGGTCACCAGGGTGTTAATTTGCCCGTTGGCAAAGGTTTTGTTGCTGACAGCCGCCATGGTCGCGGCCCAGAACGCAACCGGAACATGAACGACAAACTTCCTGGCAGTCTGGTTGATGGGTTTGCCGGTGTCGGACTTGAAACCCAGAATTGCCTGGATGGCTTTCAGAATAGCCTTCTCCATATTCTGTGCCGAAGGGTCTGTCGTTGTGCCTTGCGCGTCTTGCGGTATGGCCTGCTCAGAAATATCTTCGCTGATGTCGTTGCTCTGCGATCCACTATCTCCCTCGGAATGGTCGGTGTCGTAGAAAAACTGACCGTCATAACAAACCGTAGATGTCCCGGCCTCAACCACGGTCGTCAGTAATTCCAGAGGGTGGTTCGCGGCCGACATTGCCAGGTCAGCGATCCGGCTCTGGATCATGCCAAGTTTAACGAATCGGTGATCGTTGATTTTGATACCAAGCGACATCTCGTACTCGATGTTTTTCAGGAAATACGAGAATTCTCTCAGTGATTTGATCTGGCGGCCGCCGACCCATTCCCGCATCCCGGGAACATTGCCGAGCCATCCATAATTTTCACCGGCCTCCTTGTCTGAAGGGGCCTTGATGGCAAGCTCGTTAATCATATTTTTATTTTGTTGTTCTTCCAGGCTCTGGAAGAAGATGCCGACCACATCATTAGAATGAAGCGCTCGGTGCTGTGCATTTGTTGGTGCTGGCATGGAACTGTCTCCTTTACAAAATTTCTGCTAACTTACTTTTGACGCGCAATGAGCGAGTTGATCATTGTGGCGTTCTCTCGAATCGCGGCACGTAGCGCCACGTTGTCTGCCACCACCTCATTCAGGGCTTCTTGCAATTCTTTCAACTGCAAGTTGGCTTCCAAGATCGCCGCGTTAACTGCTGTGTTAACAGCCAAATCGGTATAGGTGTCAGTCGTGCTGAGCGCGATGTCTTGTACATCTGCCAGAACGCCGTCAGTCGTCCCGGTTAATGTTCCAGTCACCGTTGCGGCGGTGGCGTCAAGATCCGGGAGATCGCCGTTGCTGGTCCCGCCAATAGCGCCGCCGGCCTCGGTTAGTGCGGTCAAATGCGCCACCCCAACACCATCAAATTCAACGATCGCTTTAGTGCTGGCAACGTGCCGGACAATTTTTCCGATCATCGTGCTGGTGCTGGCGGTTAGGGTGAAGGTGTTGTCGTCGGAGGCGTAGACAGGTTTACCGATATCGGTAACGGCCGTAACGCCAGTTACTGCCAATTCAATCCGGCCGCGCTGAATCACGCTTACTTTAATGTCCCCGGCGGAGCCAGAGGCATTGTCGGCCTTCGCCTGGGCGAACCCGGCAAACGGATCTCCTGCGACGAGCGGGCGAGCGTTACCGGAACTGATACCGACGGCCGCTCCCTGATAGATAATATCGCTGGCCACCACCGGGAGGTCATTAATAACACCGATTTCAATGGCCCTTAAAGCATTATCTGCAAGTGTAGTCATGTTAAAATCTCCTTATTGGCTAAATACGACTATTAGCGGGTCGTGGAGGCCACGCGCCCTTCTTCTTTTGCTCTGGTGAATGAGGTGTAAACCTCCAGGCTGATGTATTGCTCCCGCAATTTGGCATCCTGTTCCCACTCTGCCTTGCAGCGCTCTTCAACGGGAAGCCCGCTCAGATCAACCGGCTGGTCTTTTCCCTCTTGTTGTGCGATGGGTGCCGGGGCATCTTGCTGTAAATTAGTAGCGATGCTGGCTCGCTGCTGCTTCTCGGCATTCAGAACTGCAACCGCAGCCTCTGGGCCGGTGGTTTTACCGTCGAATTTCATCGAGGCAATCAGAGCTTCATGGCCGGGCATGAACTGCTCCTCGACCGATTTAATTCGCTCCATCTCTGCCTTTGCGCCCTCAGCCCGTGCGGCGGCCGTTCCTTCTGTGACGCCTTCTTTTTTGATTTCCTCCACAAGGGAGGCGCAGTTTTTTACCAGAAAATCTCTGGTAATATCTTTCATTTCAAATGGCATAGTATCTTCTCCTTTGCTGCTGTTTTTAATTTTTTTTCTGGTAAGAAATTCCGGGGTGTGTTCAAAACTTTTTAGAGCGTCGAAGCTTGCAACCGCTTTAATGGGCTCGGTGGTCTCGTCGGCGAAACCCATGGCGACCGCTTCAGCCGCAGTCATCCAGGTTTCTTCGTCCATCATTTTTGATATTTCATCTGCCGACAAACCAGTCCTTGCCTCATAGGCCGACATACTCGCGGTCTTAACCTTCTCCAGAAACTCGGCAGTATCGCGCATGTCCTGGGCGTCGCCGAGTGCGATGGTGACCGGGTTATGAATCATCATCAGCGCGTTGGCTGGCATCGTAATGGTGTCGCCAGCCATGGCGATTACAGAGGCGATGCTGGCCGCCATACCGTCAATAAATACGTTGATCGTTGCCGGGTGGCGCATCAGCATGTTGTGGATGGCATGGCCGTCAAAGACTGCGCCGCCGGGAGAGTTAATAAATACATCGATGGTGTCTACGTCGCCGAGCGCCTTAAGCTCTCGGTTAAAAGACTTCGCATTAACCCCATCGCCGTACCAGTCCTCACCGATAAAATCAAATATGTGGATCTCGGCATTTTTGGTATCGGTTTTATTTTGAGTTTTGAACCAATGCTTCGGCATTAGGTCTCCTCCTAATTCTGAACTGCATCATTCGGAGAGTCTGTTGCTGCCGGGTCTTGAAGCCCGTCCGCCCTCCGCATTTCAACTTCCCGTTTGCGCTGGTTATGTACGTCCTCCCAGTCGGAGCCGGTGTTTTCTGTCGTAACCCGGGAGAGCGATTTCACGCCCATGTCCACCCATAGCTGTTCGGCTTTTGCTTCCCGAAGCGGGTCGATATGTCCCGGGGCTGGGCCGACCCACTCGCAGGCCGAGTAAGCTCTGATGATCGCCGCATTCCCGCTTAAATATCCGGGCGCATGGATCCGCCCGCTTGCGACGGCTTCCATAAGCCAGGTGCGATAGATGGGATCATTAAACGACTCGCCGAGCCATTTGCGGCGGCGTCTAAAAAAGCGCCAGGCCTCCATCATCGCCGCCCGGCTTGCGCTGTATGAGGCGGTGAAGTGTTTGATTAGAACTTCGAATGGCAGTTCAAGCGCGACGCCGACCTGGCGTAATATGGCCTGCATGAACGGATCAAATGCGATATTCGGGCGATTCGGATCGACGGTTTCTATTGACTCTCCCGGGGAGAGCTGGCCGATAATACCGCTCTGAAGCTTGTAGTCTTTATCCGCTGTGGACCCGCCGATATCGCTGGTTGGCTCCATTGGTGCCAGGCCGCCCGCGCTCTCTGTTTTAAAAAATACGGCAAACATCCCGGTTACAACGGCCGCCATCAGCTCTGCCTCGGTATAGCGATCCAGTTGCTTCAGGGTCTCAATAACCGGCGCGAGATCCGGAATCCCCCTGCTCTGATGAGGTCGGAGCTTCGGATATAGATGAATGACATTTCGGCGTCCTGTCTTTGCGCCGAAGGCCGGGACGCGATTCCACCTTAATTCTGTAATCAGGCTGCCCGGGTGTTGGGTCTGTATATGGTAGGCCACTGGCGCACCGAAGCTGTCTTTCTCGACGCCGCCAGCCATGGCGATAGTATCCATCTGATGGTTGGGGTTGCTGATCCGGTCACCCTCGATAAGCTGGACGCGGGTTTGGTAAGGAAACCCGCCGCGCTCAAACATAGGAAGCAAGGCAAAAACGTCGCCGCTGGTCAGGACACTTCTGAAGGCCAGCTCCTGGAGGCCGTAAAAATTAAGTGTGCGCTCGGCGTCGCATTCCTGCGACTCTGACCATACATGGAATTCCCGCTCGGTGTTCCGCTGCCAATCGGAGGCGGCATCGGCGGTCATGCCCAGAAACTCGTAATCAATTTTGCTTTGGAGCTTTAGCCCGTCGCCGACAACGTTTAAGACCTTCGTATTAATTGCGCCCAGGGCGATGGGATTATTTCTGGAAAGATCCCGCGATCGGTTAACCAGCACCTGGCGGTCAGGGAGAGTATCCCTATCAGCGTCCTTCAGCCATGGCACCCACTCTTTAAGGGTGCGGCGGGAGCGCGACGCGCCGGTATAACTATTTACTGTCGACATGAGCGCACGAGCGCGGAGGCGTTTCACTCCGTCTTCAGGATTAAAGAACGCAACGAGCTGATCAATCGCGTTCATTTGGAACGCGGGCTGTCTGGATGGGACTTCTCTCATGAGGGTGTTGCCCCAAACAGACGAATGCCACCGGCATCTTCGCGGTCAGCCATTTTCCTGAGCCACTTCTCGCGCTCGTAGAGGGTGCGGAGATCGCCACGCTTCAGCATCCGATCCCCGATCTGATATTCCTGAGCGCCGCCCTCAATAGCGGTAATGGCTGTTTGAACCTCTTCCAGTTGGGTTGTATATGACTTGATCGCCATTTAATACATCCTTCCTATAATTCTGTTTTTTTTACGCGCAGGGGCGGGAGGCTCCGGCGTATCAGGCTTTAATCCCTCGTGGTGCTGGTGTGGAATGATGCGTGTCCCCCACTCCTGCCAGTTGCTCGCGAGCATATTTAAGCCGGCGAAACTTAAAACCATCATGTCCAGCGCCTCGTTCCTGGCTCGGATTTTGCGCCAGGCTTTTTTCTCTACCCCTCGCTCCATTTTTTTGACGAGTTGCTCGGCGGCCAACTGTTTAAAAAATTCTTCCATGTAGCGATCCGGGAAGTGGATATATCCCGGCCCGGGCTCAGTTCGGTTCAGGCGGCCGTATATAATTTCTTTTGCGGGATCGACGCCGACGGTGAACAGCTCGACTTTTCTTTCATCAACACCCGTTCTCTTCGGGGCCGGGCTCGTTATGATTGGCCGGCCGTCTCCCGCGACGCCCTTGGTGGCAAAAATACGCTGGGCTGTTTTCCCTTTGCAAAAATCGTAGACGATCTGAGTTTTAAAACCGGAGTCGATGCAGGTTGATGATATTCGCAGCTTGACGCCCGACTCATGCGCGAATGTGCGATCAAGATAATCCTGCAACTCCCGCCAGACGCCGGGCTGTTCCGGGTCTCCCCAGAAGGTCTGGTGATCAACCGACCAGCATTCTTCCCTTAGCCCCCAGCCGTTCACCAGAATCTCTATACGGTCATTCTGGATGTCGACGCCTGCGGTAAGAACGAATGCGCCCATCGGAACTTCGGCGGTATACTTCTCGCGGCGATGGTAAAGATCACTACTCTCTATCCCTGCGCCCTCTTCCTTCCAGGTTTCGCAGAGCCGGGTGTTTGTGAAAACTTTTAACTTTTGAACATCCTCCTTGGCGTCCAGAAACTCCTGGACAAACTGCGCCCAGGTGAACCATGGGCTGTATAAGGTATTGAGCCTGAATCCGGCGACTCCGTTAAATTCAGCCTGGGCGATCCATTTTCCCCGGGCGACCATATCCGGCTTGTCTGATTCGAAAAGCAGCGTTCCGCATTCGATGCAGACCATGTGCGCCGTCTCTGGCCTGTGTACTTTTACTCCGTCGACAATCTCCTTATCCCAGCATACGTTTTTCCATTCCAGCTTTTGATACTGGTCGCAGTGGGGGCAAGGAACAAAGTATTCCCGCTGGTCGGATCTCTGATAGGATGGGTGGATCTTCGAGTCTGTGTCATTGCCGGGTGATGACGTTTTTATGATTTTTTTGTCCCAGAAATTGGTAGTCCGTTTTTCCGCCAGGTCGATGGGGTCGCCTTCTTTTTTGGAAGATTTTTCGTAACGATCACACTCATCTTCGAATAGGCGCTTGATGGGTTTTCCCGCAAGCGAGGCGGGAACGTTAGCGCTGGCAATCGCCAGATAGCCACCGGCAAAATTCTTTTTGAATGTCCCGCTCTGTTTCTCATGGCCGCCACCACGACTCGGATATATTTTGCGCGACAGTACATCGGTGTCACGGATCATGGTGTCGATCCGGTCCTCTGAAAAATCCTTCGCGTTGTCCTTGTCGGGCTGCACCATCAACATCGGACTTGGATCAATATGAACGCTATAGGCGATGCAGTTAAGTAAAATCTCGCTTTTGCCGAGCTGCGATGCCCATTCCAGAACGATGGTATGAACGGTGGGATCGGTAAATGCATCCATCGGCTCACGCTGGTATTCGGCGCGGCTGGTGTCCCATTGCCCGTATTCAGAGCTTCCTTCCTGCGACAGCATCCTATATTTGTCCGCCCACTGCGAAACGGTGAGATCCGGCGGCGGGGCGAGAAGCGACAACACACTGCGGGATACTGCAGCCAGCGTGGCGGAGCATCTGAGTTTAAGGCGATTCGATTTCTGTTTCAGAGAGTTCTCGCAAGCCTTCGTCAATCGCTTTTTTGATGATTTCTTTTGCCTGGGCATTGGTTCGTGTCGCCCTCACTCGTTGCGCCAGCCGGTTTGGAATAGAGCTTAATTTTGATTTCATGCGCATGATCATCAAGCCCCATGTCTCCTCCACCTCCTGGGCGAGGACCACCTCCTGGCGGCGGCGCTGAAGTTCTATTTCCTGCAATTCTGCTTTTACTCTGGTAAGCCTGGTGCGCTCTAAGCCATAACCCGTCTGTTCAGCCCCTGCGGATCCATAAGCCAGCGATTGCAGGTACTGGATATAACCACGAACCGATCCGACGAGCGGGTACTGTCCCCGCGCCGCCTTGGGGATAACGCCCTCTTTTGCCAACTGCTGAACTCGTCGCGGGTCAAGGCTGAGTAGTTTTGCGATGGCCTCCAGGCTGATCACCTGCTCGGCCATGGTTTACCTCGCGGTGGCCATGGCGCGATTAAACGCGGTCTCAAAATTCTTTTGAACACGATCTGTCACAGTCCGCCGGACTGTTTCCTCAAAACCGAATCTGGCGTTGATCTCTGCTTTTGGAATCAGAAGAAACATAACCTCGACGGGGAATCTGCTCTTGCCCTTGCGGCGCATAATTGCTTCACGGCCGGATTTAAGCCGCTGAATAAATGACTTGGGGCGATCCAAAACAGCGCGAGGGCGGTTTGATTTCGTAATAATATCGCGCTTGTTTTTTCTGGCACCCCGGGCAGGGATGGCTAGATGCTGGCCTCGTGGTGTTTTGGTGCCGCCCTCTTCCTGCAACTGCATGTAGTCGTCTCGAACCATCACCCTGGATTCCAGGTGGTTCTTTTTTGCTGGCTGGATTTGAACCCCCTTTTGCGTCCAGGTATTCCTGATCGTGAACTTATGCGGCAGCCTCACTATGACGACTTGCTGAGCGTCTTTGGCTGTCTGGGTTAGCGTCATCGCGCCGATGAATGGCATCTGCTCCCGCGCGAGGAAACCCATGCGGCGCTCCAGATCCGAGGTGTCAACTGTGATATCAAGCTGCATTCTTTTTAATCTCCAATTCTGGAAATAAATTTTTCATGCGGGAAACAATAAAAAGCATCTC